>Ga0209395_1005018_pt1 | contig 15111 bp, 10 predicted proteins | sample GOMGulsemesocosm_3_FD_184635 | JGI IMG/M metagenome (GOLD analysis project Ga0209395, IMG submission 184635) | Methane-oxidizing microbial communities from mesocosms in the Gulf of Mexico - GOM9D Gulf of Mexico (SPAdes) (version 2) | ecosystem: Environmental > Aquatic > Marine > Cold seeps... | reverse complement strand
GTGCCCGAATGCATCCAAGCTGGTTTCGGATAGGCGGTGTCGCCCAAGACTTACCGATTGGTTGGCACATCATGCTGCGCGAGTTTCTCGATTATTTTCCAGCGCGCTTAGATGAATACGACGTGCTGGCTATGCAAAACTCAATCCTTAAAAAACGAACCGTCGGAGTGGGTCAGTACAATACCGCCCAAGCGTTGGACTGGGGTGTGACGGGTGCGGGTTTAAGAGCGACCGGACTGGATTTTGACTTGCGCAAAGCGCGCCCTTACAGCGGTTATGATAACTACGAATTTGAAATTCCACTGGCGGATAATGGTGACTGTTACGACAGGTGCTGGGTGCGGGTAGAAGAGATGCGCCAGAGTTTGAAAATAATACGTCAGTGCCTCGACAATATGCCAAGTGGCCCCTATAAGGCGTCTCATCCAGCGACCACTCCCCCACTGAATGAGCGCAGTAAACAGGATATTGAAACGCAAATCCAGCATTTCCTAAATGTTAGTTGGGGTGCTGTAATGCCCGTTGATGAAGTTTGTGTGGCTATCGAGGCAACTAAAGGCATTAACAGTTACAGCTTGTATAGCGATGGCTCTAATACAAGCTATCGCACGCGGATTAGGACACCTTCCTTCCCGCATTTGCAAATGATTCCGCAGATCTGCCGCGGTTTATTGCTACCCGACCTAATTGCCATTATTGCCAGTATAGATTTTGTTATGGCCGACGTAGATAGGTGATGAGATGAGTTTAGAGTTAGGTGCTACCAACAGTATTCAGACCGATAGGCAACAATTACTAACGGTACTCAGTGACCATGAGAAATGTGCCATCGATCGGTTGTTGCAACATTACCCTAAAGCTAGCGGGGCGAATATTGACGCTTTAAAAATAGTGCAACAATACCGGGGCTGGGTCAGCGATACCGTCATTGCTGCACTTGCTCAATATATGCAAGTGCCTCTGGCCGAGCTGGACTCGGTCGCCACCTTTTACAACTTAATATTTCGTCGTCCAGTTGGCCCAATATTAATCCACCCCTGTAACGGTATCAGTTGTCAGCTACTGGGTTTTAAAAATATTCAGCGACAATTGGCGTCACAATTACAACTTGTTGACGGCGGGACAACCACCGACGGCCAGCTTACCTTGCTCTCACTCCCCTGTCTTGGAGCCTGTGACAAAGCTCCGGTGGTACTAGTGCGAATATCGCAACCAGCGGATTCGGCGGGTGATGCCATGTTGACTTCAGAGCAGTTACTGGAAAATCAGAGCTGCACTAAGATCGAAAAAATGCTCAGCAAACTGAGGGAGACGACACTATGACAGAGCTTCTCTCCAATTATACACCACCAATAAGACCATTGAGCCAACACATAAATCTAGCAACCCCACTGAGCTTACAACAATACCGTGACGTGCAAGGCTATAGAGGTTTTGAGCTAGCGCTGCAGCAGAGCAGTGAACAAGTATTAAATGTGATTAAAGACTCTAATCTTCGCGGCCGCGGTGGCGCAGGCTTTCCCACCGGTATGAAATGGAGTTTTGTTCCGCCAGCCAACGCCGACACTGGTGCAAGATATTTAGTGGCTAATGCCGATGAAATGGAACCTGGAGCATTTAAGGATCGCTGGTTGATGGAAGGTGCCCCGCATCAACTTATCGAGGGCATGTTAATCGCCGCCCATACAATAGCTGCTACGGTGGGCTATATTTTTATCAGAAATGAATACACACTCGCCGCCGCACGATTGCAGAGTGCGATAGATGAATGCATTGCCAGTGGGCTTTTAGGCGATAATATTTTAGGCTCGGGGCTTTGTTTTCATCTGCATATTCACACTAGTGCCGGTCGCTATATCTGTGGAGAGGAAACCGCACTGATCAATGCCTTAGAGGGCAAGCGCGCAATACCCAGAGCCAAACCTCCCTTCCCACAAGTGGCCGGACTCTGGGGTCGCCCGACGATCGTTAACAACGTAGAGACCTTCTATAACTTACCAAATATTTTATGCTTTGGTGCCGCTTGGTATCAGTCTCTAGGACTTTTGGAAGACGCTGGCAGCAAAATATTTGGGGTTAGCGGTCGGGTCAAAAATCCAGGATTGTGGGAACTGCCAATGGGAACTAGCATCCGCGAGATTATCCAGCAACATGCCCAAGGAATGGCTGATGGTTATCAGTTGCGCGCTTACTTACCCGGTGGTGGCTCCACAGATTTTCTATTGCCAGAGCATTTAGATACCGCCATGGAATATAACACTATCTCAGCGGTGGGCTCACGTATGGGTACAGGCACTATCATAGTGTTAGATGATCGCAATTGCCCGGTCGATATGATTCTCAATTTGGTGAGTTTTTTCTCCCAAGAATCTTGTGGTTGGTGTACTCCTTGTCGGGAGGGATTGCCAAGCGCAAGTTACTTGCTGCGCCAAATTGAAGAAGGGAATGGCAAGTTATCGGATTTACAGTATTTAACCGACATCATAGAACTGATTAGTTTTGGCAATACCTTTTGCGCCTTAGCGCCTGGAGCTGCTGAGCCCTTGCAGAGCGGCCTTAAGTTTTTTGCAGAAGATTTTGTTGGAAAGTTGGAAAGTTGGAAAGTTGGAAAGTTGGAAAGTTGGAAAGTTGGAAAGTTGGAAAGTTGGAAAGTTGGAAAGTTGGAAAGTTGGAAAGTTGAGAATATACCTAGTTCAGAATATGGCTAGCGAGCGGCAAAAGTTCTTTTTTGTTAATAACTTGTGTTCGTTAGTTTAGTGATGATGGAGAGTAGCGATGCCTGAAATAATTGTAGATGGCAAAAGTTATCAGGTGGCGGCCGGTGGTAACTTACTGCATGCCTGTCAGTCCTTGAAGCTGGCGCTGCCCTATTTTTGCTGGCACCCAGCATTAAATTCTGTCGGCTCTTGTCGCCAGTGTGCGGTATTGATCTATCAGAACGCTGATGACAGTCGCGGCCGTATCAGCATGGCCTGTATGACAGCTGTCACTGATGGGCAAAGACTCTCTATTAAAGCAGCTAAAGTCGCAAGATTTCGCGAGTTGTGTATAGAGGCGACAATGACTGGCCACCCCCATGACTGTCCCGTTTGCGAAGAAGCTGGAGAGTGCCACCTGCAAGACATGACGTTGCTCAGTGGTCATATTAACCGGCGTTTTGAAGGCCCTAAAAGAACCCATAGCAATCAGTATCTGGGGCCCTTTATTAATCACGAAATGAACCGCTGTATCGCCTGCTATCGCTGTGTACGCTTCTATAGAGACTACAGCGGCGGCACCGACCTCAATGTCTTTGCCAGTCGCAATAACGTTTTTTTTGGCCGCGCTGAGGAAGGTGTGCTGGAAAGTGAGTTCAGTGGCAATTTGGTTGAAGTGTGCCCTACTGGTGTCTTCACCGATAAGAGCTTTAGTCAACACTACAGCCGTAAATGGGATTTGCAATCTGCCCCCGCTGTCTGTGTGCATTGCAGTGTCGGTTGTAATATTTACCCCGCTGAGCGCAACGGACGTTTGCGAAGAATAAGTAACCGCTATCACCCGCAACTCAATGGTCATTTCCTCTGTGACAGGGGGCGTTTTGGCTATGAATTTGTCAATCATGCAAAGCGTAATGAACAAGTATGGCAACGCAATCAACAATCTAGAAGTACCGATCAACTCGATACGCAACAGGCACTCACTCGTTTGCATGAATTGCTGGCAACAACTGAACATGCTGAAATCGTCGCCATAGGCTCCTCGAGGAGCTCGCTGGAGAATAATTTTAGTCTGCGCTGTCTGGTAGGCAAAGGAAATTTTTACTCAGATATGAAATCTGGCGTGCAAGGGCTAATTAACCAGTTGTTGAATCACTACCAATCAGTTCAGTCAAGTTCCGACTTGCAGAGTTTAGAACAAGCGGATTGCCTGCTACTGATTGGCGAAGACGTGACGCAAACGGCACCGCGAATTGCCCTCGCTATACGCCAGATGTCAAGAAATGCCGGCATCAAACAGGCGGCCGCTCTAGGCGTACCTTACTGGAGTGATGCTGAAGTCAAAAACATTAGCCAAAGCCTTCAGTCTCCCCTACACATAATCAGCCATTGCCAGACTAAATTAGATGATATCGCGACCAGCATCGATACTCTCCATCCCGATCAGCAAGTGCTATTGCTCGACAAAATTTGCCACTATGTAAGTCTAGCGACCGAGCTTGGCTCTGAAAACAACGCTGAGCTTAGCGAACTGGAGCAGCGAGCGCTGGCAATCAGTAAAGATCTACGTCATGCGCAGCGCCCTTTTATTACCACGGGGATCCACCTGGCAAAAAATGCTGCTATTTTCAGCGCCACTTTACGGTTATCGGCAGCGCTCTATCAACTCAATGATAAGGCGGGATTGATCTGTGCTCTGCCACAGGCCAATAGTCTAGGATTGGCGCTACTCAATGATACCGAGCGTGACATAGAGGCGGCGCTACTGCGATTAGCAACACATAAAACCAAGACATTAATCATCTTAGAGACAGATCTATTTCGCTATTGCGCCGCACAAAAGTTGCAGTCATTGCTTGAGTGTGTTGAAAATATTATAGTCTTAGACCACCTCTTAACAGCGACGGCGGAACAGGCTGACTTGTTGTTGCCCACAAGCAGCTTTGCAGAATCCCACGGTAGCTGGGTCAATTATGAGGGTAGATTACAAGCGGGTATTAAGTGCTTTGGTGCCAGTAAACAGCGTCGTCCCGCCTATCAATGGTTGACTAATAATACCGATTTTCACAGCATTGTGAGTGACTTATCGGGTCAATTAGAGTGTTTGCAGTCTCTACCTTCGCTGTATCAAAAGCAATCTGAAGACTTTAATAACGCCCGTAAGTCTGTGCGAGAATCTGGACGGACTGCTCTGTCATCCTATATTGATATCAAAGAGTTACCTCCAGATAGTGATGCCGATTCAAACTACCAGCACTCCAGTGAAGGGGTCGCTAGTAATATCGATAAAACCCAGACGCCCGCTTATATATGGTCGCCAAATTGGAACTCAAACGAGGCCCTCAATCATTTCCAAAATGCCGGTAATGGTGCTATTGAAGGATCCTCTCTAGGTCTATTAATTTTTGCGCAATCAGCCTCTCACTCAGAGGCTTTTTGTAAAGTAAATGAATCGGCACAACCGTCGTCAGCAACGTTTGCAAGTGCTGTGAATATACTCAAAGTTTTGCCTTTTCATCACATTTTCAGCGACGAAGAACTCAGCAGTTATGTGAGTAATATTCAACAAGTGCAAGTTAGACCAAGTATCAGGCTTAATGCGCAGCAAGCGCAGAGCTTGGGTTTTGTCGCAGGTGAACCGCTGCACTACCGATTTATTCAAGATGATAAAGAGGATGCTGGAAATAATTCGTTAGAGGAAGATGAGCTACTGCCTTTAGAAATAGATGAAAGCATCGCCAGTGGCGTGGTACTGCTACCGGCAATAATTATCCAACAACAAGCTAGCAGTGTAGAAAATTGGTTGCTGCTCTCTCGCGTTGCAACAAAAGGTGCTAGGCATGAGTGAATTTCGAACCAAGATTGTCAATCAAAGGTTATTACTCGACAGTGCTGGGTATAGCTCACAGCGGGAGTATTGGCATGAATGATATTCTAACGCCCTTAATCATCTTAGTGATGCTGCTACTGAGCGCTGCTCTACTCACTTGGGTTGAGCGGCGCATTCTTGGCTTGTGGCAAGATAGATACGGCCCCAACAGGGTTGGGCCGTTTGGTTTACTGCAAGTAGTCGCTGATATGATTAAATTATTCACCAAAGAAGACTGGATTCCGCCCTTTGCCGATAAGGTAATATTTGTGCTCGCCCCGATGATTGTCATGATCATGATGCTGCTGGGGTTTGCCATTATCCCCTTTTCTGACAGTTTGCAAATCGTAGATTTTGACCATGGGTTGCTGTTCTTTTTGGCGATCAGCTCTCTGTCGGTTTACTCGGTGATGCTCGCGGGTTTTTCCTCTAACAGTAAATACGCACTGTTTGGAGCGCTGCGCGCTACTGCGCAAATGATTAGTTATGAAGTCTTTATGGGCCTATCGCTAATGGGAGTGGTGATGCTCTCCAACAGTTTTAGCTTGCGCGAAATTGTCGCCGCGCAAACCGAGCAGTGGTTCTTTATTGAGCAATTTTTTGCGTTGATTGTATTTATGGTCGCAGGGATTGCCGAGAGTCACCGCGCGCCGTTTGATTTACCAGAGGCGGAACATGAAATTGTAGCAGGGTTCCACACTGAGTATTCGAGTATGAAATTTGGCATGTTTTTCATCGGTGAATATTTAGGAGTCATTCTGATTTCAATGATGATAGTGACGCTGTTCTTTGGTGGCTGGCAGGGCCCTTGGTTGCCACCACTTGTGTGGTTTTTATTAAAAACAACCGTATTTGTGCTCTTTTTTATCTTATTGCGCGCCGCCACCCCCAGGCCCAGATATGACCAGCTAATGAGTTTTGGCTGGAAATACATGTTGCCCTTGGCGCTGCTCAATTTAATGTTAACCGCTGCTTTCACACTATGGAATCAATAGTACAGTCACTGTGGCCAGTAGTTACAAAAAGTGCATAGCAACAAATTTAATCAACATGGAGCTAAGCCTATGAAAAGCCAGTTAGAGACTTTGGCAAAAGTCTTAAAACACAGCTTTAGCCCAGCCGATACGGTGCAGTATCCGGATCAGCAGCCCTATCTAGCCCCTCGCTATCGGGGACGCATAGTATTGACCCGCGACCCAGATGGTGAGGAGCGTTGTGTCGCCTGTAATTTATGCGCAACAGTGTGCCCCGTTGACTGCATTGCCCTGCAGAAAACTGAATTGGAGGATGGTCGCTGGGTCGCACAGACTTTTGATATCAACTTTGCCCGCTGCATTATGTGTGGCTTTTGCGAAGAGGCTTGCCCCACTCACGCCATTCAACTGACGCCGGATTTTGAGATGGCAGAGTACGAACGGCAAAACCTGCTATATCGCAAAGAGCACCTGTTAATCTCGGGTAGCGGAAAATATCACGATTACAATTTCTATAAGGTCAGTGGTAAGGCTATTGCAGGAAAAGGAAAAGGCGAAGCAGAACGAGAACTACCGCCGGTGGATATCAAGAGCTTGCTACCATGATTAATATATTATTTTATCTAGCAGCTGGGGTGGCAATAACGGCAGCGCTATTAACTGTGACCCGCAAAAATGCTGTTCATGCTCTGCTCTATTTGGTTATTACGATGCTGGCCATCTCGCTGATCTTTTTTCTGTTTGGTGCGCCTTTCGCTGCGGCTTTACAGATAATCATCTACGCTGGCGCCATCATGGTGCTATTTGTATTTGTCACTATGATGTTGCATCAAGGAGAGATAAGCGTCGAGAAAGAAGCCCAATTGTATCGACCTGCGCAATCGATAGGCGCGATACTGCTGAGTATTACCTTGTTGCTCGAAGCACTCTTCTTGATAAGCCCCCAAGCACAAACCATTATCCCCTTTGAGAGCCGATCTGTGATAGGAGCAAAAGAAATTGGCTTAACGCTGTATTCCGAATATCTATTATTAGTCGAGATCGCTGCTCTTTTACTGCTAGCAGCACTGATCGGTGCCTTCCATTTGGGCAGGCGACATCAAGAGGAATCCAAATGATCAGCGCACCGTTGTTATTACTGCTAGCAGCACTGAACGGTGCTTTGCATTTGGGCAGGCGACATCAAGAGGAATCCAAATGATCAGCGCACCGTTGTTATTACTGCTAGCAGCACTGAACGGTGCTTTGCACTTATTAAACAGAGGACATCAGGAGGTGTTCCAATGATTAGTCCAGAACAGTTATTGTTGGTCAGTTTAGTACTCTTTGTTATCGGCGTTTTTGGCGTATTAGTCAGGCGCAATTTGCTGTTTATATTGATATCCATAGAAATAATGTTGAATGCAGTAGCACTGTTATTTGTCGCTGCTGGCAGTTATCACAACAATAGTGATGGCCAGATTATGTACTTGTTAATTTTGACCTTAGCGGCCTCTGAGGTCGCGGTCGGCCTAGGGTTAGTCATTCAGATGTACCGACGCACTCTCTCTCTGGATGTCGACCGCCTATCAAATATGCGTGAGTAGTTAATGCACACATTAGCAGCGTAAGCGGCTAACCCTACCATCTGAAAAAGGGAGAGCAGTATGCAAGATCAATACCTGGCAAATCTACTGTTAGTAGTGGTGCTGTTGCCGATATTCAGTGCACTAGTGATGATGTTTGCCGCGCTGTTTTCAATCGCCTTGACAAAACCAATGGTCGCGATGTTGGGGGTCGGCTCGGTCGCTATTGTTGCCAGCTGTGTATTGCTGATAAAGCTGCAGTTTCCCAGCATAGACGGCGCCAGTTTCTCTTATAACTATGCAAGCTGGTTTGAGGTAGGTGATTTCAAAGTGGCATTTGGCCTGTATCTAGACGGTCTTTCGCTGGTGATGATCTCTATCATCAGTGGTGTTGGGCTATTGATACACTTGTATTCAGTTGGTTTTATGGATCAGGATCGGGACTTTCAACGTTTTTTTATCTATTTAAATTTGTTTGTTGGCGCCATGCTTATTTTAGTACTGGCCGACAACTTACTACTATTATTTCTCGGTTGGGAGGGGGTTGGTTTGTGCAGTTATTTACTGATCGGTTTTTGGCACCAAAAAACGCCCAATAACCTAGCGGCCAACAAAGCCTTTATTATGACGCGTATTGGCGATACTGGCATGGCGATTGGTTTACTGCTGATATTTGTATTATTAGGCAGTTTAGATATCCAACAAGTTCAACTGCGAGCGAGTGAGCTCTGGCCGCTTACAAGTGAATCACAGATGAGCTTTGATCTTGTGACAATCTGCGCGCTACTACTATTGGCTGGTGCGGTTGGAAAATCAGGGCAGCTGCCACTGCAATCTTGGCTGCCAGATGCAATGGCTGGGCCAACCCCTGTCAGTGCCCTTATTCATGCAGCGACGATGGTGACGGCCGGTGTCTATCTTATAGCCCGCTTCCATCAACTGTTTAATTTATCACCGCTGGCCATGTCGATTGTGGCAGTTGTGGGTGCGATTACCTTGATGATAGCCGCCACTGCAGCTCTGGCGCAAAATGATATTAAGCGTATCTTAGCTTATTCAACCATCAGTCAAATTGGTTATATGTTCTTGGCACTCGGTGCGGGCGCATACTCGGCTGCGATATTTCATTTGATGACTCATGCATTTTTTAAAGCACTGCTGTTTCTTGCAGCCGGCGCTCTCGTTTATAGCATGCAGCATCAACAGGATATCTTCAAAATGGGCGGGTTGGCCAAAAAGCTGCCCTTTATCTGTGGCTGTTTTTTCTCGGGTTGTGCAGCGCTGGCGGCTCTGCCATTAATGTCAGGCTTTTTTAGTAAGGAGTTAATCTTAGAGAGTCTGCTGGAGCAGCAAATGTACGGACTTTGGCTGGTAGCCATTGGCGGCGCTTTTATCACCGCTTTATATAGTTTTAAATTGTTTTTTGTGGTGTTCCTCGGTCCTGTGCAACAGCAGCCGGATACAAAACTGAACAGCTCAATGTTGATCCCACTTAGCGTATTACTGTTACTAAGTATTTTTGGTGGTATACAGCCACAACCCCTGATCGATTTATTTCACAACCAGCACTTGCTAGGCTCTCAAGGTACGAAAGGGATTGAAATATTGTTACTGATAACTGTTGCAGTTCCAATTCTAGCGGTGATTAGCTGCTGGATTCTATATAAAAAACAAATATTTGGCAGTAGCATTAAGGCTGTTAAATTAAGGCAGCTGCACCATTTTTTATACAGCGGCTGGCGAGTTGATTGGCTGTATAACACACTGTTTATCAAGCCGTTTATGATAATAACCAACAGCAATAAAGATGACTTTATCGATAAGTTATATCTGGCGTTAATGGCATTAGGTAGATCTGGCCATCGCTTAGGAAGTCTATTGCAAAACGGTCAACTCAGGTGGTATAGCGCTTCGCTGGTGCTATTTTCCGTGCTGGCTTTAGCCTTACTAACGTCTTTAGGGTGATGATCAATAGCTGTTATTACGCAATACAAGGATTGATATAATGTTAACCGAGTTAATTGCAATTTTACTAGTAGGTGCACTGCTCGCCTGGGTCAGTGAGTTGATTTCACCGCACCTCGCTAAATGGGTGGCGCTGTTAAGTTTGCTGGTAGCGCTTGTACCACTACGTAGTCTTGTGATACTTGCCAATCACAGTGGGCCTCAAAACTGGATAGTTAATGAAAGCACAGTATGGATTAGTCGCTTTAATATCTCTTTTCATTTAGCGCTGGATGGCCTCAGTCTGCTGTTAGTGCTATTGACCTTTTTTATGGGTTTCATTGCCCTGCTGTCGGCCTGGAAAGAAATAACTTATAGATGCGGATTTTTTTACTTTAACCTACTCTGCTCACTGGCCGGGGTGGTCGGCGTATTTTGTGCCTTAGATCTAATGCTATTTTTTGTTTTTTGGGAGGTAATGCTGGTACCAATGTACTTGCTGATTGCCATTTGGGGTTATGAAAATCGCCGTTATGCTGCGCTTAAATTCTTCTTGTTTACCCAGGCTGGCGGGCTGGTCATGCTACTTAGCATTTGTGCGTTAGTACTGTTGCACTATCAGAGCAGTGGTCAAATAAGTTTTGATTACCAAGATTTGATACACCACCAACTGTCAGATACCGCCGCCTTTTGGGTAATGTTAGGATTTTTCATCGCCTTTGTCATTAAATTGCCTATCGTGCCATTTCACACTTGGCTTGCGGACGCCCACACTCAGGCCCCTACCGCTGTCAGCGTGATTTTGGCCGCTGTTTTACTCAAGACAGGCGGCTACGGGCTGCTGAGGTTTGCGCTACCGATGTTTCCTGCAGCATCAATCGAAATAGCTCCCTATGTGATGGTGATAGCCGTCATTAGTATTATTTACGGGGCAATCATGGCTTTTGCACAACAAGACTTAAAGCGATTAGTTGCCTATTCTAGTGTCTCACATATGGGTTTTGTATTGTTAGGTTGCTATGCGCTCACTCTCCAAGCGTGGCAAGGAGCTATTTTGCAAATGTTGGCGCACGGGGTGAGTACCGCTGCGCTATTCGCTTTAGTGGGGGCGATTCAATACCGTTACCACAGCCGCGATCTCGCTGCGCTTGGGGGGTTGTGGCAAGTTATTCCAAAGCTGAGTGCGATGTTGTTGTTTTTTGTCATTGCTTCGCTGGGTATGCCAGGGCTGGGTAATTTTGTGGCTGAGTTTTTAGTCTTAGTCGGCAGCTTCAAAACCGACCCGAAAATCACTATCGCCGCCGCTAGCGGTTTAATACTAGCGGCTATTTACTCACTGCGCATTGCTCAGCAAACCTTGTTTGGTCCGCTAAAACTTGGCAAAAGCTTTGATCTAGATGGCCGTGAAATATCGATGATGTTGAGCATGGTGCTGTTATTGCTCTGGATGGGACTGCACCCACAACCCCTGCTTGATATAGCTTTACAGAGTGTCAGTCAGCTGCCAATAGGAGCTAAGTTATGAATCAGACATTCCTGCCTTGGATTATCATTAGTTGCAGTGCCTTGCTAATTATGTTGTTCACTGCCATAAAACGCGATCATCTATACAACAGCATGCTCTGCTCTAGCGGTTTGATTATTGCTTTTATAGCTCAAGTTTTAGTCGTTAAAACAGAAGGTTATCGCAGTGTTTTGATCTTGGTGGACAGCCCAACAGCACTGTTATCTGCGCTGCTTATTCTACTGGCGCTACTTGTTAGTTTGCTGTTGTATCCATGGCTTAAAAGCCTAAACGAGCCTAAAGAGGAATACTACATATTATTCCTGTTAGCTACGCAAGGCGCATTAATTGTGGCCGCCAGTGATCATTTTGCCAGTTTCTTTCTCGGCTTAGAACTACTGAGCCTGTCGATCGTCCCGATGATCGTCTATCAAGACAAAAAACCAAAGGCTCAAGAAGCGGCCGTCAAATATTTTGTTTTGTCTGCTCTGGCCTCTGCTTTTATCTTAATGGGCGTTGCACTGCTGTACTTTTATACGGGTAGCCTGTCGTTCTCAGCCTTAACGCTAGATTTCTCAACGTTAATTGAGCCCAACCCCAAAGGGGCTAGTGTCGCTTACCAAGTCGCCCTTATATTGCTATTAGTCGGCATTGCTTTTAAATTATCTATGGCGCCCTGTCACTTATGGGTTGCCGATGTTTTTGAGGGAGCTCCTCTACCAACTGCAGCGCTATTAGCCACACTCTCCAAAGCGGCAGTTTTTATACTGTTACTGCGCCTCTTTACTCAAGGGCACTGGCAACAATACCCTACTCTGATTACAGTGCTTTCAATGATTGCTGCAGCATCTATGTTACTGGGAAATCTGCTAGCGCTGCTGCAAGCGCAATTGTTAAGGCTGTTGGCTTATTCATCTATTGGCCATTTTGGATACCTATTGCTAGCCGTTTTAGCTATCCAGCCAGTAGCTGGCTTATCCAGTGTCGAGAGCTTAGCAACTGAAGCCGCTATCTATTATCTGTTTGCTTACACTGTGACATTACTCGGTGTTTTTTTATTGCTAATGCTGCTAGCTGGTCAGCAGTCATCAGTTAATTTTACTATTTATCGACTAAGAGGGTTGTTTTGGGAGCAGCCCTGCATTGCCATAATGTTGGCTATCCTATTTTTATCTTTGGCAGGCATCCCTTTAACCATTGGTTTTGTTGGTAAGTTTTATCTTACCTTTGCAGCAGTCAACAGTCAGTTATGGTGGTTATTAGGCACTTTAGTGATCAGTAGCCTGCTAGGTCTGTTTTATTATTTAAGGATCATCTTAATGATGGTGGAGAAGCCGAGAGAAGTGTCGCAAAACTCAGTGGCTGCTAATGTTCACAATGTGCTTGTTTTGAGTTTTTTGGCATTAACGGTGGTTGGTATAGGTGTTTTTCCTGGACCATTAGCGGCATTGATTCTAGAGGTTGTTGGGTCTTAAAGTTGCTTGTCCAAACGCTTAATAAATATTCATAAAAGAGAGGAGTCGGAGCATTAACTATTAACAATACGGGCTGGTTGCTATTGTATATACGCTGCGCCATATTGCGATTTTTTGCAGCAATAATGGGTATTTTTTAGTAGTGAGCAGTGATTTTACTGCCCTATATTGTCTTAAAGACCTATCGGCTTAGCTGTAGCTACTAACACTAATTGCCAATCTCGGGAGCCGAGTTGAAAGCTATTAAGCAATGATTACTGGGCTGTATTGCTGAGCCCTATTTAACATAATATTTATTACATGAACCATAAGTTCTATAGTATATCCTTAAAATATTAGTGTTTACTGTCTGTTATTGCTTGCTATTAGATTTCACGTAATGGAGGGCGCCGGGTGCATCGTAGCGAGTAAAACCTGTTTGTTATATCGCTATTACAAGCAGTCCTGCCCTAGTGACCAACAACACCCTGCCCTTTCCAAGTAAATTTTTTACCAAACGTCATTTGCAGAATCATATATTGCTAAATTTACAACATACTATTCTTGAGAAACTATTTTGGGTTGTTTAAGAGAGCAAAAATTAAGTCAGTAGGTTTTGTAGTAAAAATTCGTAAAAAGCACCATTAAATGGAACTTTTTAAAAGTAAGACTATTTTCCATAGTGAAGCTTATTGATTAAAGAGAGAGGCAGGGGTATATTGATTTTACTTTACCTAAAGGGGCAGAACAATTACGTTTAGGTAAAGAAAAAATAGCTTAAGGGGTATGCACTACTATGCAACTGTTTGCTTAGGTGCCTATCCCTCAAACAAAGCAATAATAATTAGGGGCTGTAAATGTTAAAAATAAATAAAAAAACACTAACGATTGCTATTAGTGCTGCAATTGTTGCCACTGGCGCATCGACAGTACACGCGGCAGGTTTTCAATTAAAGGAACAAAGTGCTGAAGGTCAAGGAAACTCTTTTGCCGGACAGACAGCTAAAGCCGTTGATGCCAGTACAATCTTTTACAACCCAGCGGGCATGACTCGCCTTGAAGGTAATAACGTTCAATCGAATTTGTCTTATATTGCTCCCAAGGCAAAATATGAACACAACACATCAGGAACTATTGTTGGAGCACCCAACCCTTTCACTAAAACGACAGGCGTTGACGGCGGTGTTTCTGCTGTTGTACCGGCTGCATATGCAGTATGGGATTACTCTGATGACGTTAAATTTGGTATTAGCGTCAATGCTCCCTATGGTTTGTCGACAGAATATGATGAAGACTGGGTCGGAGCTGAGCATAACGTTTTAAGTGAAATTAAGACGATTAACTTAGCCCCATCTTTTGCGGTAAAGGTAAATGACAAGCTGTCTATCGGTGGTAATATTCAGCTGCAGAAAATTGAAGGAACGTTAAGCAGTCAGTCTGTTTATGCTTACCCATCGAGTGCGTTAACAACCCTTTCAGCGGATGATACCGGTTTTGGTTACTCACTCGGTTTTTTGTATGAATACAGTGAAAATGGTCGTTTCGGTTTTAATTACCGCTCAGAAATCAAACATACTTTAGAAGGCGATGTAAATACACCAGCACTTGGCAGTCAATTTAATGCATCTGCGAAATTTACCACACCTGCTGCCGCCTCGTTTGGTATCTATCATGATGTTTCAGATCAATGGGCTTTGTTAGCGGATGTATCTTGGACTGATTGGTCTGTGTTTAAAGACCTTGAAGTAATAAATGATGCGGGTGCTACGGTCTCTAAAACGGAATATAACTGGGAAGATAATATATTTGTTGCATTGGGCGCTAACTATCAATACGACGATAAATTACAGTTAAAGTTTGGCGTTGCATATGATGAGGGAGCAGCTAACGATGATGATCGTACTGCTGGCATCCCAGATGCGACGAGGTACTGGGCTTCTGTAGGTGCATCGTACCAGCTCAACAAGCAAACAACGCTGAATGCTGGCTTCTCTCACATTAAAGCAAAATCAGCGACAGTGTCGGAAACAGGCAATGGCACAACCAGCTTAACCAATTACTCTGGGACCTTTAAGCCCAGCGTGAATATTTTAACGATTGGTATG
>Ga0209395_1005010_pt1 | contig 15149 bp, 2 predicted proteins | sample GOMGulsemesocosm_3_FD_184635 | JGI IMG/M metagenome (GOLD analysis project Ga0209395, IMG submission 184635) | Methane-oxidizing microbial communities from mesocosms in the Gulf of Mexico - GOM9D Gulf of Mexico (SPAdes) (version 2) | ecosystem: Environmental > Aquatic > Marine > Cold seeps... | reverse complement strand
CAATTGTACTATCATTATCATCACAATCATCTGGTTCACATACTCCGTCTTGATCTACATCTATACAAGTATCACATCCATCAGGAATTCCATCGTTATCTACATCAATGTTATCATCAAAACCTGGACAAATATCATCACAATCATTCACTCCATCTCCATCAGAATCATTAGTGTTAGAGTTTGTATTAGAAGGATCATTATCATCACAATCTTCAGTTACACAAATTCCATCGTTATCTACATCTATACAAGTATCACATCCATCAGGAATTCCATCATTATCTACATCAATATTATCATCAAAACCTAGGCAAATATCATCACAGTCATTCACACCATCTCCATCAGAATCATTAGTATTAGAGTTTGTATTAGAAGGATCGTTATCATCACAATCTTCATCTGTAGTAACACCATCACAATCGGCATCGTTTGTATTATTTCCAATTGTACTATCATTATCATCACAATCATCTGGTTCACATACTCCGTCTTGATCTACATCTATACAAGTATCACATCCATCAGGAATTCCATCGTTATCTACATCAATGTTATCATCAAAACCTGGGCAAATATCATCACAATCATTCACTCCATCTCCATCAGAATCATTAGTGTTAGAGTTTGTATTAGAAGGGTCATTATCATCACAATCATCTGGTTCACATACTCCGTCTTGATCTACATCTATACAAGTATCACATCCATCAGGAATTCCATCGTTATCTACATCAATATTATCATCAAAACCTGGGCAAATATCATCACAGTCATTCACTCCATCTCCATCAGAATCATTAGTGTTAGAGTTTGTATTAGAAGGATCGTTATCATCACAATCTTCATCTGTAGTAATACCATCACAATCGGCATCGTTTGTATTATTTCCAATTGTACTATCATTATCATCACAATCATCTGGTTCACATACTCCGTCTTGATCTACATCTATACAAGTATCACATCCATCAGGAATTCCATCGTTATCTACATCAATGTTATCATCAAAACCTGGACAAATATCATCACAATCATTCACTCCATCTCCATCAGAATCATTAGTGTTAGAGTTTGTATTAGAAGGATCATTATCATCACAATCTTCAGTTACACAAATTCCATCGTTATCTACATCTATACAAGTATCACATCCATCAGGAATTCCATCATTATCTACATCAATATTATCATCAAAACCTAGGCAAATATCATCACAGTCATTCACACCATCTCCATCAGAATCATTAGTATTAGAGTTTGTATTAGAAGGATCGTTATCATCACAATCTTCATCTGTAGTAACACCATCACAATCGGCATCGTTTGTATTATTTCCAATTGTACTATCATTATCATCACAATCATCTGGTTCACATACTCCGTCTTGATCTACATCTATACAAGTATCACATCCATCAGGAATTCCATCGTTATCTACATCAATGTTATCATCAAAACCTGGGCAAATATCATCACAATCATTCACTCCATCTCCATCAGAATCATTAGTATTAGAGTTTGTATTAGAAGGATCGTTATCATCACAATCTTCATCTGTAGTAACACCATCACAATCGGCATCGTTTGTATTAGAGTTTGTATTAGAAGGATCGTTATCATCACAATCTTCATCTGTAGTAATACCATCACAATCGGCGTCTGGTTCTTGATCTGGATTAAATAAATTTGGACAATTATCAAAACAATCGGCTATGCCATCCGAATCCGCATCAAAGCCTTCATCGATTTGTCCATCACCATCATTATCAACACCATCACAAACTTCAATACTACAAATATTAACGATACACCCTACCGAATCTGTAGTACCTGTTCTATCGGCTAATGCATCTACCGTACCATCAAAGGCATTACCATTATCTGTCCATAAATAATTAATAACTTCATCATCAGCTAATATTGCATCACTCTCATCAGAATTTATAAAATAAGTACCAACCACACCTGCATCATTCACTAAATACCCATCATCTTGTGCTATACCCGAGCCCCAACCCAAATGATTATTATCAAAAACTATAGGGGCACATAGTGACCCATTTGTACCCAACACATTAGTTCCTACAGCAGTAACATCAAAGCAAAAGTCTAAGACATGTGTTGGTGTTGTTGAAAGGTTAATAGGGTTGGCAGCAGCATTGTCTATGATGTTAAATTGAGCAAATATTCCTTGCGCATCTGAAAAGTCAAATACATCGCCATATACAGGAGCACTCAGGTTAAATCCACTTTCCGTATAGCCATTTTCAATGTTCAGGACACTTAAGTTTGATAGGTAGTTTCCATCATAAAATATACGCATAGTACTTGTTCCTAAACTAGGAATATTGTTTCCATCATTTATGGATAACATTAACGGATAGCAGATTTGCACCGTTGCTCCACAAGTTATTTGTGGCTCCCCTATACTCCATTCTAACGTACGTTGCGAAAACGAGGGGATTGAAAATAAAAACGCAACTATAATAAGTAATGCTTTTTTCATCTTAGTAAGTTTTAAATATTAAAAGATAAATATGGTGCAGCCAATTTTGGTAAAATGTTAAGAGCCATATTTAAATGTATTTTATTCATTCATTCTTTATTAGTCCGCAGGATAAGATTCTTCTTGATTTTTTGTTGTTAACTTCACAAATCACCAAACTTTTCCCTTCAAGATTCTTCTTAAAGTCGTCACAATCAATACACCATTCTGTAGTAGAAAAATTGATAGTTCCATTTCCTAAGTTATCAGCTTTAAAATGACCAATATCACCTTTATGAAATCCTAAACTACTTCCCCAAACCCCGTGTTTTTGGTTTGTAGGATTCCAATGTAATTCTTCATTTTCGTATGTATTAATACAATCACTACTATCTAAAATGTACATGCTGTATGTGCCAGGTTTTAAATGATTTACTAAAGAAATCAAATTAACCTGTCCGTTTTTTTCTGTAATAATCACGTTTCCAATTACGAGGCTGTTGTTTATTGGCTTAAGATCTATATTGATTTTTGTTTCCTCAATATCATTATACTGTAAATGATTGTTCGTATTTACGTCGTTCTTGTTTTCTTTTTTACATGAAAATATCAAAACAGAAATAAGTAATATAAATATGATTTTGTGTTTATTCATGTGTCCTATCTTTTTGGTTGTATAAATGTATTATATACAAATATTAAATCGGTATATAAAGTATAAGGATAGTATTACGACTATCACTTTTCCTAATGATATTTCTTAAGAAATCATTATTTTTAATAGGCAAGAAAATTAGATAGCTTGGGGGCTAACTTTGTTTAAATAGGCAAGAAAATTAGATAGCTTGGGGGCTAACTTAAATAAGTTTCAATTTTTTATAAATATAGTAATAATTTGCAAATGATTTATTATAAATGTTAAAAAAATAGTTTATTACTAAAAAAAAACACTTGTAATCTGTGCTAAAGTGTTGTTGTGGATCAATTCTGTCCTAAATGTTCAATATGGTTTTTGCTAAATGAGTAGTTGTCAGTGGTACAGCGGAGATGTCAACGCTCTAGGTGGTGTTTTGCTTTCTTTTTGTTTTTATTGATAAAAAAAATGAAACCTATTTTTTTGGTCATGAATTTTTTTGAAAGGCAGCAAGAAGCAACGAGCTGAACAATAAAAAACAAGGCCGAAAACAGGAAATTACCAAAGTAGCATTTACTATCAAGTTTGCGTTTTTAATAGTTTCGCATTACTCACTATCTTCTAAATATAACATTATTGTGTTACGAGATTTCCGATTTGAAATTACGATTTTATGCTCATTATTTCTAAGTATAGCAATATCAACTTAACAAGTGATAATGTTTTATATTTAAATATTTGAGGTGCTATGGTTTGTGTTAGTTTGGAAAACTAGATTTAAAGTAGAACGAACTTTTGAAAGAATTAAATGACATTTAAATGAAGGGCTTGAAAGATATAGATGTGTTTATAAAATACATGCTCAAAATTTATTGAAAACTATTTCTGATAATTTATATCTAAGTTCTTAGGTGATTTCGTTTAATTATTAAATTCAAGACACTAGCATTCGATAGGTTGTTAATTTGTTAGAGTAAACTTGTTATTTAACAGTACATTGTTAGTCTTTAAGAGGAAAAAATTAATTCCTCATACTAAAAATAGTTGTCAAGCTGAGCATGTCGAAGTCTCATGAGAACTAATGCTTTATGAATTTAGACAGACTCAATCTGACAATAAATTGAGTTTGTCTAAAAACTTTCGGATGCTAGTGAATTCAAGAATAATACAATATCTAAATAACAGTTGTAGAATTATTATAAATCATCAAGAAATGAAAATTTTCCTAAAACACTCTTATTGTATTTCTTCATAGTACAGTAATGGTCTTAATCTTTGTCTTTTTGATTAAAAGTCGCTTTTTTGTGTTTCGGTAGTTTTATTGAATTAAATGCGCTTTAAGCGATGTAATTTTGTGGTAAATGTTTTTTTTTATGAAATAAAAAGCATTATTGTTATTATTGTACTGGTAAAATCGTTATATTTATAATTCGTAAATAATTAAGAAGATGCTTAATTCCCCAAAAGTAGTGTCGAAGTAAATTCAAAGTTGCTTGCAAAAAAAACTGTATTTCCCCAAAGTACTTTTAAAACAAGAACCTGCTGTTATTAGTAAATATTATAATTGATAGTGTTTGTTGTACAATAGTTTAAATCATAACTAGCGGTCTCATGGAAAAAAAATATTTTTTTAATGCCTTAGAGTTACTTTGTTTGGTATCTGTTAAGAGTATCAAATCACATTCGGAAAAAATACTGAATTTTGAATTAAAAAAAGGTTTAAGGATTTCTTGTGTAATAGCCATAACTTTATTGTTTGTTGGTACTGTAGCTTTACAGGCTGAGACTAATGGACGCAATTTAAAGGTTGTTAGAAACCTTGATGGAGCTATTGATACTAATTTTAATAAAGAGATTGCTAATAGTCAAAACTATTTTGTAGATAATCTTGTTCAGGATCCTCAAACGCTTATTAGTAGTGTAGTACAAAATAATATGGGTGCAGGTGTCTTTCACCTGTTCAGCCACGGTCGCTCAGGCGAACTTCTCATAAATGGCAATTGGCTTAACGCAAAACAAATTGCCAAATGGTATACAAATCAACAACTCAGCAAACAAACAAAGCATCTCAATATTTACGGCTGCAACTTCGCCAAGGGCGAAAAAGGAAAAAAAGCGGTTTCTTATCTAGAAGCGGCTCTTGGTGTTGCTATTGCAGCTTCAGATGACATTACCGGAAAAGATGGTGATTGGGACTTAGAGATAGGTAATCCTAAACATACAATTAGAAAGGTTGATTACCAATATAATTTACAGTGTACTGGACTTCCTGGTGATTGTGATGGAGATGGCATTTTAGATGATGTTGACCTCGATGATGATAATGATGGTATCTCGGATATAGATGAATGTGGTGCCAACATGTTAGAAGGGATAGTTGATGGTTCATTTGAATCATGTGCGAATAGTTTGACCAATGGAGGTGATCCAGATAGGCATAACAGCAATGTAGGTTGTGCTGGATGGACTAGTATTGGCTCGTCAGATACTTGGGATGGTACTCCAGATAATTTTGGTACAGGATGGACTTCAGGGTCGCCTTCTAATGCAGACGGGGCGAACAATGGAGCTACAGGGAGTCCTGATGGAGGCACTTTTGCTGGATCAGAACCAACCATAATTGATGAAGGATTCTCATTTAGTTTTGATGCTTCTGCTGGATTTGTTTCAGGACAGTCCTATGACGTTTGTTTTTATCAAATGAATGGAAGCATTGAGTTCACGACTGAAAATATAAATATTGGAAATCAAGCCAATTGGGATGTTAGTTTAGGGGGAGTTACTCAGCAGGCGCCAATTATGGCATTTGAAGGGTTGGGTAATCAAACTTGGAGTTATGTATGTCTTACATTTACTATTTCTACAAATACACCAACAATAATTTTCCAATCAATTGATACAGATGAAGGGCAGGCTTCTGATCTCCCAACGTCAGCTCATTTTCAAGAATACATAAATATTGACGGTATTACGGTAACACCCAGTAATTATACTTGTCAAGATACAGATTTGGATGGCATTCCTGATTTATTTGACAAAGATAGCGATGATGATGGTTGTGCTGATGCAGTAGAAGGTGGAGGAAGTTTTATTACTTCTGACCTTACTATAGATAATAACTTATGTGATAATTCAAGTTGCGTAAATGCTTACGGAATACCGACTAATTCAATTCCTACTCAGACTGTAGGAGATAGTCAGAATGAAAATGTACTAGGACCAGATTGTCCCTGTACGGATCCAGATTTATTAGCACTAAATTGTGATTTTGATGGTGATGGATTGATTAATGCGGTAGATATAGATGATGATAATGACGGAATACTTGATGCCGTGGAATCACCATCATGCTTTTATACAGCGGCAGAAATGCCCATGAGTGGAGATCGATCAGGAGTGGTCGGTATTAGTACTGATTTTGCGACCAATCAGAACATTGAACTTGCTATTGATGGTGTAAAAACTCAAGCCTCAGATGCACAATTTACTAATAGCCAACAATTAAATGGTGGAACGCTAGTTCAATTAGATTATCCATTTTCTATTGAATTATCTAGTTTCAATTTAGTTCTATCTAACCCTTTTTCAACTTCATGGAGGGCTCCATTTTTAGATAATGCTTTACTTATATTACAAGGAAGTAATGATGGCACAACTTGGACAGATTTAAACGCAGGTTATTCGTACCCGAATACGGGTGTTCAAACACTTACATATTCAGTAGACATGAATAGCGGAGAATATAGTTCATATAGGCTTGTTCACGCCGACAATGCGGCTGCAAGAACTTGGGTTGGAACATTTGAAGTAGAAACAGTACTTAATGCTGTGACCTTTGTACCTTCTAAATATCCTAAATCAACTTGTAGTGAGAATAATGACGGTACTGGAGGACCAAATCATTTAGACATAGATGCAGATGGTGATGGTTGCCCAGATGCCATAGAAGGTGACGGTATTTTTACCAGTTCCGTTCTCACCTCTGATGATAACTTATGCAATATGTCATCATGTGTAGATACTGATGGTGTTCCTACAAATTCTGGTACGCCTCAAGAAATTGGCGACAGCCAAAATGCAGGCGTACAAAGCCCAGATTGTCCTGTTATTGACCCTTGTGATGCTGGAGCTTCTGGTAATACTGATACTGATGGAGATAATGTTTCTGATATATGCGATCTGGACGATGATAATGACGGAATTTTGGATGCTAATGAAGGGCTTACTTGTAATGCCACATCCACTTTACTATCCTATTCTTTTACAGGGGTTTTGGATGGAGCCAGAGATAGAGTGACTCCAAACGATCTTAACAGGGATTTTATTTTTGGAGATAACTATTCTTTTAATTTAATTTTTGACACTCCTACACAAGTGATCATAGAAACGACCATTGGAGATGATGACAATGGCAGAACTGGAACGGTAACAGTTGATGGCACATCAGAAGCCGTAAGTACAACTGCTGGCGTTTTTCAAACAGTTACACATAGCCCAGCTATAAATACGAATTTCAGTGTAGATATTCTTGGATCAAATATGACCCTAACTGCCATGGTGGTTAAAGATACTGATGGCAACGTAATTGCCCAATTTGATTTTGGACTAACAGGCAGTCCTAACAGTCCTGTTGCCGCAGGGTATGTGGAAGTAGCAACAGACAATGTGGCCACAGTATCACCTTCTGGATCAACAAATATTACTTGTAGTATAGATAGTGACGGAGATGGAATACCCAACCATTTGGATTTGGATAGTGACAATGATGGTTGTCCTGATGCTCTTGAAGGAGATGGTGGAATTATTAATACACAATTAAATGCATTGGGAAGAATAACTGGAGGTGTTTCAGTTCAAGGTATTCCAATAGCTGTAGGGGCAGGACAAGGAGATGTGAGTAGTACAAATGCCTCTGTAATGTCTGCGGAGTGTGATGAATGTAATCCAGCACATTCTTCATATATTGATTCTGATGGAGATTCTATAGGTGATGCTTGCGATTTGGATGATGACAACGACGGTATTCCTGATTTAGACGAATGTGGTACAGCGGTACTGGCTTATCCAGGTCTTGGTGAGCTGGCCTTATTTGACGTGACATCTGATCCAATACCTTCATCAGGCATTGGTATAGGTGCAACTGCAACATGGACAAATGTGGGTTCATATATGGGCACTGCTTTTGACCTCAAGATAACGATCACAGAAGATCAAGGGACAGGACAAAATTTTGATTTCTTTACAATTGGAGGTCAGCCCGTTATTAAGATGCCTTTTGGTAGTAATTTTGGAACTTGGTTTGGTGCTAAATTAGAATTTTTTGAGACTGGTACGGCAATCGCATTCCCTATTGATATAGGTTTTGCATTCGGAGATATAGATGGATCAGGTACTGGAGGCGGAGGAGTTCGTGTAGCAGAAGACTCGCTTGTGGACTACTATTTAAACACTCCTACATTTTTAGTTACATCAGCAACAGGTGGGATATTTGAAGTTGGACCAGAGTCAGATTATGGAGATTTAAACAACCTGCCTGAGCAGGCTGTTACTATGATTTTTGATGATGTAAGTACTTTAGATTTTGAATTAAGAAAAGAGTTTTTAAATTCTGGATATTATTTTGCAACATCTCAGGACATGTTGTTTGCAATCCCTTGTACTGATGATACTGACGGAGATGGTATACCAGATTATTTAGATACAGACAGTGATAATGATGGTTGTCCTGATGCTCTGGAGGCAACTACGTCACCATACACGTATAATGACCTAAACGGTAGTGCTTCCATTGATATTACTACATACCCTGTTGATGGAGATGGAGTGCCCGCCGGAGTCAGCAATGGTATTGGTACATCACAGGATAACACCCAGCAAGCAGCAGAGTGTGACCCCTGTAACTCGGAAAGTACTTTGTTTATAGATACAGATGGAGACCTTGTAGGCGATGCTTGCGATCTTGACGATGACAATGACGGGATATTGGATATTAATGAAATTCCCTGTGCTTCAGGTTTATTGCTGGATTATTCAAGTGAACCCGAAAATGTTGCTTTAGGCGGTTTAACCGTAGCGGGAGAAGTGCCTGGATTTAGTATAACGCATAGCATTACTGGTATATATGAAATTTGGGAAGGCCCTGAATCCGCTGGTCAAGAATTTAATATTTTTAGAACTGGTGATCCTGGCGCTGCTGACCCCTTAACTGACCCAGCTGTGATGACGTATGATTTTAGTGATCCTGTATTAAATTTAGAATATTCAATAAGAGACTTAGACTTTGTCAGCGGAGGAAATGAAATTTTAAGAGTTGAGGCGTACTATCAGGGTGTTTTAGTGCCTTCATCATCTATTACGTTAGGTACGAATATAGCAGAAGGTCCAAATGCAACATACAATATACCCACAGGCTATTATGGAGGTACTACTAATAATACTTCTACTACTTCTTATGATAATGGGTTGATTTATTATTATACAGGAGTCGCGGTAGATCAGTTAATCGTAACGATGACATCATCTAATGGAAATGACCATCAAGGTTCTCTACATTTGTTTGAAGGAGGGTGTGTTGCTCAAGATACCGACAGTGATGGTACACCAGATTATTTAGACTTAGATAGTGATGCAGATGGTTGTTCAGATGCCTTTGAGTCTGGAGCTACTACAGATACAACACTAAATTACCAATTCCCAGACGTAGATGCTAACGATGATGGACTAGTAGATGCCGTAGACGATGGCTCTAATGGAGGGACTGCGAATGACGGTATAACAGATTATACCGCCACTTTAGTTCAAGTAGTAGATGGAATTAGTTCGTGTTCACATCTATGTTACTTTATTGACGATGGAGATGATGATATAATAAATGAAGATATATTTTATTCAATTAATCCAACCACAGGGGCAATAAATCAAATTGGTCTAACGGGTACTTATGATATTGAATCAATGGCCATGAACCCTATAAACAGTGTTATTTATGCAATTGATGGTGATACTGTAGGAATAATCAGCGTAACTACTGGTTTATTTACACCATTTGTCGGGGGTGTATTAGGAAATTTAAATGGTTCCTCAGGAATCCGTGACATATCCGATGTTGATGGACTGACTTATGATACTGTAAATAATATCCTTTGGGCAAGTGAAAGAAGGACAGTTAACAACGATTTATTATTTCAAATAGATCCAGCTACAGGGCAATTTATTCCAGATGCCTTTGGAGCAGGAAATGACTATGTTGTTGTTGTGACTCCTGAACAAGATTTAGATGATTTGGCTATAGGCCTTGATGGTACACTTTATGCCATTTCTAATGATGGAAGTACAGGAAATCAAAGTCTCGGCACAATTGATAAAATTACGGGAGTATTTACTCCAATAGGAGATTACGAAATACAAGATGTAGAAGGCTTAACGTTTACAAGTTCAGGCCAATTAATGGCAACAACAGGAAAATCAGGGAAAAATGATAGCGAATTCTTTAGTGTTGACCCGAATACTGCTGAAATAAATTATATTGCTAGTCTTTTGCCAGCTAATGATGTAGAGGCTTGTACCTGTTCATCTTCCAGTTTTATAAACGGAGTTATTGGTGACTTTGTTTGGGCAGATTTAAATTCAAATGGAATTCAGGATCATGGAGAACCAGGAGTGGAAGGTGTTGAAGTTAATTTATTAGATGAATTTGAAAACCTGCTATTTACCACAACAACAGACGCATTTGGGTTTTATCAGTTTATAGAATTGCCATCAGGTACATATATTATTGAAGCTGTTTTACTGGCTGGTACAAGTTTTACCACCCAAAATAATGGTTCAGATGATGTGGATAGTGATGTAGATATTTCTAGTGGGAAGTCTGGTTTAATTAATATCCTTTCTGGGACTATAGAAAACAGTATTGATATTGGCTTGCTCAATGCAGATGTAACTATCAGAACCTGTGACGACGCAGGAGACTTATTTGTTGCTGATGAAACTGGTAATATTTTACGATTCGATCAAACCACAGGGACACTAATTGATACTTTTATTATAGGTTTAAGTTCGCCAATAGAGATGTTGGTTGGTCCTGACAATTATCTTTATGTATCTGATGAAGATAATAACGAAATTAGAAAATATAGCTTAGAAACTGGAGCTTTTATTGTTGCTTTTGATTGTAGTTCAAGTCCCAATGGAATGACGATTGGACCTGATGGAAACTTATATGTAAATAATAGATTTTCTGATGATGTAAAATATTTCGATCCAATTACAGGAAATCTTTTAGGAGTTTTTGTAGTATCTGGGTCTGGAGGTTTAGATAATAATAATGGAGGAATAGAGTTTGGACCTGATGGGAATTTATATGTTGCCAGTAAGTTTACACACCAAATCCTTCGATATAATGGAAATACAGGTGCTTTTATAAACGCATTTGTCGCGGCGGGAAGTGGCGGACTAACTAGTCCAGAAGATTTGATATTTGGAGCTGATGGTAATTTATATGTAACTAGTAAGGATTCAGACCAGGTTCTTAAATACAATGGTACTACAGGTGCTTTTATTAGTGCTTTTGTTACTGCAGGAAGTGGAGGGCTGAATGGCCCAGAAGATTTAATTTTCGGTCCAGATGGACACTTGTATGTTACAGCATCATTAGGTGGTACAGATGGAGTTTATAGGTATGATGGAAATACAGGAGCATTTATCGATGTATTTGCAATAGGTTTAGATAATCCAGTAGGAATGTTATTTGCACCCGTTCCTAATTGTAATACAACAAACGCAGAAAACGATATTAATCAAACGCCACTCGATGTTACAGTAAGTGGCAATGTATTAACCAATGATACTGATGCAGAAGGTGATGGGCAGACTGTGCAAAGTGCTTTAGCAGACACTGATGGCGATGGCGTAGTTGATGATAATTTACCATTAGGAACTCCAACAAACATATATGCAGAAGACCCAGACAATCCAGGGATATTTATAGTAGCAGGAGAGATTACGTTGAATGCAGCAGATGGTAGTTATACTTTCGACCCTACACCAATCTTTACAGGCGAAGTACCAGTAGAATATACTGTAGTAGATAATAATAGTTTTCCAGCAATAGATACTGCAACCTTAACGATAGAAGTCATAGGAGATCCAGTTTTAGGGAATAATCCGCCAATCGCACAAGATGATACTAATACAACCGAAATAGATACAAATGTTAGTGGCAATGTATTGCCAAATGATAGCGACCCTGATGGCGATCCGCTAACGGTAATAAGTGCCCTAGTTGATACTGATGGTGACGGACTGGTAGATGAGTCACTTACGGTGGGAGCTCCACCAACGTCTGTCTATGGTACAGATAACAACGGCAATACCGTTCTGGCAGGTACTATTGTCCTGAATGCAGATGGCAGTTACACCTTTAATCCGGAGTCCACCTTTACAGGTGATGTACCGATTGACTATACAGTAAGCGATAGCAACGGAGGCACAGACGATGCCACCTTAACAATAACCATAGTACCAGGAGATCCAGCAGATAACAATACCTATGCCAATAACGATGCCAATAGCGGTATAGAAGATGTTAACCAAACAGGAAATATTATAACAAACGATAACGACCCAGAAGGCAATACCCAAACGGTAGATAGTGCAACAGATAGTGGAGGTACATCATTAACGATTGATGGTAGTACAGCAAATCCATTACCAAGTGGTGGCACATTAGTATTAAATCTAGATGGCTCATATACATACGATCCTATAGCTGGCTTTACGGGTACGGAGGTAGTCGTATATACAGCCTGTGATAATGGCATACCACAGGCTTGTGATACAGCAACGCTGTACTTAACAACTTTACCAGTCCCATGTGTAACTTTAGAACTATATGTATATATTGAAGGAAGTATAGTAGAACCTCAAACAGGGGTATATAATACCCCTCCAATGCGTACAACACTTAATGACTCAAGATTATTGCCTGGTCAGTTTAGTGAAAACCCATTTACGGGTAATATATATTCATCACCAGGACAACCATATTCAGTTTTACCATGGAGTTATAGTGGTACCGAAGGGGATGGCTTTGATTCAGGAGCTTCAAGTGCTAATGCAGGTGCTAATTACCCCTTAACAGTAACAGATTGGGTACTAGTATCCTTACGAGCAGACCCGATAAATGGATCTGAAACATTGTGCCAAAGAGCAGGACTCTTACATAGTGATGGTCATATAGAATTTATGGCAGATGCAAATTGTTGTAATATTGACCAATCTCAAAGCTATTATATAGTAATAGAGCACAGAAATCATTTAATTATTATGTCAGATGTGGCTGTTACACCAGTAAATGGGACTATAACGTATAATTTTAGAGATAAGCAATCATATATAAATGATCCATTTAATTCAGGAAGCTTTATTGGTCAAAAAGAGGTGTTACCTGGAGTATTTGCAATGTATGCTGGTAATGGTGATCAAACTTCCGTAGCTAGTGAAGATACAGATATTACTGCTGCAGATTATAATAAATGGTTAAATAATGGGCCAGAAAATAGAACATATAATCTTATAGATTACAATATGGACGGTGACGTGAGTGCTCTTGATTTTAGTTTATGGCAAACTAATTCACCACGATTTACAAGTGTTATACGAAATTAATGAAACTTAGAACTTCTAACTAATTATCAGAAAAATGAAAAAAATTATCTTACTAATCGGAACAATTTTAATGTTCTCTCAAGCTTTTTCGCAGAGAACACTAGAATGGAGTATTGGAGAGCCACAAATAACTTGTGGACCAACCGTACAAATTTGTTATCCATTAATGGTATCTATTAATGATGGTACTAACACCCCTTCTCTGAGTACAAGTACTATGCGTATTTTTTACGATAATAATTTGTTAGAGAATCTTTCAATTCAAAATACCCAAAATGGGTATACTGAAAGCGGTTTAAATCAAAGTGCTCCAGTTTATGGGGATGTGTTTGGGTTTTCCAATGTTCAGGGGATTTTTGCGCAGTTCAATATTATTGATAATGCGGCAACAAACCCTATAAACTTATCTACAACGCCCACACATGTATTAGATTTTTGTTTTGATGTAACAGCTGTAGGAGCAGGACTATGGACTACAAATGGAACCTTATGTACTCCTATAGTTTTTGATAATAATCATTTGGGTTGGGGCTCGGGTATAGCACAAGATGATGGGTATTTAGTGAATGATGCAGGTGTTGTTGGAACCTATTTCTTAAATAGTGATGAAACGAACTCTATCTTGGCCGACGATGAAGTTATTAATTATTTATGGACAGATAATGGAATAGCATTTGATGGTACGGTAGATGCATTAGCCGATAGAACAGGTACTACAGATGCGATAGGATGTATTGAAGATGTGTGTAACGCAGCTATAGAAATTGATAAAACAGGGAGTTTAGTTCTTGGTGTAGATGGGGTAGCAAGTGTAGGAGATATTTTGACTTATACCTATACGGTAAGTAATACAGGGACTGCAACATTGTTTGATGTTAGTGTTTCGGAAAATGTTTTAGATTTTACAGGAACGGGTACTTTACCAGCACCTGTATATAGTAGTGGTGGTGCTGATTTAGATGGAGATGCAGATGACTTTGATTTAGCAGTAGGTATTGGAACTATAGAGTTTACTTCTACTTATGCTATTACACAAGAGGATATCGATACTGGAATTGTGACTAATCAAGCAACTGCAACTGGAGATCCAGCTGGTGTTGACCCAATAACAGATTTATCCGATGATCCAAACGACTTAACGGATACTGAAGGTGAAACCCCAAGTGACGGAGGTGTTCTAGCAGGTGATCCAGGTTCAAGTGAACCTGACGATCCAACAGATATATTAATCACTCCTGTAACAGGGATTGATGTCTTGAAGAGTATAACATCAGTAAGTGGTTCAGGAGGTTTAGGAGATACGATCAATTATGATATCGCAGTAAGCAATACTGGAAATGTAACTCTTACAGGAGTATT
>Ga0209395_1005009_pt1 | contig 15150 bp, 11 predicted proteins | sample GOMGulsemesocosm_3_FD_184635 | JGI IMG/M metagenome (GOLD analysis project Ga0209395, IMG submission 184635) | Methane-oxidizing microbial communities from mesocosms in the Gulf of Mexico - GOM9D Gulf of Mexico (SPAdes) (version 2) | ecosystem: Environmental > Aquatic > Marine > Cold seeps... | reverse complement strand
GTGTTGCCGCAGTGAGGGTTCGCGGCGGCCTTATTGAGGAGATTCATGTCGACATCGATGAGCGGCAGATAAAGCGTAGCAACCTCAATTTACAAACGGTTATTAACCAACTTCGTCAGGAAAATATCAACTCCATCGGTGGCAAGGTGAAAGAAGGCCGTTCGGAATTTACCATCCGCACCCTGAATGAATATGAAAATCTGCAACAGATTGAGGCAACAGTTTTAGTGCGGCTGGACGGCAAGCCAGTCCGTATTAAGGACATTGCCACGGTAAGTCGCTCCAACAAGGAACGGGAGATTATACCACCACCGACGGCCTGGAAAGTGTGCAGATTGATATCTACAAAGAGGCCGATGCCAACATGGTGTCTATGGCTAAGACCATTCGCCGAATTCTGGGCACTCTTCCAGTGGACGCTCTACACAGGCTTTCACGGGAGAGGCAGGGGTCAGAAAGTGGCAGTGATGGCAGTGGTGAGAGTAGAGAGATTGCCGGCTCAGCCGCCACCTCCAAATCAACAGGAAGGATCTCAAGGAGGTTCGTTTCAGAACAGGCGACGTACCGTGGACTATATTCATCAGATGCGGCTAAGAGGGTACGAGCGAACCCAGGCTATTATCCTCAGTGTGGATAGACGCTTCAGGCCCATTGTGATGACTGCTTTAACAACGATTACCAGCATGGTGCCCATCTTCTTTTCGGAAACTTCTTCTATCGGCATTAGCTATCAGAGTTTTGGGCTCACTCTGATTGGTGGCATGACTGTGGCTACGGTTTTGACTCTTCTTGTGGTGCCTATTTTCTACACGCTTTTTGATGATCTTAGGGAGTTTGTGAGGAAGTCTCTCGCTGCTTTTGGGGAGCGTTTTAAGGCGGTTTTCTAATTATATTCACTGTCTGTTGGGAAGTCTCCATTGGGGTGGTTTTGAACAGTGTGAGAACTGGGTGTGGCTCTGGTGGGTGGGCGCTGTGTCAACGACACCCTTTAGGCTACTCGGGCTAACCATCGAGTCGTGAAATTCCCGAGTGGCTCACTCGCCGACTGCAATCGCGCTGATGTTGACGTTGTTGATCCAGCAAAAGTTGAACGCCGATCCCCAGCGAATCTCGACGCTAGAGGCTCCCTCTGCAGACTCTGGGAGCATGACAGAGCCGACCGCGGGTTCATAGGGCCCAACCAATACGATATTCTCCCAGGCGCCGCCGTTGACGCTAATGTCAATTGTGCACGTCGAGGTGTCGTCTTTCGAAACTGTGGACGACAACGTGATGGAGCGAAGTCCCAAGCTTGATATCGTCTTACTTATAGCGCCGCCGGACGAGTACCACGTGCCCCCGCTGCTGAAGCCTTGATCGCCGCTCGCTACCATGTTGCCGGTCTGAAGACCGGTGCCGGGACCAAGACCCGTAGTGGGATCACCCTCTCCGGAGGAGAACTCGTGAAACCAGACCGAAACGATGTCGTCTGCTTCGGCTTCCACCAACAGTTTGAGCAGTTGTGTTTCTTCCTGGTCGTAGGGGGTACCCCCTTCATCGTTATGGAGCAAATCGTGAGCCCATGGCTTTGCGTCTTCCGCTGACTGGGTCGTCCACGACCCCCACGAGTATTTCGTTTGGTTTCTGCCATCGACGAGTCCCCAACTGTATGCGCCGACGTCATTCTTTCTCATCACTGGCGAGACAGTCTGGAACGTGCTCCCAACCTGGCGGGCCATGTATTCTGTGCACAATATTGGCCGACCATACTCCTTCAGACCGTCGATGATAGTTTGGACTCCATTCGGGCTGGAGTAGCTATGGAAACTGATGATGTCGGATGCGGCGAGCTGGTATTCATTGATCGAGGTGAGCCGCTCGCCCTCGGCAGCGGGAAAGTTTCGCCAGACACCGGCGGTGAGAGGCTGCGAGAGACCAAACTCTCTGGCCCAGCCGAAGGTCTTACGCAGCAGGGCCTCGGCGCCAGCATCTTTGTCCTCTGGTGAAAGCCCATAGTCGTACGAGCCAAGCCCGTCGGGTTCATTGAACAAGTCCCAGATAATCACACGGGGGTCGTCCTTGAAGCGCCCAATGACTCCTTTGACGTAGCCCTCGAGTTCGTCGTGCCGGGCGTGGTCTCCGAGAATCACTTCCCCTGGACTCTGAACCCAGCGCGAGGCCGTGACGTGCTCACGCGGATCCAGTTGTTCATAAGCTTGGGCAGGGTCGGCGGGCATATCCCCATACGCAACGGTCTCGACGTTGGCGCCATAGGGATTCTCATCCCACACGCCGTCGAAGAGCACCAACATGGTCCCGATCCCGTGTTTATCGGCGATGGCCAGGAAGTTGTCGATCCGGTCCAGATACGCTTGTGGCCCCTGGTTCCACACCACGTCGTGGAGGAAGACGCGTATTGTGTTAATGCCGATGCCCGCGGCCCATCCGAGCTCGCGGTCGATGGCAATTTCGTCGTAGGTGTCCGCCTGCCACATCTCAAGCATGTTGACTGCGTAGGCGGGGGTGTAGTTCACTCCCATTAGCCACCCGTGGGCATCGCGCCACTCTTTGGCTTCTTCTTTCGTCCAGCGTGACGAAATGACCGGGTCGATGGCGGTACAGGGAGCGCCAGGTGAGGGGCATTCCCATCCCGTTTCCACGGTACAGAGCTGAGAACAACCATCACCGTTGGCCGGGTTGCCGTCGTCGCAAACTTCTGGGGTCTCGACTATACCATTGGCGCAGGTGGCGGATGGTTGTGGTTGCGCGTCGTCATTCACCGAGGCTTCCGTCTCACGTGTGGACGTTCCGCCGCCATTGCCACCACCACCACCGCAGCCAGTCACGAGCGCTAAGGCAGCGCCTGCAACGACCAGCATGGCCAAGGTGCGACGCGCGAGCTCTCTGTAGCGCTCGATTCGTTGGTGAGCGTTCAGAGCGCGGGTGAAGTAGTCCGATTTCATATGGTCCAACATGGCGCGCATGAATGCCGCGTCCGCATCAAGATTGTCGTAGCCCCAACCAGTTGCTCCTGGCGGAGATATCGTGCTCGGCGTAAAGAGCCCCTGAGGCGCGACAAAGATCGCGCTGGCATCGCGCATTGTAGTGGCGTTGCCTGATACCCGGGGGCAACGTCATCGGCTTGGCCACCGAGTCCGTGGAACACGATGACCAGTCTGTGTGCGATGTCAGGGGCGTAGTTAAAAGTATCGACAATTCGTGGGGATAGGACGTCATTTTTCCTGTGCATTTTGCTAATCAGCCAAATTGAGCCGCTCCAATATTTTTGAAGAAGTTTTTTTCGTCTCAAACCACGATGAGTGATTAATACCTCAGCAATTTGATCTTCCACTTTATGCAATGCATTCTTTCGTTATTCTCACTTTGTCGGAGCTCTTACACGTCATATTGCTTTTTTGGTGCACAATAATAGGTATTAATGCATATTTATAAGCATCAAGCAATACAAATAGAAGTATAGGAAGGGTACTGCCAAAATAAAGAATAAAGAGGATAGGGGAAATAAACCACATTTTCCGAAGAACGGGCAAGTACTGCAATTACTGATTTCATTAAAGTTTAAGGTGCTGTGATGTGGTTGGCTATTGCGGGCAAATGTTGCTATCTGCCTTATGTGACGGCAATGCATCCCTGTTCAGAAAGATAAAAGTTAGATTTTCATCTCCAGTTTTTCTCGGTGACAAACTTGAAGTGTTAACCTGGAACGATGGCCCAGGTCGGGTATTGTTCGAAGCGCGAGTCGGTAAAAAAACTGTCGTTTCAAACGCCTATTTCGAGTTCAAACTAAATTCTTAATCGGACTGCAGTGCAGCGACCGGATCAAGCCGCGCCGCAGACTGGGCAGGATACACCCCGAATCCAACGGCGATCGAGACACAAACAAACACGGAGAGAGTAATGGCAGGAATTGACCAGGCTACGGCCCAACCTGCAAAGGTGGCAATCACATAAGCCAGCACCACACCAACGACCACGCCGATAGCAGCCCCGAGCATGGCAATGACTGTGGTTTCAATCAAGAACTGGCGTACCACGTCGACTTCTCGCGCACCCACGGCTCGCAGCAATCCGATCTCAGCTCGCCGCTCCATCACGCTGGCCAGCATAATATTCATGATTCCGATCCCACCCACTAATAGTGAGATACCTGCGACGGCAGACATCACGATGGTGAAGATCCACTGAGTTTGTTGGTGTTGGGCCAGCAGGCGTGCTGGAACCGTAAGGCGGGTGTCCTTCTGGCCTCCGTGCCGCCGATCAATCAGGTGCCGGATAGCACCCGCCGCGACAGCCGGCTGGATATCTTCAGCAACCTGAAGTTTCAGCTCGCTCAGTTCTGCCGCCATGGGTGGCATTCGAAGGCGCCTAAGCCCGCTGTGTAGCGGCAAGTACACCCTGTCACTTTCGCCGCCCACCTGTTGACCCTGAAATTCATCATCGCCGAGCTGGCGGTCTTTGAGCACGCCAATAACGGTGAGCCATAGGTGATTGACTTTTAACAATTGCCCCACAGCCTCACCATTGGGGAACAAGTCCCTGGCAACCTGGGCGCCGAGGACCGCGACCTGGTCATAACGTCGGTCGGCGGTGGTGTCGAATACGTTGCCAGTTGCAACAGACAACGCCGTTAGCTCGAAATAATCTGGACTCACAGCCCAGACTTCCGCCGTACTCTGGCCGGTTTCCGAGAACAGGTTCCAAACTTCAAACTTTTTGATCCCGGCCCAACGAGTGATAAAGGGTAAGGTGATTGCTATGGACTCTGCATCTGCCATGGAAAGCCCGGCCGAGTGTTTACGCATATCTTTCAACGCGTCACCTCCCGGTTCATTGGCCTCCAAAATGAGATTGCGAACCCCCATGCCTTCGATCATCTCCAGCGCTTGCAGGCGTCCTCCCTCGCTGACGGCCATCATGGCAATAACGGCGCCGACGCCGAAGATCATGCCCAGCAAGGTGAGGGCAGAACGCAATCGATGATGCGTAAGTTGGCTCCAGGCTTCTGCTATGTCAGGGACCAGGTTACGTCTGAGATGCAGGTCTTGTAGCTTCACCTGGCACCTGCTTCTGGCGACACGACACTAACTCGGTCGTTAACCTCAAGTCCGGATGTAATCTCAACCAGGCTGGCATTATTCCGACCCAGGGTCACGTTGGTTTTAACCGGCATAACGCCTTCCATGCGATAGACGTGAGGCTCCGAACCAGCATAGAAAATGCTCTGTTGCGGCACAGTGAATGAACCGGAGACCTCGTCGGTTGTGATGACTGCTGTGAGATTACTGCCAACCCGCATCAAGTCAGCGTCGATTTCATCGAGTAGGGCTTCAACCACAAAGTACTTCTGTGGGTCATCGCGGCGACGTGGAATGGCAACGGGAGACACCCCTAGCACTTTAGCCTCGTAGTCCCGTTCCGTTTTACTGTCGAGGGCCAAGATGACCGACTGCCCGCTGCGAATACTCTGGGCATCAAACTCTGGCACATATATTTTCGCCTTGACCTTGCCTCTCTTCGGGATCAGGCCAACCGGGCTCCCGGCAAATACATACTGCCCCCGATCAACCTTGTTACCCCAGTTCGTTCGGCCATAGACGAAGGTACCATCAGCGGGGCTGGTCAATTCCATCATCGAAAGTGCAGAGTCCTGTTTAGCCAGGTTGCGTTGCCCCACTTCTCTGGTTGCCGCGATTCGTTGTCGTTCCGCGCCGGAGCGCTGGGCGTGGGTATCGGCGCTCCAGTCGTGGAAGGCACCTTCCACCTTGAGATAATCACGATCCCCAAGTGCATCAATGATCTCATTACGAGAGAAAAATGTCGGATCCACGTCAACGAAGGCCTCAGCGATCTCAATTTCCGAAACAATACGTGCCATTTCCTGTTCAATCTGTGCCAGGTCAATGGCGCTGTTGCGGGTGTGGTTCTCAAGTTCGACGGCTTTACTAGCCACGTCAAGTAGGCTGTATTCCCTGTCAGACTTAATCTGACTGGCATCGAAGCGCACCACGACATCGCCGGTTTTTACTTCAGAGTACTCCGGGGCAATCCATGTAATATGAAATCCCATCCTGATGTTACCGGGGACATTCACCGGGATAGACTCCGAAGCAACCAGTTCACCCCGTGCCTGGACGGTGAAAGCAATGGATGCCTGGGAAACCTTGACCGAGGCAATAGTTGATGAAGACTCACTGCAGGCTGTCAGCAACAAAGCCAGAATAATCGACAGAAATCGGATCACCACTTAATCTCCTGGCCGTCCTCAAGCCCGGACAATACGATGAATTGATCCTCGCTGCGGACCCCCAACTGAACGTGCTTCCATTTGCCGTTTGCAAGTCTAACACCGGGTAGGCCATCTCGATAACTGACGGCTGCGGATGGAATGGCAATAGCGTCAGACCATTTGGCAGTCTGTATTATCAGTTGAACAGATGTACCGAGGCGCAGTGAGTTATCATCACTTGTCGGTCGGATACTTACGTCGCGCACCATGGCGAGAGAGCCACGGGACTGTCGACGAACGGTCTGGCTAACACTGCCCACAACGCCCGCAACCTCCAGCCCGCCATCGCCGACAATCTTGACGGGTTGCCCTGTAGCCAGGGATGCAGCCAGCTGCTCAGGAATCTCAGCGCTGATGTCGAGCCGGGAATCATCCACCAGTTCGACCACAACCAACCCTGGATAGGCAGGCATATTCACATCCAGTTTGCCTCCCCGCTGATCCAAGCCAATGATCACCAGACCGGATCTTGGTGCTGTTATGGTGAAGGTTGCCAATCGAGTTTGTGCCACTTTGAGTTGGGACTCAATTTGCTTGATGGCTGTCTCAAGTTCCGCCCGTTGGGCTTGCCGTAATGCCTCGGACAATGGCTTGCGTTGTTGTGCCTGCTCAAGTAGTACGTTAGCAATTCTCTTCTCTTCCACCAATATCTTGTAGTCCATCCGGGCGATTAGATTTTCCGGCTGACTGGTTTTACGCGCTGCTTTTTGCGCCATGCTTGTTGCCGCAGCAAAGGCAACTTTTTCATCCTCAATGTCTTTAGCCTGTCGCTCCACGAGCTCACCCAGTTCGCCTTGTTTAATGGCCAGCTCTCCGGTGAGCTTTCTGGCCCGGTCATCAAGTTTACTGGCATCGAACCGCACCAGCATGTCACCAGTATTAACTCTTGCGCCTTCCGTTGCTAGTTCTACAATGGAGGACTGCCAGCTGTGACTAGGTGGGGCGCCAAAACGCAGCGCATCCCGTGGCACCATCAAGCCACTTACCTTAATGGTGAGTGGCTGGTCTGCCGCGTTAATAATCAGCGATTGCTCCGCAGCGGCAAACACCAAGTCGGCCCGAGTTAAAGCAAGCGCGAGCATAACCGGCAAGGAAAAGTAGCGTAACGATTTGCTCATGGTGCTAGTTCACCACGGACGGACATACCCGGCATGTAGGTTTTTGGCACAGTATCCATCGGCCGTGCCTGTAATTCAAAGTAGCCACCTTGACTCCACTCCTCGCGCCGACTGGCTTGTTTGGAAGACCAGATTACCTCGGCGGTGATCTCATCCTGGGGCAACGCATCGGGGGTAATCAGCATTCGACTACCCAGAGGGAACTTGCGACTGTCTGCTTCATGGATCCAGAATCGAAACTGGAGTCCTTCTCTGCTTGCAACCTCTGCAATCGGATCATTACTTTTAAGGGTTTCACCAGCGAATATTTTGTTGCCAGTGCCTTCATTCTGGGCATGGATGAAGTAACCGTCCCGAGTGGCATGGACTTTTGTTTGCTTAATGGCAGCCACCATGCGTTGCCATTCACTTGCCGCCTTCGCCACCTTCATGTTAAGCACCTTGACTGAGTTTTCCTGCTCTAACCGACGAGCGGCAAGTTCTTTACGGGCGTGAACCAGCGCTCGGTTGGCAGTGGTAAAGTCAAGCTTATAACGGTCATAGTCCAGTTTGACCACGGTTCCAATGGGTGCGTCAGCATTTATTTTCGTCAGGGCGACTTCGGATTCTGCCTGTAACACCGCCGTTTCTGCATCCAGTATCGCTAACGCCAGGGTGGCGGTATGACGGGCAGCTTCCAGTTTTTTCTTCTCAAGGTCGATACGTTTTTCTTCTTCCTGGGTTAGCAGAGAACCTGGATCTAGCCGGGCAATCAGGTCTCCGCTTGATACTAACGATCCTTCCGGTGCCAACCATTCAACCTGTCGTTGCCAGTCGCCAGGCAAGCGTGGCATCTCGATCCGCTGGGAACCGGCATCCTCAATGATGCCTGTTAATATCGACGTGGCAGTGCTGACCGGGGCGATATTTACGAGACAAACAGTGGCCAGGCAGCTAACTAAGCTAGTTATATTCTTCACGTTCTATTTCCCCATCCCTCATATGGATAACCCGTTTGGCATTGGCCGCAATTTCATCCTCGTGGGTAACCATGAGGATGGTCTGGCCCTCGGCATTGAGCTCATTAAACAAACGCATGATTTCCCCGGAGGTCCGAGAGTCTAGATTCCCGGTTGGTTCATCGGCCAGTAATAGCGGTGGCTGGGAGACCAGTGCCCTGGCAATTGCGACCCTTTGCCGCTGTCCACCGGATAGCTGATTCGGTCGATGATGTAATCGATTACCCAATTCCAGACGTTTGAGTAACGCCTCTGCTCGTAGAGTGGTCGCTTCAATGCTGCCGGTTGAATAACGCAACGGCAGCAACACATTCTGTAGCGCGGTTAGCCGGGAGAGCAGGTGAAAGCTCTGGAAAACGAAACCAATATACTGGTTGCGCAGAGCTGAAAGTTGTTCGTCGTCCATCTCTGCCACCGACTGACCAAGTAATTGATAATTGCCTGCATCAGGCTTATCAAGACATCCAAGAATATTCATGAGGGTCGACTTGCCAGACCCAGACGGCCCCATGACGGCGACAAAATCTCCAGCACACACTCTGATATCAAGCTGATTAAGTGCATTTACATCGGTATCTCCAACTCTGAAGCGTCGAACCAGCCCTGTGGTCGAGATTATTTCAGTGGGGGGGGGCATTGAGCTCGGTCCATGCAGGTAGGTTATTCTCAGCGCTGAAGGTCGGTGCAGGCAAACAGTTGTCATTAAGATGTTGTAGTTACAGCTAAGTGGCGATCGTCAACGCAGCAGTCAGCAAAGGCAGTATAGGGATAATGTGAATTATCTAGCCAATCTCGTGAAAACTGTGTTAAAAAATTAATGCATGTGCACATTATCAAGCACGAGGTGTTTTTTCAAGCATAATTCACTGTTATAAGCAGATAAAGAGAGGTGAGCTCTGACCACAACCCCGAACATCGTTCGCATTACCTTGGCGATGAAGGCTTTGAGATTGGGCACATTGGAACATGGCACCGATGAGTAAATAAATAGTCGTTTCCAACGACCATTTCGAATTTGATTAGATGGATGGACGAAGTGTTCGGTTAGGCCTGATTGTTATTCCCAATGGTGGTCCGATTGGCATTAGAGACTATTCGGTTTTTAATCGAGAGGCACAGTTTTTTGCGCATCATGGATATGCCGTTCTTCAAGTTAACTGTCGAGGTTCTGGAGGTTATGGTACTGATTTCAAACTGTCCGGGTTTCGTCAGTGGGGCTGGGAATGATCGATGATATTACTCTTGCGGTAAAATGGGCGACAAAAAAGGCATAGCCGCCCCCCAAAAGAATTTGCATATATGGTACGAGTTATGGCTGCTATGCAGCCTTAACTTCTATCGTTAGAAATCCGGAGCGTTATCAGTGTGGCGTTGGGTATGCAGGAGTCTATGACCTTACCAAAATGGGGCTATCTGATATTCCCTTTCAGCCTGGCGGTGACTCTTATATTGAAAGGGCTGTTGGAACTGATGATAGCTCGCTGCGAGCACAATCGCCGGTCTACCATGCCGACAAGATTAAGGTTCCCATTATTATAGCTCATGGAGAAATAGACCGTCGAGTGCCAATATTCCATGCCCACGATTTGCGGAACGCGTTAGACAAGGAAGGGATTGAATATGAGTGGTTAATCGAGAGCGGGGAGGCTCATGTTTTTTTTTAATACCGAGAACCAAGTAAAATATTTGCAATAAAATATTGGCCTTCTTTGAAAAGCATTTAAAACCCTAATGAGTGGTGTATAGCATAGGGTTGTGCCCTTTGGCTGTCGGGACGGATGGCTTAAAAAGTTCAAGCGCAATTCTATAACACAAGCTCGCCATCTCGAATATAGGCTCTCCAATCGTTAATTGGGTTTGGCCGATAGTCTCCCGTCGGAGTTTTGATTCCCCTGTCTGAGGTGCCGGCAGGGGCAAAATGCCATACCATTGCCGCGCGAATCTCATCGGAGAAATTATCCGTTGACCGATGCATAAGATGGCTATCAAATACCATCAGGTCTCCCGGGTTCAGCAAGCAAGGTTTACTGGCATCCATATTAAAATCTGCAATTTCTACGTAGCCACTATTGGCACCGTCTCTAACATCAGGGATGTGCTTGTGCACCGGTTCTACCTGGCTGCCAGGTAGAATATGCAGGCAACCGTTTTCCAACGTCGCTCTGGTGATTGCCAGCCACAAACCTATGATCGGTCTCGCTGGCGTAAAGGGAAAATAGTACGAGTCCTGATGCCAGGGCTGACCCCATGCACCGGGGTTTTTGAATATAAACTGGGACAGGAAGCAGTCGACATCACGGCCAATCGCCGCGATGACAATGTCCCTGACTCTTTTATCTTGTAGGAAGTGCTCAAAGGCTGGTCTTCGGTGCAAACTAAATACTTTGGAGATCAGGTCCTCGGGGTTAGTGCCTGTCATTTTCTGATTTTCTGCCGATATAACGGCTGGGGTTACTGCTTCCCCAGAGGCAGCCGAGCGCGCTAGTGCGGTAACATCCTCCAACATCGAATTGCCAACAGCGACGTCGCAGAATTGCTCAAACAGTTGGAAGCCCGGACCTGTCTCACTTCGTAAATTTTCTGCTAGGTTCGATAAATCAGCCATTATTCAGTGCCTTTCGGATTCAGAGAGTATATGAGTATCGTGCTCTGTCAGAGGGTTCTCTCAATTTTTCTTTGCAAAATACTGTCGCGAGTGTACTGTTAGTTGGTTCTTCACGTTTTCGCGTTGCGAAAGACGTGAAGTTAGTGGAGGACAACATAGGGAGTTTGAACCTTTTGTTCTATGTGTTTCAGCCTGGGTGTACATAATATCAAGGAGACCCACAGCCCGATCCTTCGTAGAGCCCAATGTTATCGATCTGTACATTCTGCGAGGTCTCGGCAAAGTCAAATGCCACCCGACCCCGCAAGTCAGTCTCGGTGGCGGTGAAGGTATGGCTGAAGCTTTGGTAACCAGTATTGAGGTTAGCTGTGAACCGACCGCCAGCCAGATCCCTATATTCATCCAGGTTACTGTCCACATAGGCTGCTATTCGGCGTGGAGTATCGGCTTTGGCCCTGTAGCAAAGAGTGTACTGCTGATTGCCAATCACCCTAACCGCATGGCTGATCTGAGCATGCCAAGCTTGTGCTGAAGCATTGGCTACATTCACCCGTACTTCCCCACCAGTTTCTTGTATTGAACTAGTCGCTGTCTCAATCGTATTCCAATGCCTGTCAAACTGCCCCTGACCTGAGGTAAAGGATCCGCCGCTTCTTATCAGGTTACCGGGCTGTGTCGGTAGGGATTGCTGCTCGGAGAAGAACATCATGTCGTTACTCACCATGCCAGCTGGATTCATAACCTGGAGGAAGTGCAGCCCACCAGCAGTTGGCATTACACCTAAATCAAGTATGACGACTTCGTCCGTACAATCAGGTAGAGTGCCTGATTCACAGCTAACAACGCCCGCTACCTTCCGACCATTGAGTAGAATCACCGCATCCGACTCAATATGACGACCATTGACACGCAGGCTCGCAGTTTTCGTCAGGAAGGCAAGTTCTACGTTTCGGGTTTGTGCTTCTATGTTGGCGACCGGCCACAGTGCTGGTTGCGCAGTGTTCCCGTCCACATTGACACCCGCTCGACCCGTCAATGTCAGTAGTAATTCACCAGCTGCGGCTGCGTCCAGAATCTCTGCGCGTGTGAAGATTTCTGCCCCATCTCTCTCCTGATAGCTACCCTCTATGTACTCGAGACCGATACCACTGACCTCACTGCCATCGATAAGCAAACCTTCGCCTTGCAACACAACAGCACCGTCAGCTGCAGAGGACTCTAATGCGTTAAGTATGTCGGAGGTTAGAGAGTCTCCCGCGCTTGCACTATTGATTGTTACTTGCCTAGCAAAACCGCCAGAAAACCCCGTGCTTCCCTGTAGCACCATTTCCCAGTTTTCGGGTGTGGAACCGGTCATGGCCCACATATCCTCTTCTGGGAATGTATCGTCCATTCCAACAATAGTTAACAAGTCTATGATATTGAGCCTGGCTTGGGGCAAGATCATCCAGCGGTCGTAAGCTCCCCGCCACGTGGGCGCTTCCATGCCCTGGCCGGGTGTGTTGGTGCTCACCAGGAAAGGCATTTTATGGCAGTCACCACAGGTTTGTGCGCCGGTCGTACGGCCTCCCGTATTGTTAACAAAGCTGAAGTCGAAAAAACCTTCCCTTGCCGTGTCAGTCAACTGGTTGTGAAAACTCCGTTGTTGCGCAGGAGGATAGGGCACATTCAATAAGAATGTTGCCAAGTCATCGCGCTCGGCGGCATTGACGGCGCCTGCTTTGCCCTCGTCATTCATTGGACAATTGTCTTGATCACACATGGTAGCCCCCATGCCACCGTCCACCAGTACAAGGGTACAGGACTCCGGCACGGACGCATCGCAATTGGGGGCTTCGGCATCGTTTACCGACGAGAAGTTAATACCACCGTAAGGATCGCCGGGAATACCATCCCAATGATAAGGTGCCGTATCGCGTAAGCCACGAACAGGCATGGTGAGCCGCGGTTGAATTTGCGTACAGCCATCCATATCGCAGATGGGAGTATCAAGCACCCAGACCAGCTGGTCGGCGTGCCCATCCGGATGACAACTTTCACAGGAGAATGTCCCTGTGGTTGAAGCACCCGCATCATTGAATACCATCCTGCCGGACTTAATAACTTCTGGTGTCGGGTCATCCAGAGAAATGATTCGGGTAACCGCTGCAACATCCGGTACAGACACATCTACCACCGATACCGAATTGTCTACCACATTCAGGACCCAGGCTGTACTGGGTGCACCCTCGCTATCAGACTCTAACGCCACTCCGCGAGGCACTGCACCGACATCAACCCGGCCCAGAATGTCACCGCTTACTGCATCCACCATCATTAGCTTGTTAGAGCCGGCCGCCGTGGCAACCAGGACGCTGTTGTCATCACTAATCTGAATTCCATAGGGAGTAGCGAGTGCCATACCGGTTTCAGGATGCGCTGGCGGCAGTGGTTCAAGATCAATGTAAGTCGGTGTGCAGTTGTCTGAGTCCGCACAATCAACTCGAGTAATCTGATTGAGGAAAGCGCGGTTCTCCATTTCGGCCAATCCATGTTTTTGCGTGCCGGCCTTACCATTGGCATCATTACGGGCATCTGTCTGGGCGACATAGACGCGCCCATTGCTATCGACAGTGAGTCCATACAATAAGGTACCGATCCCTTTGACGGTATTTATTAACTGATCCGTAGTGGTATCGAAAACAAATAGGTCCCGATCGGGTAGTGCCGGATTCTTGATGATATCGGCGTCAAAGTTGAGCGACAGCACGTTGTTATTGGTAAAGCCATGTTCCACTGCATCGAAAGTACATAGGTCTCCATCAATGTTCTCGGGCCTGCATCCCGATAACTGGGTCTGGTTATTAGACTCAAATGCAAGGACATATAATCTGTTACCACGCACCACAATCGCACGTGGGTCCTGCGCAGCTACTGCTAAACGATGGGTTATCGAATAGGTAGTAACATCTATGACTGCAATCTCGTTTGTTGGGCCGAGTGCCACATAGGCTTTCTGCCCATCTTCTGTGAAGGCTATCCCCGTAGGTTCATCGAAGCGTGTCGATAACGTGGTCAGGTCAATGGCTTGTACCGTTGCCTTGACATGATGTAGCGTCTGGCTATCCGGGTCGGTATCAATCACACTGATGGTATCGGAAACATGATTTGCCACCCAAACTTCCTTGCCATCGGGTCGCACGGCCAATCCAACCGGATCGACACCCACGTTGATGCGCCTTACTACCTCACGGGTAAGCGAATCAATAACATCTAATGTGTCTGCCGGTGTATTGACTGCATAGACAAAGTGGCCATTAACAACAATGGGTTTAGCATGAGGGCTTAATAATGTTGGATGACCAACATTATCACTAAGTGGCGCAGCTACCCCCAGTGTTTCCGGAGGATTGGATGGGGCAGGGTCATCTGCGGGTTCGTCTGTGGGGCCGTCAGCGGGTTCATCTGTGGAACCATCAGCGGGATCGTCTGTACCTCCACTGTCCGACGGAGGCGCTGTGGGTGCGGGATCAGGCGTTGAGCCAGAGGAACCGCCACCGCCACAGCTGGTTAATAAAAAAACAAGTAGTAAGCTAGTCAATATCGATTGCATGTATCCACTCTTTTCCTTTCCACTTAACATGAGTCAGCATATGATTTAGCGATGCCAGGTAGTTATAACAAGTTTATCCTTTGAGTGCACTATTTTAAGCATTTATATGGTTATTATTGTGCATTATGGTTGGTAGTATGCAATATGCTTGATGATGCGCAGAGCAGACGGTGCTGGCAACTTAACTGGGTCTATCTGATAATCAGGCTATGAATACATACAAACGCCATAGATATCCCAAAGAAATCATCTCCTAGGCGGTTTGGCTGTACGATCCTTTCAATCTTAGTCATCGCCGTGTGCCGACCACTCATTGAGGATTTATTCGTCGAGCAAGGAGTTTGTGTTTGTTACGAAGCAATCCGCCTGCAACACCATCAATCGCATGGAATCAATATCGATTCCACAGCGCGAAATGACCTTGAGGTTTTTATCCAGCTTGGAGATCGGTTTGTCGAAGGCTTCTCTGGTTGCGGAACGTTTGACCATCAATTCCAACGCAATTTCTGCTACTCGCAACGACCGCACCAATACTAGTACCGATCAAGTGA
>Ga0209395_1005007_pt1 | contig 15152 bp, 9 predicted proteins | sample GOMGulsemesocosm_3_FD_184635 | JGI IMG/M metagenome (GOLD analysis project Ga0209395, IMG submission 184635) | Methane-oxidizing microbial communities from mesocosms in the Gulf of Mexico - GOM9D Gulf of Mexico (SPAdes) (version 2) | ecosystem: Environmental > Aquatic > Marine > Cold seeps... | reverse complement strand
CACTAATGACATCTACGCGCAGAGTATGCAGACCGGATTCGACGCTGAATGTGGCAAGCTCATGAGTCTGATAAGTTTGCCAGCCTCCTGTTGCGCTCACCGAATCAGTCGCAATGATGTTACCGTCAATCGATACGCTATATTGGGCGTTACCCGTTTGTGAAGCCACGCGCGTACTAATCGCGTAGGTGCCGGCTGCTAATGTGACTTGATAAGAGAGCCATTCAGAGGGCTGGGTGTAACCAATGTTATAACCGCCACCTTGATCGGTGGTCACTTCGATATCAACCGAATCATTGCGATATGTTGCGCCGCCTTGGTTGTCGTCGGTTAAGTCATAATAGTCATCGTAGTCTTCTGCTTGAATGAGCAGAATTTCAGGTTGCGTAATGACAACCGCGCAGCCATTAGTATCGACGGTGGTATCACTCGGCGTGTTAGGACAGTTATCCAGTGAGTCTTCAACACCGTCATTATCGCTGTCAGTCACAGTGACAACGGCACAACCATTAGCATCAACGGTGGTACCGCTTAATGTGTTAGGGCAGTTATCTAGCGAGTCTTCAATACCGTCATTATCGCTGTCAGTCACAGTGACAACGGCACAACCGTTAGTATCAACGGTGGTACCGCTTAATGTGTTAGGACAGTTATCAAGCGAGTCTTCAACGCCGTCATTATCACTGTCGGTAACAGTGACAACGGCACAACCATTAGCATCAACGGTGGTACCGCTTAATGTGTTAGGGCAGTTATCTAGTGAGTCTTCAACGCCGTCGTTATCGCTGTCGGTCACGGTGACGACCGCGCAGCCATTAGCATCAACGGTGGTACCGCTTAATGTGTTAGGGCAGTTATCTAGTGAGTCTTCAACGCCGTCGTTATCGCTGTCGGTCACGGTGACGACCGCGCAGCCATTAGCGTCAACGGTGGTGCCGCTCGGTGTGTTAGGACAATTATCGAGTGAATCGTTAATACCATCGCTATCAGTGTCGGTAACAATCGGGACAACTTCTGGCGCAGTGGTATCCTCAGAACCGCCACAAGCCGTGAGAGAAGCAATAATGAACAGTAATACGATACTTTTTAGCTGAACTATAAACGCTGAATGACTCATAGGGTTCTCTATTTATTGATCAAGTGCGGTCGCTGCGCAGTTGCGCAAGCAAGTCTCGATGCTTTGGTAGATGTTTTAAGTATTTGGTAATATCCGATTGGTTATTATTAAATAACGCCATCGCTTGTTGCTTCTCTTGCGCGCTGGTGGCAAACGGAGAATCGGTCTTAAATCCCATGCCAGCTAAGATATATTGGTAACTGGCGGCGCCGAATATTTCATGCTTGTGCAGACTGTCGTTATGCCATACAAAGTGATGTTGCCACAGCGCTAATGATTCTTGTAATGATTGTGGTATGGATGATTCTGCCTTGTTGTCACGCCAAAAATCACTGTCATCCCGTTGACTCAACACATAGTGGAGCTTTAAGAAGTCGATTATTTTCGCCCAGCGGTACTCGAAGGCCTGATTGAAGCGTTTGGCAATAATATCCATGGTGGTGCGGTTGGTGGGCAGTTGCTCGCAGAGCCAATCGATGGCGAGTTCCACTTGTACTAAACTTGAGGCTTCAAGTGGCTCAAGAAAGCCAGCGGATAAGCCAACGGCGACACAATTTTTTTGCCATACTTTCTCGCGATGCCCACTACGCAATGGTAATTTTTTAAGGTCAAATTTATCGAGATTAACGCCACCAAGATATTGGCTAAGATGCTGCTCTGCAGCCGACTCAGTGATATGGTTACTTGAGTAGACATGACCAATACCACGACGGTGAAATAATCCGATATCCCATATCCAGCCAGCATCTGTCGCCGTCGATTGCGTGACACATGAGATTGGACTGTCTAATTCCGCGTAAGGCACTTGCAGGGCAATAGCACTATCGGCAAATAGAATATCGCTTTGATCAATAAACTTCACTTTGAGGTGCTTACCGAGCAAGATTGAGGCGAAGCCGCTGCAATCAATGAATAAATCACCCGTGATCTGACCGTGATTGGCGGTAATTAATGATGCGATGTCGCCATTGTCTCGATTGGAAATAGCAATGACATCATCTTTAATGTGCTTCACTGAAAATTTTGACAGGGTGTGTTTTTGCAATAATTGTGCAAATTTTCCGGCGTTTAAGTGATAACCGTAATTTGTTACCGACGCATAGTCAGGAGTGGACAGCTGCTTAGGTGCAAGTCCCATCTCACATAAATGTTGTTGGGCATTAACGGCATTGGCAAAGGGCGTGCTTTGGCCAATCGCCTGCCAGTGCGGCAACAAATTGGTGGTTGCAAAGCCTTGGGGTAAATCAAATGGGTGGTAGAAGGTGTCATTGGCGGTGCCATTAACCCAACCATTAAACTGCGAGCCTTGTTTAAACGTCGCATCACACTCAGTAATAAACTCACGTTCACTGAGTCCTATTTCACGTAGTGTGTTACGCATCGTCGGCCAAGTGCCTTCGCCAACGCCGACCGGTTTAATTTTATCGGACTCAATTAAACAGATATTGATATGGGTATTCGCATCGGCTTGATACTTTGCAGCCAGACGACTAGCGACCAGCCAACCAGCGCTGCCACCGCCAACGATGACGATATTGTTTATAGGGTATGACATGAACGGTAGCCTCTTGCTAACTCTTTGGAGGTACTTATAGAAAAAAATCGATTCAACGTTAATTGAATCGATTTTTATTGCAATAACAACTAGATCTTAGTTACCGATGCGAACGTTATCTAAGCGATAAACCGCGCCGTTACCTTGACCCCATGCAGGGAACATCATGATGACGTCAATGCCGCTTGGATCAAAGCCAGCTGCTGTTAGGTCAGCAATATCAAAGGTGTAGTGCTGCCATACGCCAAGTTCTGGCGCTGCATGTGCTTCATTGCTGGTGGCTAATGACACTTCAATCACGTTAGGAAGTACGCCGCCGCCATTGCTTTCAACTTTGAACATCCAAGGCACATCACCAGGAGAGGCAACTAGCTTAAGGTCAAATTCTATTTTACCCGTGGTGTCGATTGATGAAGCATCGAACGCGCTACCATTATCACGGCCCATGAAGCCCATCACGGTGTCAGTTGCGCCAATCGATAGCTCAACCACTGAACCGTGGTCAGCGTCATCAACGATAACGGCAGGGGTTGAACCCGCACAACAATCCCACGCTGGCCATGCTGGATTAATCGCGTTATCAAATAACACTAACTCTACTCCGGCTTCCACTGGAGTTGACGGCGTTGCATTTGGATCGCTGATGGTCACATTATCCATGCGATAAACCGCGCCATTACCTTGCCCCCATGCTGGGAAAATCATCAGAATGTCGATAGCGGTTGGATCAAGCCCAGCAGCAACGAAATCTGCGATGCTAAAGCTATAATGTTGCCACACGCCAAGCTCTGGGGCGCTATGTGCTTCGGTGCTGCTCGATAAAGCCACTTCAAATGCCTGACCGTCACCGCCGCCATTGGCCTCAACTTTAAACATCCAAGGTACATCGCCCGGTGACGCGATGAGTTTAAGGTCAAACTCGATCATGCCAGTGGTAGCAAGTAATGAGGCATCGAATGCCTTATCAACGTCACGACCGTTAAAGCCCATTACCGTATCGGCTGCGCCGATACTAAACTCAATCACTTCACCGTAATCTGCATCATCATTCACTACCGTAGGTGTTGAGCCGCCACAACAATCCCATGCTGGCCAGTTGTGCGTTGCCGCGTCTTCAAAGGCAATTAATTCTGGTAAATCGACCGTGCTGCCTGAATCTGGCTTGCTAATAATGAAGTTATCAATACGGAACGTCGCGCCGTCACCTGAACCCCATGCTGGGAAAATCATCAGCACATCGATACGCGTTGGATCAAGACCTAAGCCAACCAAGGTAGCCATGTTAAAGGTGTAATGTTGCCATGTGTTAAGTATTGGCGCTGCATGTCCTTCGACACTTTGGGCTAAGTCGACAGAGACTGCGCTACCACCACCGGTGTCACCTTCATCACTTTCCACTTTAAATGACCAAACAACGCCATCACCTGGTGATGCGGTCATCTTAAGATCAAATTCTATAGTACCCGTTGCTGCCATATTAGAAGCATTAAATGATTCGCCATCTTCAACACCGTGACCAGGGCGGCTTGAAAAGCCGACAACAGTGTCGCCGTTAATCGTAAATTCAACGACGTTATCGTGATCAACATCGTCGGTTTCAATGCTCGGTGTTGAATTACCACAACAATCCCACGGTGCCCAACCAGCGATGGTTTCGTCTTGGAATAATACTAACGGTGGAGCTGGTAGGTTCGGATCAAGGTATGGCGCTGGTGGACTCGGCGCTTTACCAATAACTAATGCGCCGTCTGGGCGTTCTTCGGTCGCTTCTTCATCAAAACCGGCACGAATCGTGGCACAACCTTCTCCGGTATTTGGAGCAACATCACATTGATAAATACGAACAAAATCAACCAACATACTGTTGCCATCGGCAAATGCTGAGGCATCAACACCGGTATTATTAACCGCTTCTGCCCAGCTGCCACCGACGGCTAAATTTAAAATCATATGAAAACGTTGATCGAATGGACCATTGCTCCAAGTGTCTTCAAGTTCGCCAGTGGCCGGATTATATTCTTGGGTGTACCAGCCTTTATGGACTAAATCCTCAGACAGCTCGCCTTTGTAGTTGTATGAAGTCTCTGATTTACGTTGGGTTTGATAGAGGTAATCGTCGACGTACCAACGAATCTCACCCTCTTGCCATTCGATAGCATAAGTATGGTAATCATCAGCAGGATTGGCACCGTCAGGCAGCAGGTAAGACATCCCTGAATATTGATTAGATTCAGAGCCTTTTGCTTGGCCGTAATGTAGCGTGCCATGAATGAACGCTTCATCACTACCATCTTCGCCAGCAACCTTTAGGTTTACAGTTTCAACGATATCAAGCTCACCCGATCGAGGCCATGTGCCGTATACATCATCGCTTGGCATCATCCAAACGGCAGGATGCGCACCTTGACCCGCCGGAAGTTTGGCACGGATCTCAAAGCGACCGTAGGTGAAATCACCTTTAAACTGACTATTTAAACGAGCAGAGGTGTAAGGCTTTGATAAGGCCGTATCAGTATTTGGCAGTGCAACGATATTGAGAATACCGTCTTTTACAAATGCGTTTTCGGCACTGTCGGTGTAACACTGTTGTTCTTGATTGCCGCCACCGTCACAGTTGATAGCGAAGTTCCATTTGGCAGTATCGATGGCGCTGCCGTCGAATTCATCTTGCCAAATGACGCGCCAATCTGTTGATGGCGCGGTCGTGTCTACTGCATTCTTATCGGTGAACGTGCTAGAGCCATTGTCTCCGCACGCGGCTAATCCCAACACCAGCATGATGGGAGAAAGCTTAGATATCATTTTATTGTCTTTCATGTAGAACATCCCCTACGTTTAGATTTTTAATTAGATGTAGATTAAAACAAATACTAGTGCAATTCTGGAAGCGCTTCCAGTGTTTGTTAAATTTTTTTTGCATTTGTTAATTAATTTGGAATTAGAATATACTAAAATTTGCAAATGTAAACAGGATGATTTTCGGTTAGTTAGTGGCTTTGTGATAATAATCGAGGTCTTTTTGTACTATTTTTTTCAAGTTAAATCGGTGACTTAGCGCTTAATTTGTGAACTATTTTTTAAATAAATGTTAACGGTTATTGCTATTTTTTTTTATTGCGGTTAAATTAATCGGTATATTCTGGAAGCGCTTCCAATGGCGGCGCGATGCATAATTTAGTCACTGTGCATCGCAATGTTTAGCCTTGGACTTGGTTTCCTTAAGTGTTTATTTATTTTAGATAAGCCAAAACAACAAAGTTTCTATTGGGGGATTTATGCAGAAAAATAATTTTAAAAAGTCTCGGCTCGCCTTATCAGTGTCGATGATACTGAGTGGCGTTATAGCACTACCGGCAATGGCTGAAGAAGCCGTTAAAGAAAAAGAAATTGAAGCAATTCAGGTAACCGGTATTCGCGGCAGCTTGAACAAATCGATGAATATTAAACGTTCTAGTGCTGGTGTTGTTGATGCTATTTCAGCTGAAGAAATGGGTAAATTTCCTGATACTAATATTGCCGAATCATTGCAGCGTATCACTGGTGTTTCTATCAGTCGCACTAACGGTGAAGGCAGTCAGATTACGGTGCGCGGTTTTGGTCCAGACTTTAACCTCATCACCCTTAACGGTCGTCAAATGCCGGGGACAGGTTACACTCGCTCTTACAACTTAGAAAACGTGTCTCCTAATGGTATTAGAACACTGACCGTGACAAAAACGGCGAAAGCCGAGCTTCCGAGCGGTGGCTTAGGTGCGACGGTTGATATTGAAACAGTAAAACCTTTCGATAATGAAGGCTTTCAGTTTGCTGTGACCGGTAAGGCATTAGCGGATCGTTCAAATGAAACAGGCGATGACCTAACGCCTGAATTGTCGTTTATTGTTAGTGATACCTTCGCTGACGATACCTTTGGTGTTGGCTTTAGCTATTCTTACCAAGAACGTGACTGGCAAGAACAAAATGCCGCCATCGGTGGTTGGAAGGCTGACCTAGATTTGGGTAGCGCAAGCGGCGACAACGTCGTTGATAACCGCACTTGTGTTACTGATGAGAGCATTGCCGATGAGGACTGCCATCATTACTCACCGCAGGGTTTTGGTAACACAATTCGTGATGCCCAGCGTGAACGTACTAATGCGCAGTTAACGCTACAATACGCACCAACTGATAATTTTGTTGCCACACTTGATTACACTTACAACGAAACACAAACCGCCAATAATTCTTTCTCATTTGGTCAATGGTTTAACGCCGGTGCTGGCCTTAATTCATACGAGCTTGATGAAAATGGCACCATGATTAAGTTTAATGAATCAGGCGGCGATTATTCGTTGTTTTCACGTAAAAATACTAACTTAGTTGAAGCGAAATCTGTCGGTGTAAACTTCGAATGGCAGGCGACAGAGTCATTGTCGTTGTCATTGGATTATCATCATTCAACCAACTCATCTGATCCAGGCGCTGATGCTGGTAGTGGTTCAAACCCATTCTTAATCTTTGGTCTCAACAATCTAGTGTCGAAGACTTATGATTACACCACTGGTGATATTCCTCAACAGACTAACTATTGGCCTGATAACTCGGCTCAGGGCGATGTCAACGAGATTGACTTTACCTTTGGTCGTTTTGATACCAGTTACGGCGAAGCTGAAGTTGATCAACTACAATTGCATGGTGAATGGATCAACGATGGTGACAGCCCGTTAGTGAACGTGAAGTTTGGCGCGGCGCGTACTGAACAATTAATGGGTGGTTGGAGTGCTGGCGTTGATCAGCAAGGGCCTAATGGCTATCAAGGAAATCAAGATGTATTCCCAGCGAGTATGTTTACCTTGCGCGATACCGGTAGTTTCCTCAATCAATTTGATGGTGGTGGCAATGATTTAACCACCAACTATTATTATCACTATGATTTTGATGAAGCATTAACACGTGTTACTGATTATTTCGATTACATGGAGACCAATCCATTAGGCGGCGTGACGCCAGGCTATGACTCTCAAAGTAGTGTACTCGAAGAAACCACCAGTGTTTACGTTCAAACGGGTTTATTATTCGATGTTGCTGACATTGAAATTGATGTCACTGTGGGTTTACGCTATGAGCAATCTGATGTCACCAGTACGGTTAAGCAGCGTATCGAAGAGCAAATAGTGTGGTTAAGCACCACTGAATGGGCATTACAGTCTGGTGAAGATGAATCGCTATTAACCACTTATGGTGACTATAGCGTGCTGTTACCAAGTATCGATGTCAGTGCTGAAGTGATCGATGATGTCATCGTTCGTGCTTCTTTTGGTAAAACCATCAGTCGTCCGGGCTTAGGGGATTTGTTAGGCTCACGCTCGTTATCACCTAACCCAAAAATAGGCGCGCGCTCAGGAAGTTCTGGTAATACTAACCTTAAGCCATTTAAGTCGACCAATTTTGATTTGTCGGTTGAATATTATTACGATGAATCAAGCTATGTATCGCTCGGTTACTTTAGTAAAGATGTTAACGATTGGATAGAACAGCAATACGCTGACATTACCGTTGATGGCCTAAATGACCCGTATTTAGGGCCTCGTGCTAATCAAGCACGTGCAGAACTGGAAGCGGAAGGTATTCAAGCTACCGATCAGGCGATATTTGATCAAATCGTGGCCAATGGCGGCGCAACATTAAATAGCACCACCGGTAGTTATAACATCATTCAAAATGGTGATGATCCAACGTTAGTGTGGACTGTTCAGCAACCTGTTAACGGTACTTCTCGTTCGGTAACTGGCCTTGAGTTTGCGGTTCAGCATATGTTTGGTGAGTCAGGTTTCGGGGCGGCGTTTAATGCCACCATCGTTAATGGTGATGTCGACTATGATGCAGACAGTCATGAGCCTCAAGCGGTGTTACCTGGTTTAAGTGATGGTATGAACTTTCAGGCATTTTATGAAAAAGACGGTCTGTCGGTTAAGTTGACCTACAACTGGCGTGACACTTACCTGGTGGGTATCGGTCAAGATCAAGGGTCAGCTGAAGCGCCTCCACAGTTTGCTAAAGAATATGCCACGGTTGATGCGAGCGTAAACTACGATGTCACTGAAAACTTCACCGTGTTCTTAGAAGGGGTAAACTTGACTAACGAAACGGAAGAGATATACGGCCGCTACGAAGAGCAATTCTTACGTGCCAGCCAATACGGCAGCCGTTATGCACTCGGTGCGCGTTACACCTTCTAATTTTTATGTTGTTAGTGCCTTAGCCGCTCTTTATGAGCGGTTTTTTTTGCTTTATATTTAATGATTAACAACTGTTAATTTAATTTATCTAATAATGAAGTATTAAATCGTTTAAGGCGGTCTTATGCTCAGTGGCATTAGATTAGTGCTAGAATAGTCGTTTTAGAACGCCTAAATATTCGGTGTGTAAGTCATAAAAAGGCATATAAGTGATGAGCGATATAAATCTTGAAACTAACGGGGCAGGACAGCCATTAAGCCATGGGATGTCTTGGCAAGAGCATGGCATGTTGCTGTTACATTACAGCTTTGCCAGTGTGCTATTTGCTGTCTATGGTCACCAGGTGTGTAAGGTGATGGAAACCTATTCTGCCGTTCACCTGATGTTTCCGATGCTTATCGCGTATTCCATTCGACTCGCGTTAACGAATACCTTATTGACCCAGCCTTTTCAGCGCCGTGTTGCTATTTCATTTAATCTCGATCTTGGCTTATTTGCTGCCGCCTCCTTAGGGCTTGTGGTGATTAATTACTTTGTTTTTGGGGCGCCGTGGCACAGTAATATTAAGGCTGTTATTGGTATTGTCTTGTTAGGACTGTTTGTCTCGACGTTGCTGGCATTGTCGACAGAGCGAAATACCATTAATGAAATGATTGCTAATAAGCAGCATTTAAAACTGGGTAAGCGTTTTATTTCGTTTGTAAATAAGTTTACGGTGATGGCCATCATACTGTTGGTGGCATTAGGTGGCGTACTATTTTTGGTGATTAACCAGGATCTATACTGGCTACTCGATAGTGACGTCACTGTCATTAGGCAAGAAGCTAGCGCCAGTATATTATTTGAGATTGCGGTGATTATCTCCGTACTAATGAGTTATGCCATCGCGATTATCTTGTCCTATACCACCAACCTAAAAACCTACCTTACTCATCAAACTCGCGTTATGGCAGCGGTTGCCAATGGCGATCTTACTCAACAAGTACCCGTTGTCAGCCGTGATGAATTCGGTCAGATGGCCACCGGTACTAACTTGATGATAAATGGCTTACTCGATTATCAGTCACAGTTAAAAGTAACCCGCGACGCTTCAATCTTAGCGCTCGCATCACTTGCTGAAACGCGCGACAACGAGACTGGAGCGCACATTCTACGAACTCAGCGTTACGTTAAAGTATTGGCAGAACAGTTGGCGCAACATGATGATTTTAAAGCGACGCTAAACAGTGAAATTATTGAGCTCTATTATAAATCGGCGCCGCTGCATGATATTGGTAAGGTGGGCATCGTCGATAGTATCTTACTCAAACCCGGCAAGTTAACCGACGACGAGTTTGAAATCATGAAAACTCATCCACAAATCGGTAACGATGCATTGTTAGTGGCTGAGAAGCAGCTCGGTAGTAACTCATTCTTACGGTACGCCCGTGAAATCGCACTGACGCACCATGAAAAGTGGGATGGCTCAGGCTATCCAAATAAGCTTATTGGTGATGAGATTCCGTTATCAGGACGGTTAATGGCGCTGGCGGATGTCTATGATGCATTGTTGAGTAAGCGTGTCTACAAGCCTGCATTTACTCACGATAAGGCTAAGGAGATCATTCTCAAAGGAGACGGTAGTCACTTTGACCCAAGAGTAGTTGCCGCGTTTGAAGCTTGTGAGCAGCAATTTATTGATATTGCCGCCGAGTTTAAAGACGGCAGCACCGAGCACTAAGTTGTCACTATCGGCTTTATCATTGATAAAGCCGATTCAGTATTATTCGACAAAAATCTGCATTTCTTCACCGATTTTTGTCCGCATATCCATCAGCTTGATGGCTGCTGCGTGCTGTTTCTTATCTTCTTCTGTTTCTGGTATCCAGGCTGGCACTTCGATCGATTGGCCGTGTTCATCAACGGCAACCATAATCACGATACAGTGAGTAGTAAGACGATGATTAAGAGACTTCGGATCACAAGCATTCACTTCGAGTGCGATATGCATCGACGATCTGCCGGTGTATATCACCTTACCAGATACTTCGACTAGACTGCCAACGTGGATTGGCGCGACAAATCGGATGCCACCCGCATAGGCGGTAATACAGTAACGACCACTCCAGCCGGCCGCTGTTGCGTAGGCCGCGAGATCGATCCATTTCATCACGGCGCCACCATGGACTTTACCACCAAAATTTACATCTTGTGGTTCAGCTAAAAATCGTAGGGTGAGATCCCGTTGTGGTTTCTTCATGGTGATTACCTTTTGTGTGGATGGTTATACTAGTTTAATAACAATAGGGTCATAAAAGCAATTGTTATGCCTGTTGTGAGGATTTTGTGCAAATCCACACCGATAGCGCGATAATTATGCCACCGATGACCAGACGTGTGATATCGGCGTCACGGTTCCAAATCACCAGATTAACGATTAGGCCTGCAGGCACCAGTGCGTTGTTCATTACCGCTAACGTTCCTGAACTGACTAAGGTTGCCCCTTTATTCCAAGCGAAGTAGCCGATGCCAGAAGCGACAATACCTAGGTAGACCAAGACCTGCCATTGAATATCACTGGTGGGCAGCTTATTGCTGTCGCCAAAAATTAAGTACATCGGCAGGGCAATAGCCGCGGCGCCGAGATAGAATAAGCCAAATATACTGGATTGTTTAATCGGGCTAGTTTGTTGTTCGATCAGGCGTTTATATAAAACTTGGCCGATGGCAAAGCTTAAGTTAGCGCCTTGAACAATCAGGAAGCCCCCGATGAATCCCTCATTTATCCCTTGATATTTAATGGTCATTGCACCAGAAACAGCCAACACTGCACTAAGGAGATACTTTAGCTGTAAACGGCGCTGGCCTAGATCGTAGAGCAGCGTGACATAAATTGGGGTTAATACCGTAAAGAGTAATACTTCGGGCACGCTTAAATAGACGAAAGACTGATAATAAAAACAATACATTAAGCCAAGTTGAAAGGCGCCGATCATCATCAGTTGCAGTGCTAATTTAAGCGGGACATTCTTAAGACGAAGAAACGGCAAGAATACCAACGCCGCCAGCGCAATACGTATTAACGCCGAAAACCAAGGGTCAACTTGGCCGGCGAGATAGACACCAATCAGGCTAAAAGAGAATGCCCATAGAATGGTGATAGCGCTTAAATATGGCATATTACTCGATGATTAGATTGTGAATTTTATTCGGGATACCGTTATGATCATCGGCGTCTTTAGGTGGCGCAATGACTTCGGTAATAACAGGCCATAGCTCGCTCAACTCGGCATTAAGCGCAGTAAATTGTTCTTGGCCTGGCGGTAATTCATCTTCCTGAAATATCGCGTTAGCCGGACATTCTGGGGTGCATAAGTCACAGTCGATACACTCAACGGGATTAATCACCAGAAAATTGGGCCCTTGATGAAATGCATCCGCAGGACACACCGCGACACAGTCGGTGTATTTGCATTGAATACAGTTGTCAGTTACCACAAAGGCCATGGATCATTTCTCAAAACGCGATTATTGCAGGGGATCATACCGACTCGTTGCTTAAATTCAATTGCTGGTTAATATTTATTACTGTTTTGCAAAGTTGATATCGTTAATTGGACTCACGATTACATAAATTCACGTATAATACGTGCAATCAATTTTTTACTATAACTAAGTAACCTTGGAAGCCTGCCATGATCCGTTTAACTAATCTCAAGCTTAATCTCGACCACACTGACGACGACCTTAAAAATATTATTATGTACTCCCTTAAAATTCAGTCTGACCAACTCGTGGATTTTACGGTATTTCGTCGTGGCATTGATGCGCGTAAAAAGCGCAATATCGTATTGCTTTACACCATTGATGTTGAAACCACTGACGAGCAAGGGTTGCTTGATAAATTCGAAGATAACCAGTCGATCCGTCAAACACCGGACATGGAATATAAATTTGTTGCTAAGGCGCCAGAGAATGTTGGTGACCGTCCGGTGGTCATCGGTTTCGGTCCTTGTGGCTTGTTTGTTGGTTTGGTCCTAGCCCAAATGGGGTTCAATCCAATTATTCTTGATCGTGGTAAAGAAGTGCGTGAACGTACTAAAGACACGTTTGGTTTCTGGCGTAAGAAAACCCTAAACACTGAATCGAATGTTCAATTTGGTGAAGGTGGCGCGGGCACATTCTCAGACGGTAAATTATATAGCCAAGTTAAAGACAAGAAACATTATGGTCGCAAAGTGCTGCATGAATTTGTTGCCGCTGGCGCACCAGAAGAAATCCTTTACGTTAGTAAGCCACACATCGGTACCTTTAAATTGGTGACGATGGTGGAGAAGATGCGCGCTGAAATCATCGCATTGGGCGGCGAAATTCGTTTTAGCGCTCGTGTTGATGACTTAGATATTGTCGATGGCAAGATCAAAGGACTAACATTATCGAATGGTGATAAAATTGTCTCAAGCCATATCGCGTTGGCTATCGGTCATAGCGCACGTGATACCTTCGAAATGATTCACGATAAAGGTGTTTATATTGAAGCTAAGCCATTTTCGGTCGGATTTCGGGTTGAACATCCTCAGGCGTTAATTGACGAAGCGCTTTATGGTCGAAACGCGGGTCACCCCATTTTGGGCGCGGCAGATTATAAACTAGTGCATCATTGTAAGAATGGCCGTTCGGTATATAGCTTTTGTATGTGTCCTGGCGGCACGGTCGTCGCGGCAACATCAGAAGAAAATCGTGTCGTGACCAACGGCATGAGCCAATATTCTCGTAACGAGCGCAATGCAAACAGCGCCATAGTGGTTGGCATTGACCCATCTGACTATCCTGGTGGACCATTAGCAGGTATCGAATTTCAACGAAAACTTGAGAGTGCCGCGTTTGTGTTAGGTGGTGAGAACTATGATGCACCCATGCAGTTAGTTGGCGATTTCCTAAAGAATTCAGCCACAACCAACGTTGGTGAAGTTGAGCCGTCATACAAACCTGGCGTTAAGCTAACGGACCTTACTGGATTGTTACCTGAATACTGTAACGTGGCGTTAAGAGAGGCCATTCCAGCGTTTAATCGTAAGATTCATGGCTTTGCCCTCGATGATGCGACGCTAACCGCGGTTGAGACGCGTACCTCATCACCAATCTGTATTAAACGCGATGCTAGTTTCCAGAGTGTAAATACCCTAGGCTTATTCCCAGCCGGTGAAGGCGCAGGTTACGCTGGCGGCATATTGTCAGCCGCTATTGACGGTATTAAAATTGCGGAAGCGATGGCACTGTCAATGACCGGTGAAGAGGCTCTTGGTGGTACCAGAGAGTCTTAATCAATGATTAGTATTGAGTCATTGCTGTCATTCTTTACCATTAGCGTGATCCTGGCGGTGACGCCGGGGCCATCTAATGCATTCTTAATGGCGCAAACTTTTGCTAAAGGTAAGTCAGCTGGGCTAGCTAGTGCAGCCGGCTTTGCTGTCGCCGGCGTTATCCATACGATATTGGCGGTGTTAGGATTGTCGGCGTTGCTAAAAACGTCGCCACAGCTCTATCAAGGGGTGTTGTACTTAGGAGCGGGTTATCTTGCCTATCTAGGTTTTCTAGCGATTAAGGACAGTTTAGCGGCGCCAGCTCAGCAACAAACAGAGTCGACCAAGCCACAGAAAAATGTTTTTGTTCAAGCCTTATTGACTGAGTTACTTAATCCAAAAGTTGCGTTGTTCTTTATCGCGTTTATTCCGCAGTTTGTTGACCCAGCGCTAGACACCGATCCTGCATTACAAATGGCAATATTCGGCTTACTATATCCGTTATTCGCACTGCCAATAGATATCAGCTATGTTCATTTTGGCGATAAAATAGCAGGCTATTTTCGCCATCATCCGAGTGCACAATTGTGGCTAGACCGGGCAAGTGGCGTGATCTTTATTAGTCTAGCGTTAGCGATGTTGTTTTAAAGCCTAATTGCTATTTAATGTAGGTAAGTTCAGAAGAAAATTCAAACTTTCGAGTATTTTTTGATGTGCTTATCAAATTCTTCGCTTTAATCGAAGATAGCGCACGCACACCAGATACTTTTCTTTATGAAATACATCCGTATATTTCACCCTACGGGCCAGCCTGCGGCTGTTCAAGTTGGCTCCAGACCAATTTGTGCGTCATAAAGAAAAAGTATCCAAAAGATTAAAATTTCTGGAAAATTTTAAGACAGCTTTAGCTGGTCCGAAGGACAAATAACAGGGATGTTATTTGCAAAGGCGACCCGATTATTTACCGCTGATCTTAAAT
>Ga0209395_1005006_pt1 | contig 15153 bp, 13 predicted proteins | sample GOMGulsemesocosm_3_FD_184635 | JGI IMG/M metagenome (GOLD analysis project Ga0209395, IMG submission 184635) | Methane-oxidizing microbial communities from mesocosms in the Gulf of Mexico - GOM9D Gulf of Mexico (SPAdes) (version 2) | ecosystem: Environmental > Aquatic > Marine > Cold seeps... | reverse complement strand
GTGCTAAAACAGGTGGTAAGCAAAGGGAAAATCCCTTTAAGAAAGTTAGACTAATCACCGATGCACATTTCAATGCAAATTCTGACATGGAAATGAAAAAAGGTGGCTCTTATCAAACCGTGATGATCTGTGTTGCGCTCAGTATGTTATTGGTGTTGATTGCTAGTTTTAACTTTATCAATATGGGGGTTTCGCAATCGACGAAACGTGCAAAAGAAATTGGCGTACGTAAGGCGCTAGGAGCAGAAAAAGCACAATTGGTCGGGCAGTTTTTAACAGAATCAGTGTTAATTGCAGTGTTATCTGGTTTATTTGCCTGTGTTTTCGTTGAACTTAGTTTACCCGCTTTTAATCAATTAGTAGCACGTGAGCTAGTACTGGATTATAGCTCTGAAATTGGAGTTTTCATCGCACTGGTTACATTGGCTGTTGGGTTATTGGCTGGATTATATCCTGCACTATTTATGTCAGCCTTTAGTGCTAGGCGTGTATTAAGTGGTGATTTACAGCGCGGTAGCACGGCGGTTATTATTCGGAAAATATTATTAACGATCCAATCAGCATTATCTGTGAGCTTAATTATCGCAGCAGTGATATTACAGCAACAATTGGCTTACTTACAAAACTTGCCAGTAGGTTATGAAAAAGAAGCACGGCTGATGATCAGAGACTTACCCAGTAATTTATTCTTTAAAAAAGAGGGCTCAAGTTTTGCAACACAAGTAAGCGAACTCAAGGGTGTTCAACATATAGGTTATGTCAATACGGATTTAACCGACGCAATCGTTGATGGTGTAGATTTTACTTGGCCAAACGGTGAAACTGGAGAAAATTTTCAGCCTGCTGTAGGCACAGGATTTTACCCGGTAGAAAATTTGGGTTTGACGCTAATCGCGGGGCGAGATTTTAGTCCGGAATATGCCAGTGATTGGTACGCAATAGATGACAAAGGTGATAACGACCACCTTAATGATACCAGAACTATGTCGGTTATCGTTACCGAGTCAAGAGCCAGAATGGCTGGTTATACTGATATGTCGCAAGTGGTAGGGTTAACGTTAAGCGGTGGTGGTGGTTGGAAATCTAAGGTGGTTGGGGTCGTTGCTGATGTTACCGTCGGTTCGGCAACAGGTGAAACAAAACCGATCTTTTTTACCTGTGGCCGGCCTCGGCTGCCTAAGTCTCATATGATGCTGAAAGTTGATCCTGCTGAGATGGTTAATTTAATGCCTAAACTCGCTGCGTTGGTCCGGAAACACCTTAACCTTAATGAACCACAAATAACCGTGTTAACAGAAGATTATCAAGCCATATATCAAGAAGAGAGCAGAATCTCAATGGTGGTTTCGTTATTTTCTACTTTGGTTATATTTCTGACTTGTTTAGGCACTTTTGGTCTAGCGTCTTTTTCAGCCCTTCGTCGTCAAAAAGAAGTAGCAATTCGTAAAGTCTTAGGAGCATCTCGAGTCAGCATAGTTAACTTACTTGCTAAAGAGTTCATGTTATTGGTGGCCCTGAGTGTAGCAGTAGCCTTTCCTGCCACTTACTGGTTAGTAGGAGATTGGCTAGCCAACTTTAATGACAGAATACAGCAAACCCCTTGGGTTTATTTACTGGCAGCATGTTGTGTTTGTGCCATAACTTGGCTAACAGTGGCAAGTTTAGCATTTAAAGTGGCTAGTACTAGACCATCAATTACGCTGAGGTATGAGTAAGCGGTTAACAATCATTAACGAATAATTTAGAAATAGCTGGGGGACTTCCTCCATTATTAAAATAGTTCAATCGTGAAAACTTAAGAAAGTAGCTTAATAGATCTATGCATATACTGAGATCTATAAGCACTATTATTAACCATATTAGGAATATTAAATGATGAAAAAACTACTTGTCAGCTTATTTTTCTTGGCCGGAACTTGTTCCGCTCAGGGGAATTTTACCGATTCTGTACCCTTAGCAGATAAACAGGGATCACTTACCATTGAGCAAGCCGCGGTTGAATTAGAAAGTTATGTTGAACGTATGGCTAAAAATGACGACTTTTCTGGAAGTGTACTACTTGCTAAGGGAGGTAATGTGTTGTTTAAGAGTGCTCATGGTCTTGCCAGTAAGCGTTTTAATGTCGCTAATAATGTGCAGACAAAGTTCAATCTTGGCTCGATGAACAAGATGTTCACCTCTGTTAGTGTGATGCAGTTGGTTGAATCGGGTAAGCTTTCTTTGAACGATAAGTTGAGTAAATTTGCCGATGAAACTTGGTTACCAAAAGAGATTACAAACAAGATTGAGATACGTCATTTATTGACTCACTCATCAGGGTTAAGAAGCTATTTTAACGACACTTTTATGAAAACCTCTAAGAATAACTTCCGTGCATTAGCAGACTATAAACCTTTGATTAAAGATGAAACCCTCAGGTTTGAGCCAGGCACAAGTAATCGTTACAGTAATACCGGCATGTTTATGTTGGGTGTCGTGATAGAAAAAGTTAGTGGCCAAAGTTATTTCGATTATATTCGTGATCATATATATAAACCAGCAGGCATGGTTAATTCAGACAGTTATGAAATGGATCAGCCCGTGTTGAACTTAGCTATAGGTTATAAAGCAGATCAAGGTAACGCAACAGGCTGGAGCAATAATATTTATACTCACGTTCTTAAAGGTGGGCCAGCGGGGGGAGGATTTTCAACAGTAGAAGATCTTCATCGTTTCTCACTGGCACTGTCTACATACAAACTATTAAGTAAGAAGTTTACTGAAGACCTTTATTCGGCAAAACCTAACTTACATTCACCGGCTTATGGTTATGGTTTTGTTGTAAGAGGCACGCCAGATAACCGTATTGTTGGCCATGGTGGTGGTTTTGAAGGCATCAGTTCTGCTCTGGATATTCACTTAGATCGAGGTTATACATTCACTGTGTTATCGAATTATAGTGGTGGTTCAAGAAGTATAGAGAGCAAAGCGCGCGAGTTGTTGGCACGTGTGAAAGGCTCTGATATAGAAGCAATGCGTGGTGCTCCGGTAAGACGTGGGGCACCTGCAAGAAGTCGAAATCGTGCTCAATAAAAATACGCTGATATTTAGTGCATATTTCATTAAAAATATATACGATTATATTCGTATTGTTGAATAAGCTCATTTGAAATAAAAACTACAGAAATACGTTTTTTGCACTTAAACACAAAGGAAGCCCACTATTTATACAGAATTTCGTTATAAACAGGGCTAACTTTTGAAATCTTTTTATTAATGAATAAGCATTAGTTACTAAGTTCTTCGTAATTAATGCTTGTGTGATTTTTATACCAATGGTATAAAAATAGGCATAAGAAAAACAAAAATAAAAAGAGAGTATAAAATGGAATACGGTGAATCAATAGTTCAAGGTAGCATTATAGACGAGTTAACTTGTCCTGATTGTGGTTGTAACCACCATCAAGTAAAAGGAGTGATTAAATATGCTTTCTTTATTATTGAATCGATCCCGTTTTATCCCGTAGAAAAAAATACAATTATTCAATGTCAGCAGTGCTGGACAAAAACTGATGTAAATAGTTTGCCACAACAAAAAATAAAAGACTTCTCTAAAAATCTATTTCCTGCATGGAGACTGCTGAGTAAATTCTTAGGTACGCTCATAACGTTAATGCTTATAGGTTATTTTGTAATGGGGTCAATTGAAAAAGATCAACTTTCAGATCAGTTTATTGAAGCACCGCAAGTAAATGATTTTTATCATGTAGATTATCGTTATCTATCAGATGAATTACGACCGAATGAAAAGTACAGAGTAGCCAAAGTTGTTGATATTACTGGTGATGTAGCGACAGTATTATATAGCAGATTATTTTATAGTATGCAGCATGGGGCAGATGAAAGTATTCGAGTTGGTCATGTAACCCATTTCAGCTTTTTCTCGAAAAAAGAATATCATTACAGCTTTGCAGAGCTAAAAAAAATGCGTTCGCAAGGGGCTATTTATCGTGTTGAAAGAACTGTGGATAATAGACTGCGTGGTATGTTATTAGTCACAGCTAAAAAGCGTTTTATAAGTAGAACTTACTTTCCCGGTGCAAGACAAAATAATTCAGGGCTGGCATTTTCAGATGCGACCTATATACCCGATAATTTTAAGCGTGCATTCGAAAAATTCCAAATCTCTGCACAAAGGGGAAATAAGCTGGGGCAGGTTAATTTAGCTGAGTTCTATATTTCGGGTAAACATGGCGAACGTGACTTAAATAAAGCATTATTTTGGTTGCAGGAGTCGGCTTTACAGGACCACCAACCAGCTATTGATAAATATCTAATCGTTTGTCAGCAAGTCGCAGAATGTAGTAAAACTGACTTTTTAAAAATACTGTCTGATGCGGGAGTTAATTTTTGAGTAGGGCTGTAAAATTAATTCAAAGTTGAGATTCACGCCTATACTGATACCAATAGTACATTAACTTGGTTGTCTTTATATGAAATGGAACTTCATAAAACTCCTCGTAGTATTTCCATGCTTGTGCACTAATGCTCAAGCAGATGACATGGATGTTGTTTTTGATCTCAGCTTGAAAGAGTTGATGAATATAAAAATTACCGGCGCGACACTAAGTGAAGAAAACTTACTGAGTGTTCCTGCTGCAGTAACCGTTATATCAAGTACTGAAATTAAACGACTCGGTTTTACTCGCCTCGATCAATTAATGAATTATATCCCAGGTTATCAGTCTTATCGCACTGATTCTCACTCTCAAAGCTATGTTTTTTCCAGTCGGGGTCGGCGTATTGGCAATGCGGGGCGTGAGGTATTAATACTACTAGACGGTATGAGAATTAATGATGACTGGGCCGGCGGTGCCACTTCAAAAGAACCTGTTATTAGTTTGGCTAATGTCGAACGGGTTGAGTTTATGCGTGGCCCAGGTTCAGCCATTTATGGAAGCAATGCATTTTTAGGTGTGATTAACATCATCAGCAGTAAAGATAAAAAAATATTTACGGGTATTGGTGAGCATCAAGAAAAAACGGCTGGCTTTCAATGGCATTGGCAAGATAAAGATAAAGCACTGAGCTTCAATTATCATCAACAAAAGAGTGGTGGTGAGCGACTGAATATTTATGATCCAGATATTACCCAGCGGGAGTTCGTTTCCAGTGAAGACCCGTACGAGTGGAAAAATATTGATATCAATGCACAAGTCGGTAACACCTCATTGCAGATACATTTTAGTGAGTTTGATACGAGTCAATTTTATGTGGAAGGGTTTGTGTCAGATGATATTAATTTCGAACATCGTGAAAGTTATTATGTGCAATTAGGCCACAATCAGACGATTAATGATTTCTGGTCAATTAAAGCAAGTTTGGCTCTCAGTGAAAAAAAATATCATGCTGGATCATATATAAACAAAGCAATTCCTCTCGGTTTATCAGGCAAGGCTTATGAAAGAGAACCACAATTTAATTTCAATCTAAACTATAACGACCATGATAAAACAAAAGCGGTAATGGGCATTGAGTACCGTAAACCCGATTTAATAAATACGAAAGCTAAAGTGTTTGGTGCAGGAAATTCAGCCTTTCTTCAAGCCCCTGAAACCAGTAGAACCATTAAAGGCGTGTTTGGCCAATATCAATATCATTATAATTCGCGCTGGTCTGGAATTTTAGGATTTCGGATGGACGAATACTCTGATTTCGGCTCTAACGTAAGTCCTAGAGTGGGGGCTATTTATCATTTATTTAGCCACACTAGCATCAAGCTACTTTATGCTGAGGCTTTTAGGGCACCGAGCCGCGTTGAAACCGATATTGAAAACAGTAACTTGTTTATTGGCAATCCAGATTTGAAACCTGAAGTAGCGGGAACCAGTGAATTAATTTTGTCTCATGTACATGCCAAGGGGGACTTTCAATTAACACTTTTCAATGTAGAAATTGAAGATGCTATTGTTGGTGCTAATACACCAGAGCCAAGAACAAGAATTAATTCTGGCCGACAGACGATTAGCGGTATCGAAATAGAGTGGCAACAAGAATTAGCTGCACATTGGTTTGTCCGTAGTGCTAATACTTGGATAATTAATCCTGTAGACAATGTTAACTCTGAATCTAAATTACTTAGTTCGTTAAGCGTAAGTTATCAAAATCAGGCTTTTACTGCGGCAATTAATGCTAATTACCAAAGTGCAAAGCTAAATCGTAGTCAAACAGCTTTCACTGGGAAAAGTTACAATCGTTTAGGCGGGAAAACACTGCTAAGTATTCATTTGTCTTATCAATGGAATAAAGCATTTGAAACTTATTTAACTATTGATAATGCTTTCGATAAAGAATCGTATTCTCCGGCCGAAAGACAAGACAATATTATAGGCGCGGCGAATAAAGGGGCGTTATTAACCGCTGGGTTGAGTTGGAAACTTTAAGTTAAGTGCGCTAATTGTTTTCTCTAAGCGAATAAGTTTTTAAAACGACTCATGAACCCATCACCACCAGCAGATATTTCTTGATATTCGTAAGGCGAATCTAAAACCGCTAAACGTAATGAATAGGTACCACCGTGTCCCCAAGGCCACCATAACGCTATCACTGCAGGTGTAGAATCGGTTGCTGGTCGCGCTAGAATAAGTTGATCTTTTTGAAGTTTAATTAAGGGACCTAAGTGATCCTTGATTTCTTGGGGAGCTTTTTTTACGGTTTTTTTATTCCACTCATGCTCAAATTGTTGGCGCAGTGCGGTAAGTGTTTTGTCTTTTTTATCACGGGAAAATTCAGACAACATGGCTGAGAATCTATCTTCCCAACGCCATGTTAATTGGTCACCTAACAGAGGTATTATTGGGCTGGTAAACTCTTTGATTTTATCTTGAGAATATGACACAAAAAATCCTATAAAATATGATAAAAGTTGAATTTCTTTTAGCATAACTACTAATTATGGCTGGTATATTACAACTGATTCACCACATAAATAAAGCCTTTATTACTAATTATTATAATTTATAGCCAAGGTAGTGATAGAAGAGTAAAAACAAGGCTTGTTACAATAAGCTATTGAAAATGAAAGGTTAATGCATGGTTAACCTTTCATTGTATTACAGGAGGGAGATAACCGTATGAAATTATTTACTGTTATCTTTATCTTCCTTAGGTTTATCTGCTGAAATCCAAGATAATAAAAATGCTTTTTGTGATTCAGTTAACTTTTTATCAGACATTTTTTTTACTTTTAGTCTCGGGTTTTCAATAAAAGTAACAGTAGCGGATAGTTTTTCACCCCGTTGAATGTATTCAATCGTGGTACTTTCACCGGGGGTGAATTGTGCTAAAGCGCTTCTCCATTTACCGTTAGAAGTTATTACTCTTCGGCCTAACTTCATTATTTGATCGCCACGCTCAATGCCCGCACTATATAATGGCGAACCGACTTTTATCGATCTTGAAATGATGGCAGCATCACCTTTAAAGTTAAAAGAAATAGCACCTAAGAAAGGTTTGTCTTCATTAGCTTTTACGACTTTTAAACCAGCATTTACGAGCAGTGACTTATAATTTGGCTTTACTTGCCCATAAATATGTTGATCAAAGAATTTTTTAGCGAATGCTTCGTTATCTAATAAGCTAGCTAAGGTCATGCGTAAATCGTCTCGAGTGTAAGGTATTTCTGCTTTACCAAAATCGGTCCACATTTTTCTCATGAAATCGTCGAGAGATTTACCTGGAAAATCCTGTCTAATTGATAAATCGAGTGCTAAAGCCATTGCTTTACCATAAGAGTAATAGCTGTAAAATATATTACTGAAATTCGTTTTATCAATTGATGTACCTGCATCAGTAAATGTTGCCATCATGCTGGCACCTTCAGGCGTGAAAAATAAACGACCAGGTACTTGGTCGACTTGATTTACAATAGCTGAAACTTCGTTTAAATATTCACTAACGGTAGATTCTTGTGCACGACGAATTGTTAATTTGTCGTAATATGACGTGAAGCCTTCAGCAAACCATAAATTAGTTGTCATGTTTGCTGCACTAAAATCAAAGGGTTCTAATGCTTTTGGACGAATACGTTCAACATTCCAAGCGTGAAAAAATTCATGGGATAAGGTACCAATTTGTGAAAAGTTACCTTCGTCGAGTGATCTTGTATTCGTGAGAATAGTTGAATTTCTATGCTCCATGCCATCGCCATTTACATGTGGTAAATAACAAGCAATAAAAGTGTATTCACCAAAATCAAAGGCAGGTAATTCGCCATAAACTTTGATGTGCTGTGCTACAACCGCTTTGGCCTTACGGGCAAATTCAACTAAATCTTCTTCTATGCCATTGTGATGAACCGCTAAATTAATTTTATAATCTTTATCGTTTGAACGTACGGTCCAGCTTTTTACTTGGTGATTACTTAGCTCTGTTGGGCTGTCCATAAAATAAGCTAAATTAGGAGCTGTAAAAGTATATTTGTCTGATGTTTTTTGCAGCTGAGTCGCTACCTTCCAATTATCATTAAAAGGAATAAATTTCACTTCAACAGGACGTACTTCATGGTCAGTTGCCCACATAAATGTTGCAGGGATATTCAAATGAGCATGGGTACGATCTATTTGAGAATAAGTACCGTCAGCGCGGTCACCGAATAAGGTATAACTTACGGTAACTTCACCATCGTGATTAGCAATATGCCATTGGTAAGGATTAGGGCGCGTTACCGCTAATGATTCACCTTTGCTGTTTACTGCAGTTACTTGATACACGTTTTTCATAAATTCATGTAAAGCATAACGACCGGGAGATGTACGGCTCATTTGCACTTCTAATATTGGCTTTTCAACCTGTGTGAAAGTGGCACTGATGCGAGCTTCATGATGCACAGCATTGTCGAACGTGACTTCATAACGTGTGGTATTGTCTTCAACAGGTAACGAGTGGCTTGAACAAGACACGGTTAATGCTAAAAGAACTGTGAGGGCAATTCTCATTTTTAATCCTAAGCGTTTTATATTGTATAATTATTGGCTTAGTGTAGAGAACTATGACTCTTTTTTATAGTGATACTTTTAAAAAAGTTAACGTAAGCAATTCTGAACATTAAGAAAAGCTTACGGTGAAGCAAGATTATAGATTTAACATTTGAGTCGTTGCGTTAAGTAACTGGTGTCGCGTTTCAGGCTCAATTGAAGCATGCCCTGCAATAGTACTGAATAATTCTGAATGCGGGAGTTGTTGATGTAATAACCAAGCGTTATCAAAAGGACAAACAATGTCGTAACGACCATGGACAATAATCATTGGGATTTCTTGAATTTTATAACAGTTTTTGAGTATTTGATTATCAGATAGAAAACAGCCATTGACCATATAATGTGCTTCATGGCGTGATAAGGTCCAACATGAATCATCGCCGGTTAATGCTGCAACAAATTCTTCGTTTGGCTTAAGCGTACAGCAACGAATTTCCCATTTAGCCCATGCCTGTGCCACTTTTTCTGCGGCAACCTTATCGTCACCTATCATAATGTCGTAAGCTGCTTTAACACTGGTTTGCTTTTCATTACCAGGTAATGCATCAAGGTACTCTTGCCAGTAATCAGTAAATATTCGAGTACCTCCACCACCTTCAAATGCCCAGCGTGTATCTTCAGGTCGTCCCAAAAATATTCCTCTAAGCACTAAACTGGTTACCGAACTCGGGTGCGTTTGTGCATAAACTAAGGAAAGTGTTGATCCCCAAGACCCGCCAAATACATGCCACGCTTTAATATGTAAATGTTGGCGAATTTTCTCTATATCTGCAACTAATGTGCTCGTTTCGTTTTGCTCTAAGCTACCAAAAGGTAAAGAACGACCACAACCGCGTTGATCAAATAAAATAATGAGGTATTTTTCAGGATCGAAAAAACGTCGGTCATTTGCTGAACATCCTGCTCCCGGACCACCGTGAATAAAGACAACAGGTTGACCTTTTGGATTACCGCATTGCTCTACATACAAAAGGTGTTTGTCGCCAACAGGCAAGACAAAATGATCAAAAGGAGTAATTTCTGGATACAGCTCGTTCATGAATACGCTCTTATTCAATAATGAAGTTAATTAATTTCATTAGGGTTAAACAGGAAAGCCTAGTTGTGCTTTAAGTTTACTGGCTTGTCGACGTGAAATTTCTACTTCAACATTGTTTTTAAGGTGCGCCATTAAGCCATAATTAACCGTTTGTTCAAGTTTTTCAATGGCATCTAAACGCAGGATATCTACACGACTCGCGCGAAAATAAGTATTCGTATCGAGTCTTGCTTCTATTTTATTTAATGAGCTGTGTAAGTAAGCTTTACCTTGCGGCGTATAAATAGCGGCATGGTTACCAATACTTTCAAAACGAGAAATATCACCTAGACGGATGATTTTCATGTGATCACCAAATTTCACCATTAGCTTAAAATCATCAGTTAGTGCAACTTGGTCAGTTTCTATTTCACTGTCGGCAAACTTTTCTATGGTTTCAGCTAAACGTTCTGGCACTATTGGTTTAACTAAATAGTCGATAGCATTTAACGCGAAAGCATCTACCGCAAATTCGTCGTATGCTGTACAGAAAACAATAGGTATTTCACCTTTAAGTTTTTCTGCAAGGGTTAATCCGGTTCCACCAGGCATTTCTATATCTAAGAATATGATGTCCGGCTGATGATTTTCTATTTCATCAAAGCCTTGATCAATATTTTCGGCTTGTGCCACCACGGTGATGTTCGGGTGTTTTTTTAATAAACGCAGTAATTCTTGTCGCGCCATACGCTCATCGTCAATAATAATGGCATTTAATGGTTTATCCATTTTCGATAGGTTCATAAGGTAAACTCATATTTACATGGAAAGTATCATTGTTTGTTTCTTGGCTTAACTTGCCTTGCTTGCCAAAAATCAGTTCAATCCGTTGGGTTAAATTTTTCAGACCGACCTTGGTGCCGGATTTAACTAAATCTGACTGGTAGGGATTAATAATATCTATAATTAGTCTATTATTTTCTATTTTGCTATTAAGCGTTAGTGTGCCACCATCTTTTAAATGAGCTATACCATGCTTTATGGCATTTTCAACAATAGTTAATAAACCCATAGTGGGTATTTTTGCATTTTCACTGTCGCTAGAAATATTCATTTTGATACGTAAACGTTCGCCTAGGCGTATATCTTCTATGGCTAAATAATGCTGACAAACTCTAAGCTCTTTGCCTAAGCTAGTATAGGCCTTGGTGTCGGTAGATAAGTTATAGCGAAATAAAGTTGATAACTGGGTAATTAGCTCAGCGGCTTTGTCTTCGTCTTCGTAGATCATACCGCGAATAGTGTTAAGGGAGTTGAACAAAAAATGAGGATTAATTTGATTCATCAAACTAGCCAGTTGTTGATCTTTAAGTTGGTCAGCTAATTTTCTACGATCTCTAATTGATGTGATCGTTAAATAGAGCAAACTCCAAAAAAGAAAAAAGATGGTATTAATTAATATATAAGAAGTTAGCTCGAAAATAATACCATATTGATAAATAAACATATCAGGCATAGGAATATCAAAGATAAACTCTAATACTCTATCAATTAGTGTGGCTATTAGAGCACATTGTAAAATTATTTTAAAAAAAACTTTTAATTCAGTAACTTGGTTTTTAAGCTGATAATTACGCAACAAATAATGGGTTAATAGAATTGCCCCAGTATATGAAATCATAACTTTGACCAGAAGCCGGGGTATTGAAGCTTGCATTTCAGGCGTTTGAAAAGCTGGATCGGCATATGAACCCAAAAGTGTCATAGCAAGTGTAATGATCACCCCTAAAAATTGGCAAATATAATAGGCGGTATTAGATTTTTTTTGTTCAGGCATTGCTATCGCTTGGTTATTTTCTACCACTAGTTATAGCGAGAAGAAAGTGAAATTTCACATGTTAATCAGTATATCGTTACTGTTTAACGAAGTTAAGGGATTAACATAAATTGTTAAAATTTAAGGTGTTAATTCATCAATAAATACATGGAAATTGACGCGTAGAGATTATTAACGAAATGCAAATAAATCGGTAAATAAATACCACCACTACGTTGACGAGACAAGCCTAAAATTACCGCTAAAGGAAATAATATTGCGAGTACGTTTAAATCGTATTGGCCACCATGAATAAGTGTGAATAAAACACTGGTAATAATAATGGTACCTATTACCCCTAAAGGTGAATTTTTTAGTCCTTTAAACATAAAACCACGAAATAATAGTTCTTCGAAAATCGGTGCGGCAATCACGATAGCAATAAACAATAAGAACAGATAATCAGTTGTGTTGTAAATGTCGATCATCATTTGCGGTGTTTCTATGCCTAAGGCATCAGAGGCAAAATAAGAGAAGATGAAATAGCCGAGTATAGCCAAGTTGAAATTAATGAAATTGGCTTTGCTTGGTCTTTTATTAAAACCGAGATAGGCAGCTGCCGTTGTTACTTTTCTACGACGAGCAAAATAAAAAATTAAAGGAGATAAACATAATGCAGTAACAAGATAATTTATGGCATTAAAATCGCCATCGAGTGCTAAATCGTGTCCTACTTTTTCGCCGAAAGCTTGAGCACCTTCTGCAGAGACGCCTGAAGAAGCTGCTTCAATTCCTGCTCCTACCATTAAGCTTATTATTGAAATAATAAAGTACAGAATAAAAAGTAGAAATGTTAAACCAAAAGTAGCTTTTGCACTCCAAGGCCGCACCGTTTCGTTTTCTACTTCAGTGGGTGAATTATCAATTTTTTTTGTTTCAATTACAGTAGGCATTGTACTTCCTAAGTTACTGCTATTTAAAATAAAATGATAAGTAATATAATTAAAATTATTGCTGGCATGATTATATCCTTATCTATTTTGTTTCAGTTGTTTTTTGGTCAAAGCAAGTAAAGTTCATTACATTAACCTCTGAAGTGTTGCTTTCGCTGTTACAGGATATTAGTGCTGTTTCTTGATGGTGAACAGTGCTAAAACCAGCAGAAAAAATACCAAGAAAAATTAAGCTTCCTACTACGGCGATAATCATTTTAACTGATGTCATTTTTATTTCCCTCTAAAATTTGAATATTTTGCTTTGTGCTTACTGATTGATTGTAATAATACAGCGCAAAATTTGTTATTTAGGTAAAAAGTGACAAGCGGTCAGAAAAAATGATGAGTGGTTATATACCTAAACGACTTGGAAATATATCTTCAAATCGTTTAGCTTTATCCGTTATACAGCTTCGAAAGGTAGGGTTAACGACACGGTAAATAGGCTGTGTTCACTGGTTTTACTGAACTCACCTTTATTGCCAAAGATTAGACCTATTCGTTGTTGCAAGTTTTTTAGTCCGACTTGCGACCCCGACCTTACTAAGTCTTCACGAAACGGATTACTGACATCAATGAGTAGAGTGTGGTTTTCAATACGACTGTTTAGGGTTACTGTGCCACCATTTTGTAAGTGGGCTATACCGTGTTTAATCGCATTTTCAATTAAAGTTAATAAACCCATAGTAGGGATTTTAGCCGTTTCACTTTCAGGAGAAATCGTAAAATTTACTTTTAAGCGATCACCTAAACGTATCTCTTCAATGGCTAAATAATGGTGACAAACCGCTAATTCAGCCCCTAAGCTAGTATAAGCTTTAGTGTCAGTCGATAAATTATAACGAAACAGTGTCGATAACTTAGTGACTAATTCGGCTGATTTATCTTTGTCTTCGTAAATCATACCGCGAATGGTATTAAGTGAATTAAACAAAAAGTGCGGGTTGATCTGATTCATTAAACTAGCTAATTCATGGTCTTTTAACTGTTGGCGAAGCTTAATGCGTTCGATAATTGAAGTTAGCGCGAAGTATAAAATACTCCATAGTGTAAAAAGCACTCCATTAAGTAGAGTGCCTTGTAGCAAGTAATCAAAGGTAATATATGCTTTCTCACTATCGCCGAAAGCCATTCCCCATGCGATACTTGCTATTGAAGCACATAACGCAGCGAAGAATATTGCAATACAGTATGTTTTTAAAGTTGACTTGCTATCAGATAAGTTTTTTTTGATATAAGCACGCAAAATGAAATGGGTGGCTAAAATAGAGAAGGTTATCCCCTTAATGAAAGCTAAAATTTCGTGAGAAATATCAACTTCTTCTTTAGCCGTAATACCTAAGGAAAAGATAAAACCAAAAAATAGTAAGCTTCCTACCAATTGGCAAAAATAATAGCTTTTGCTTGTTTTCATTCTGTTAACTTTTTGTGAATCGTTGGGATTGTTGCGATGCTAACATAGTCAGAATATTCTGTAACCTACTGTTTGTTTGCTTTGGAAAGGAAAAAAAGCTAGCTAAATCATTAACTAGCTTTTGATGACAATTAATAATGACGCATATTAATTTTCGTTATTCTACTTGCTCTTGGGCAGCAGTTTCTGCGAAATGATGTCCTGCGTTCCAACCACTAAATACTGCCAGAATAATAAAAAAACCAATGGCCAATTTGGCTAAATTTTTATTCTTTATATATAAATAGGAAACACTAAATAGTAAGACAAGAAAAATTAAAATCCATAACATAGGTGATAATAACGAAAATAAATGAGCCATCTTATTTCCTTACTTAGCTATTTTCGTTGTTTTTATATGTCATATGAATATAAATTGTCGAAGCAATCATCATAATAGTGAGTAATAAAGACCCTTCAAAGCCAAATTCGCCACCAGTAATTAGTGGGTTACCTGATACTTGTTGATTGATCATACTTTCCATTTTTGTACCGCTAACTTCAAAGCCTAATACAGGTCCCTGAAAAAAGTTCCAAGTAAAGTGCATCGCAATAGGAAACCATAAATTGCGTTTATGAATGGTGTATATACCCAACATAATACCTGCTATAAATATATTTGCGGTGGATATGAATGAAGTACTGTCGTTGCCTAAATGCATAACAGAGAATAATAACGCTGATACAATTAATGCCCAATACTTATTCATTGAAGCCATTAGATTTGATAGTACATAGCCGCGTACTAAAATTTCTTCATTAAAAGCGACAATAACAAAAAAGGCGATATAACTAAGCCACTGCACAGCACCAAAATCAGTTTCAATAATCGAAATAAAACCACTCGAATATAA
>Ga0209395_1005005_pt1 | contig 15153 bp, 10 predicted proteins | sample GOMGulsemesocosm_3_FD_184635 | JGI IMG/M metagenome (GOLD analysis project Ga0209395, IMG submission 184635) | Methane-oxidizing microbial communities from mesocosms in the Gulf of Mexico - GOM9D Gulf of Mexico (SPAdes) (version 2) | ecosystem: Environmental > Aquatic > Marine > Cold seeps... | reverse complement strand
CCGGAGTGGACGAACCACTGGTGTTCGGGTTGTCATGCCAATGGCATTGCCCGGTAGCTACGTTCGGAACTGATAACCGCTGAAAGCATCTAAGCGGGAAGCAGGCTTTGAGATGAGTTCTCACTGGAGCTTTAAGCTCCCTAAAGGGTCGTTGGAGACTACAACGTTGATAGGTCAGGTGTGTAAGGACTGCGAGGTCTTGAGCTAACTGATACTAATTGCCCGTGAGGCTTAACCATACAACACCCAAGTGGTTTTAAGACACTAGAGTTGTGTGAAGACTGACAGAATACTTACCTGAGGGTAAGAAAAATCACGTACTTACGTGTTACTTGATAGAGTGTAAACAAACAATATTATTTATATCAAATTTCCAAGATTGTACTTTTTTTGTTTAGCGACAATAGCGCTGTGGTCCCACCTGAATCCATTCCGAACTCAGAAGTGAAACGCAGTAGCGCCGATGGTAGTGTGGGAGTTCCCATGTGAGAGTAGGACATTGCTAGACTTTTATTTAGAGAAGCCCGTTACGATGTGACGGGCTTTTTGCTATCTGCTGTTTAGTGAAATGCTACATAGCGTCGCGTAAATGGCAGTTTACTTTACCTGCTATAGTTAGGTTTAGATGATGTAAATATTATGAGCATGCTATGCCAAGCTAAACCTTACTAAACTTTTATCTAGAGAAGTCCGTTATGATTGTGACGGGCTTTTTGCTTTTTTGAAATCATAAAACCCTACCTACTTTGGAGCTTATTCGTTAAATGAGAAAATTGTTAACTTCCCCTGCTAATAAAATGTCATTATCTGATGCTGAGAGTGCTTTATATCAAAAAGCATTAACATTTATCGCCGATCTCAGTCTTAATTTAATGGCAGTGAAAGTAACTGATCATCCAGACGATTTTTTAGGTTGGTGTAAGACGCTTTTATTGGTTTGCCAAGAAGGAATAAATCGAGATTTACTCGAAAACGAACAAGTAAAGCCGTTAGATAAGCTCGAACAGCTTTTACAAAGTGGAGTTGGTGTTAGTCAACTTAAAATGCTCAGAATTGCTCCATGGGAGATCTATACTGACTTTATCACAGAACAAGCAGAGAACCATGCTCTTGACGAACGCTTAAGCCTGCTTAACTATATTAATGAGCTAAAGAATACTTCGCTTGCTGAGATGTCTGAAATAGACCGGTTAGCGTATGCTGGTAAGCATACGAACAATCATTTACACAACTTTTATAATTTTGATGTCGAATGGTTTGCTAGCACTAAAGGCGCAAAGGTATTCCATATTCTATTAACGGAAAAAGCTGCTGACTTTGATAAAGCACTTAGCTATATTCCTCTCGTAGGTGAGGTAACCCCGGAGCACTATCGTCAATTTATCCAGGCCTATCGTTCAATATTCACTGATTACAAAGTGAATAAAGTTAATGGTGAAAAAGCGCCATTGATACCTGCAACGCGTTTATTGGCCATGCGCCGACCGGATCAATTTATCGCATTAACGAATACCAAATTAGAGGTTATCTGCCAAGGTTTGGGTTTAGTTAAATTCAATGCATTTGATTTAGAAAGTTATTGGCAAGAATTAATCATGACTTTACGCACTTGTGCTTGGTGGCATCATGACGCCCCAGAAAGTGGCATTAGTCTCGATATATGGAACGCTCGGGCCATCTTGATAGATTTATTCCTCTATGCAGGCAAAGACCTCGCCTATAACTCTAATTATTTACGATTACGCGACAAAGCACACAATAAACCGCGTACTTCTACGAGACGTGCAAGCAGTAAATTAACGCTTGAAGAGCAGGTTGATTTAGCCTTAGCAGCTGAAGATATTCCTGAGTACCTCCCTAGTAAGCGTGATTCTATTATTGCTGCGGCTAAAAAAGGTAAAACGGTTGATGAAGTAATTAAGTTGATGCGTTCTATATTTGGCTAGCCAATGGTTTTGTGCGTGAATAAGCTTTCTTACTAGCGCACAAACTATTTTAGTTAACTTCATAAAACCTAGAATTAATTAACCAGTATTTTCCCTTCACTTACCTGCACAGCATAACCACCAATCCTAATCGTTAAATCGTTACTCTTCTTATTATCCATTTCGATATAAAACAGACTTTGACGAGCGTCATTAGCACCACGTTGTACAGCAAAAATATGGGTACCCGTTTGTATATGGTCATGGCTACAGATATGGTTAGCAAATGGGGCAATAGCACCACCAATAGGTGGATCTTCATGATGAGCAATCAGTGGTCCTAATAAGCGAGCATGAAAATCCGCAGGATTGTGGTTGGTGTTATTAGAAAACAGCAATATTTCTTGTGCCAATGAGCTTGGTGCTGAAGAATTACTCCATGCTGCTTCATTAAATTTAGCCTCACGAATAGCATTATATGATTTGATAGGGACAATTAAATACGGCACCCCACAGGAAACAATAAGTGGGCGGTAATTTTCAAAACCAATATCTGCGGGGCTTAATGACAGCATCGCCGCTAATTCTTCGGAGGTTGGAGTGAAGCGATCGATTGCAGCATGGCTATGGTAAGTCTGCTGAACTAATGTGGGTTTACCTTGAGTGTCTTTACTGACATAGGTATCGAGAGTTTGCTTGTTACCACTCCAATTGGATTCTAAAGTGATTAAGCTATGTTGTTCGGTTAGTAGGCTAGCGTGAGTATTCGCTAAGATATAGCTAGCAGCTAAAATAGAATGGCTACCTACAGGCACTTCTTCAAGTTTGGAAAAAACCTTGATGCTATAGGTAGCTTTACACTTTCCTGGCAGAAGAAATATAGTATTACTTGCATTAAGCTCACCAGCGATATTGAGCATTTCTTTATCAGATAGGCCACTTGCGTTGGTAAAAACCGGCAGTGGCACGCCATTAAAAGGTTGGTCGGTAAACACATCAGCAATGTAATAACTATATTTCATTATTCGTCCTTAAGCAGCTAGCTGGACGGTATCTCCTTCTATACGCACAGGGTAAATATTAAGGCTAACTGTGCTGTCTTCTAGGCAGATACCAGTCGAGAGATCAAAGTGTTGTTTATATAAAGGTGACGCTACAACCGTTTTGCCCTCTAAACTTCCCACTAAACCTCTAGATATAGTATTAGATTCACTAAATGGGCAGTAGTTATTGATAGCAAACAATTGCTCTGTGCCAGAAGAATTAGCGATTTTAAAGATAGCAACTTGCTGTCCTTCAAATAAAGCACATACACCTATATTAGGCAATATATCGCCAGTTTTGCAAATATCTTCCCATTGCTTTGGATTAGACATGTTTAATTCCTCTATTATTTAACTTCAACAGCAAGTGACTTTTCATCAGCAAAGGCAGGACGAATTTGCTCACGTTCAGTGGTGAATATTACGTTTTCATCGGCTTTATCACTGTTAACAAAGTGAGTGAAACGCTTCATTTTCTCAGGATCGTCAATGGTCGTTTTCCACTCACATTGGTAAGTATCAACCACATCAAGCATTTCTTGTTCTAGTTCAGCAGCTAAGCCTAACTTGTCATCAATGATCACTGATTTTAAGTATTCTAAACCGCCTTCCATGTTATCCATCCACACTGAAGTACGTTGTAAACGATCAGCAGTACGCACGTAGAACATTGAAATACGGTCGATATATTTAATCACTTCTTCTTCTGTTAAATCTGAAGCGAATAAATCACCGTGGCGAGGTTTCATGCCACCATTACCACAAACATATAAGTTCCAACCGTTCTCGGTCGCAATAACACCGAAATCTTTACTTTGTGCTTCGGCACACTCACGCGTACAACCTGAAACAGCTAGTTTAATTTTATGAGGAGAACGTAAACCTTTATAGCGGTTTTCAAGGGTAATGGCTAAGCCCATTGAATCTTGAACACCGTAACGACACCAAGTAGAACCTACACAAGACTTAACCGTACGTAACGATTTACCGTAGGCATGACCGGTTTCAAAACCAGCATCGACTAACTTGCGCCAGATAGGCGGTAATTGTTCAGTACGAGCACCGAATAAATCGATACGTTGACCACCAGTAATTTTAGTATAAAGGCCGTATTCTTTAGCAATTTCACCTAAAACAATCAGTTTTTCTGGCGTTATTTCACCACCAGCAACACGTGGAACAATTGAGTAGGTACCATCTTTTTGCATGTTACCCATGTAAAAATCGTTGGTGTCTTGCAAACCTTGCAGATTGCTCTCTAAAACGTGATCATTCCAACAAGAAGCAAGAATGTTAGCTGCAGTCGGCTTACAAATATCACAACCTAAACCGGTACCGTGTTTTTCAAGTAATTCCCCGAAAGATTTAATTTTTCCAACACGAATGATGTTATATAAATCTTGGCGTGTATAAGCAAAATGCTCACAAAGGTCAGTGTTTACTTCAACACCTGATTTTTCTAATTCACAGTTAAGTACTTGTGTTACTAGTGCAACACAACCACCACAACCCGTACCTGCTTTTGTGCATGACTTGATAGCAGCCATATCGCAAGCACCGCCTTCAACAGCTTCAATGATATCGCCTTTAGTGACATTCAAACATGAACATAATTGCGCAGAATCAGGCAAAGCATCAACACCAATACCACTAGAGCTACCATCTACACTTGGTAGAATTAACCCTTCTGGTTCAGCAGGAAGTTCCATTTTATTAAGCATAAACTGCAATAATGAACCGTATTCTGCGGCATCACCAATCAGTACTGCACCTAATAAATATTTATCATCTTCACTAACAACAATCTTTTTATATACTTCTTCACGATCGTTAACATAAGTATAACTGCGTGAATTTGGCGTATTGCCATGGGCATCACCAATAGAGGCAACATCAACACCCATGAGTTTTAATTTGGTACTCATATCAGCACCAGCGAATTCGCTATCGCCGGTTGAAGTTAGGTGATCAACGGCAGCGTGTGCCATCGCATTACCTGGGGCAATCAAACCAAAGATTTTATTGTCCCAAAGAGCCACTTCACCGATAGCATAAATATCTTCATCGGAGGTTAGAGTGTTATTATTAATAACAATACCGCCACGCTCACCCATTTGTAAGTCAGAACTACGACCTAATTCATCGCGCGGACGGATACCGGCAGAAAACACAATGATATCGGTGTCTAATTCACTACCATCAGCAAAACTCATTTTATGAACAGTGTCGTCACCATCACCAATATTTTGGGTGTTTTTACTGGTATGAACACTCACACCTAGGTCTTGAATTTTCTTACTCAACATAGCGCCGCCGCCATCGTCAATCTGTACCGCCATTAAACGGGGAGCAAATTCAACCACGTGAGTTTTTAGGCCTAAATCCATCACTGCTTTTGCCGCTTCTAGACCCAGTAAACCACCACCGATAACGGTACCGATTTTAGCGGTTTTAGCCGCTTCAGTAATTTTCTCTAAATCTTCGATAGTACGATAAACAAAAATGTTATCGCGTTGATGTCCAGGAACAGGAGGAACGAAAGGGAAAGAACCAGTAGCTAGAATGATTTTATCGTAACTAACTTCAAGGCCAGACTCAGAATGCACAACCTTGTTTTCACGATCGATTTGAGTCGCTTTATTGCCAATATGCAAGGTGAAGTTATTCTTACCATAAAAGTTATCGTGAACCATGTTGATGTCATCAACCGACTGGGTTTTAAACCACGCCGTTAAATGTACTCTATCGTAAGCAGGAAGAGGCTCTTCACCAAATACTGTCACTTGATAGTCACCAGCTTTACCAGATTCAACCAAATACTCTAAAAAATTGTGGCCTACAGGACCATTACCAATAACTACTAGTTTTATTTTGTCGCTCATCTCTCTCTACCGCAGGTTGCGTCATATTGCGATCTATATCGCAATTACTATACCAATGCGGATATTTCTCGTAATATCATGAAAACATATGATTTTATTGTTATTGAGTGTTCTTTTTACTGTGTTGATGCCTAGTTGAGGGGCGAAAAAAGAGGCGATTGCACAGCTTGGGTGCAAAGTGGAAGTGATCAGAAAAGTAACGAATAGCTAACAATATTGTGTTTTTTGAGGATAATGACTTGAAACAAATATAATAATTGCTCAACGGTTAATAATTTTATTGTTGAGTAAATAGCGTAGCAGTGAAGACATTAACTAATAACTACGCTCTGCAAGTAAACCACTAGTAAAGCACTGTTATTCTTGGTTACAATAACCCCAATTATAATAATCTAGACGAATGGATTTTCTATGTCTCTCTCTGTTGTCATTCTTGCTGCGGGTAAAGGTACTCGTATGCGCTCTTCTTTACCAAAAGTACTGCATGTTGTTGCAGACAAGCCTATGGTTAGTCATGTTATCGACAGTGCTCGCCAGCTTGGCGCAAAAAATATTTATGTGGTTTATGGTTTTGGTGGCGAAGTACTTAAAACGTCGGTAACGGGTGATGACTTAACATTTGTTGAGCAAGTTGAGCAACTAGGTACTGGTCATGCGGTTGACCAAGCGTCACCATTTTTAACGGATGATGAAGACGTATTAGTACTTTATGGCGACGTACCACTAACTAAAGTGTCAACGTTAGAGAGCTTACTACAAGTTAAGCCGGATAATGGCATGGCATTGTTGACGGTGCATTTGGCAAATCCTACCGGCTATGGCCGTATAGTGCGTGAGGGTGAGCAAGTAGTGGGTATTGTTGAGCAGAAAGATGCAACACCAGCAGAGCTTACTATTAATGAAGCCAATACAGGAATTCTATTGGCTAATGGCGGTGATTTAAAACGTTGGTTATCAGGGCTATCAAATGAAAATGCCCAAGGAGAATATTACTTAACTGATATTATTGCGGCAGCGCATCAAGAGGGTAAGGCTATTACCACGGCACATCCAGAGACAGAGGTAGAAGTTGAAGGAGCCAATAACCGAGTACAACTTGCCTCATTAGAGCGAGCTTATCAAACGAGATTAGCAGAAGAGTTAATGATTGCTGGCGCCAGTTTACGCGATCCTGCCCGTATTGATATTCGAGGAACGTTAACTACCGGTAGCGAAGTAAGTATCGATATTAACTGTATTTTTGAAGGCAAGGTGTCATTAGGTGATGGCGTTAGTGTTGGTGCTAACTGTATCCTTAAAAACTGTACCGTGGCGGATAACGCAGTAATCAAACCAAATACCATTATCGAAGATGCCATTATCGGTGAAAATTGCTCGGTAGGGCCATTTGCTCGCATTCGTCCGGGTTCTCAAATGGACCAAGATTCTCATGTCGGCAATTTTGTTGAAATGAAAAAAACCACCTTAGGCGCTGGCAGTAAAGCTGGGCACTTAACCTATCTTGGCGATACTATTGTCGGTAAAGGCGCCAATATTGGTGCTGGTACCATTACCTGTAATTACGATGGGGTAAATAAATCACAAACCATTATTGGTGATCATGCTTTTGTTGGCTCTAATAGCTCATTAGTGGCGCCGGTTGTTATTGGTACTCTGGCTACCATTGGTGCGGGCTCAGTGATTGCTAAAGAAGTTGAGAATGAAGACTTAGCCGTAGCGCGCGGTAAGCAGCGTAATATCAAAAACTGGCAACGTCCGGTGAAAAAATAGGTTCTTAAAAAACTTATAATCTTCAAGCAATGAATAGTTACTCTGGTATTTTAATTTACCTTTAAAGTTAAAAGAGAGTAACTATTTCATTTGTTATCATTAAAGCCCTATTCACCTTGCTGTTTTCTCAACATAAATCTATGCAGTATATAGATATTACAGCCACTAAATTGGTCAAATTTTGTTTAATATTGCATTAAGTTTCGATTTGAAACATAATAACGATTAAAGTGAAAGCTACTAGCGGTAAATGTTAACTTATGTCGAAAAGGAATACTCAACAACGTCGTCATCGCATTATTGCCGATCTTAATCACAGCGGTGAGATCAGTGTCGATACGTTAGCGAAACAGTTCGATATTTCAGAAGTAACCATACGTAAAGATCTTGCAGCACTTGAAAATAGCGGTTTACTGCTTAGGCGTTACGGTGGTGCTATTGCATTACCCAGTGAAATTACCGAACCTAAAAGTGAAAAACTGTCGATGCAAAAAAAGGTTATTGCCAAACATGCGGCAACCTTAATACGCGATCATAATCGTATAATCATTGACAGCGGTCAAACCACCTCGGCTTTAGTTGCTGAGCTCAGCAATAAAAAGGGTTTGGTAGTGATGACCAATGCCCTTAGCATTGCCAACGAAATTCATGCCTTAGAAAATGAGCCAACCTTATTGATGACCGGAGGCACTTGGGATGCAAATTCTGAAGCTTTCCAAGGGCAAGTTGCCGAGCAAGTGTTACGCTCGTATGACTTTGACCAGCTTTTTATTGGCGCCGACGGTATCGATATTGAGCGCGGTACCACTACCTTTAATGAATTAATTGGTTTAAGTCGTGTTATGGCTGAAGTTGCTCGAGAAGTTATTGTAATGGTAGAGTCTGATAAAATTGCCAAAAAAATACCTAACTTAGAGTTAGCGTGGCAACAAATACATACCCTGATCACCGATGATGAGCTTTCAGACTCAGTAAGAGCACAATTAATTGCCCAAGGTGTCAATTTAATCTGTGCCAAAGCCAGTTAGCTTAAAGAATAGCGTAATAGCCAAATAAATAGTTTAGTAAGTAATAGATAATAATAAGGATGGTAATATGTGTGGAATAGTAGGTGCGGTAGCGCAACGTGATGTAGCAGAAATCTTAGTTGAAGGATTAAGACGGTTAGAATATCGTGGTTATGATTCTGCCGGTGTAGCAACCATTGACGACCAGAACCAATTAAATAATGCTAAGCGTTTAGGTAAAGTACAAGAACTTGCTCAAGCGATAACCGATTCACCCTTAAGTGGCGGTACTGGTATCGCACATACGCGCTGGGCAACCCATGGTGCACCAAGCGAAGTTAACGCTCACCCGCATTTTTCAAGAGGTAATATCGCGGTTGTGCATAACGGTATTATTGAAAACCACCAAGTACTACGTAGCCAATTACAAGCGCTAGGTTACGAGTTTGTTTCTCAAACCGATACCGAAGTTATTGGACACTTAGTTCATCACGAATTAAAAACCAGTGACAATTTATTAGCCGCAGTACAAAAAACCGTTAAGCAACTTGAAGGTGCATACGGCACAGTAGTCATGGACAGCACCGACAAAGAACGTATTATTGTTGCCCGTTCAGGCAGCCCATTAGTGATTGGCTACGGTTTAGGTGAAAACTTTATCGCCTCAGACATGATGGCACTATTACCAGTAACCCGTAAATTTTCTTTCTTAGAAGAAGGCGATGTTGCTGAAGTGACTCGTTTTGAGGTTAATATTTTTGATCTTAATGGTAACGCAGTAGAGCGTGAAGCTAAAGAAGCTAACGTAAGTCACGACAGTGGCGACAAAGGTGAATACCGTCATTACATGCTTAAAGAAACTTACGAGCAACCCACCGCCATTCGTAACACCTTAGAAGGGCGCTTATTAGCGGACTCTCTTGACCTCAATACATTTGGCGCTGGCGCTGAAGACATTTTTAAAGAGATTGAACACGTACAAATTATTGCCTGTGGCACGAGTTACCACTCAGGCATGGTGGCACGTTATTGGTTAGAAGCCCTAGCGGGTGTTTCGTGTAATATAGAAATAGCCAGTGAATTTAGATACCGAAAATCACATGTGCCTAAAAACGCCTTATTAGTCACTATTTCACAATCAGGTGAAACGGCCGATACCTTAGCCGCATTACGCTTAGCCAAAGAGCTAGGTTATCGTGCCAGCTTAACCATTTGTAATGTTGACGGTTCATCACTAGTGCGTGAATCAGATTTAGCCTTTATGACCCGAGCAGGCGTTGAAATTGGCGTTGCCTCAACCAAAGCGTTCACTACGCAATTAGTTGGTTTAATGATGATGACGCTAGCCCTAGGTAAATACCATGGCATGAGCGAAGCAACCCAAACTGAAATTTCTCAAGCATTAATGACCCTACCCAGTAAGCTTGAAGAAGTATTAGCATTAGCGAGTTCAATTGAAGACCTAGCCGAAGATTTTGCTGACAAACACCATGCACTATTCTTAGGTCGTGGCGATCAATACCCTATCGCCATGGAAGGGGCATTGAAGTTAAAAGAAATTTCTTACATTCACGCTGAAGCGTATGCAGCCGGTGAACTAAAACACGGACCATTAGCGTTGATCGATGCTGAAATGCCAGTGATTGTAGTAGCGCCTAAAAATGATTTAATTGAAAAATTAAAATCAAACGTTGAAGAAGTACGTGCCCGCGGCGGTTTAATGTATGTATTTGCTGATTCCAATGCTAACTTTGCCAGCGATGAAACCATGAAGGTTATTGATGTACCAGTATGTAGTGAGTTAATCGCACCTATTGTTTACACCATTCCGTTACAGTTGCTTTCTTATTATGTTGCAATCATTAAAGGCACTGATGTTGATCAGCCGCGTAACTTAGCTAAATCAGTGACGGTTGAATAATCACTAGTTACTATTAGTACTCGATAAAAAACAGCCGCTACCAAGGCTGTTTTTTTTGATCAGCATCTAGGTAAAACAAATATTCAATTAGTGTTAACAAGACACTGCAACCGGCACTTATAAGAATAATCGCCTAAAAGGTTAATCTAAATAATGCGCCGCCTGTTGGGCTCTGCTCTAATTTTATCATGCCATGATGAGCAAGCATTACTTGTCGTGCTAACGCTAGCCCTACGCCGGAGCCATTACGTTTAGTGGTAAAAAAAGGTACAAAGATATTTTTCGCTATTTCGTCCGCTACCCCGTCGCCATTATCTGCAATATCTATCACCACATGGCCACGTTTATTTAAATATGCGTGTAAGCGCACGATGGGAGCAGCTACCTGTTCAAGCGCGTGTTCGGCATTTTGTAATAGGTTAATCAATATTTGTTCAACCATATGAATATCAATAGTAACACTAAGCGTTGTTGGGCTAACTTCAAGCTGCAGCTGAATATTATGCTGTTGCCAATGTTGAGTGGCAATATTGGTGACTTGTTTAAATAAATCTGCGACATTGATGGCCTTTTTATTAAGCACTGGCAAGTTAGTTAAGCGTCGGTAACTGCCAATAAACTCCATCAGACCGTCACTGCGCCGAGCAACGGTTTGCACCGCGTCATTAACATCGGCTAGGTCGGTTCTTAATTCGGTTAATTGTGCTTGTTTGAGCTCGTTAATGTTACAGATATTGTCGCTGACATCATCTAATAGTACCACTGCGGTTTTGGCTAACGAGGCGACTGGCGTAATACTGTTCATAATTTCATGAGTTAACACACTGACCAAGTCTTGCCATGCTTGCAGCTGCATACCATCGAGCTCATTTTTAATATTTTGCATGCTGATTAATTTTTCTTGTTTACCGGCAATGGTGATTTGGGTGGCCGAAATAGTAAGTTGCTGCTCCATATCATCAGCACTAAAGCTAACTAATCGCCGTTCATTGGCTGGTAATGCATGTACCTGTTGCGCAAACTCTTCGCCAAATTGTGGTAAATCGTTAGCTAAATGTACTGAATTTGAGCCAAATAATCGTCGGGCACTATTATTCCAAAGGGTGACTTTTCCTTGAGAATGCAAGCTGATCAGCGGTACGGGTGCGTGTTCAATAATCGCTTTTAAATGGCAGAGTTCTTCCGCTTGCTTGATTCTATCTTCTTGTAATTTTTTTAAAATATTAGTAAAGGTTTGCCCTAATTCATCAAACCCTGCCCCGAGATTTGTATAGCTAAAATGTTGAGAGAAGTCGGCGTGACGGGCCGCCTCTAAAAAACGAGTTAGCTCGGTATTGGTTTTTATCACAAAACGATATAGCAGCAGGCATTGGCTGATCAGCAACACTGCAGTGATTAAGGTTGTTGCATGGTAACCAGGGGTGGCAATGAAATAACCTAAGGCAAATAAAGTCGCCATAAGCAAAACGGTTTTACAGCTAATAATCACTGAGAATTTTTTAAAAATCATATTTTTCCATCCTCCGGTATAAAGCGGCCCGGGTTAATCCTAAATTTTTAGCGGTATGACTAATATTGTAGCGATGCTTTTTCAGCGCGGTGGCGATAGTATTTCTCTCTAACCGCTCTAAATTTAGATCCATTTCTGAGTTATTTATTGAGCTATGACTTGAGGAATTAATTGAGTTAGTCGTTGAGCCATGAGCTGAGCTATTTTCTACATGGTTAGCGACCTTATTGTTTGCACTGCTGTCAGGGTTATTATCTACTTGAGCTGGCGAATTCGTTAATTGTAGATCCTCCGGGGTAAGTTGCTGGCCTTGCGATAAAATCACTGCGCGCTCAATCGCGTGTCTTAACGCACGTACGTTACCCGGCCAAGCATAATTAACCATAGCGCTTAAGGCTTCTGTTGAAAGGATTTTGCTATTTTTTTGGTATTTTCGACTGTAAAAATCAAGGTAATAGTCGGCGATCATTTCAATATCGCTATTGCGTTCGCGTAGCGCAGGTAAGCTTATTTCTACGGTATTCAAACGAAATAATAAATCTTGTCTGAATTTGGTTTCTAGGCTTAAATCTTGTCGGTTAACATTGGTGGCGGTGATAACTCTAACATCAAAAGGTTGGGCTGTATTTGCTCCCAGCGGTGTAACCAAGCGCTGCTCTAAAACGGTTAATAACTTGGCTTGTAAATGCAGCGGTAAATTACCTATTTCATCTAAAAATAAGGTGCCGCCATCGGCGGCTTGTAAGCGACCAACGCGATTTTCGTTGGCACCCGTAAACGCGCCTTTCTTATGGCCAAAGAGTTCACTTTCAAACAGTGTTTCAGAAATCGCGCCTAAATCAACCGACATAAAAACATGATCACAGCGTAAGCTTTGGGCATGAAGCGCTCTAGCAACTAACTCTTTACCAGTACCATTTTCACCTAAGATCAATACATTAGCATCAGTGGGGGCGCATCGTTCAATTAACGAGTGCACTGTGCTCATTGCTGGCGAATTACCTAATAATTGTTGGCAATGTTGATTACTTGAAACTTGTGCCAACAGTTTATTGGTATTTCTTAACGCCTTTGCCTCTCCGCGTGCTTTAGCTAATTGTGTGGCGGAAGATAAGGTCGCGATAACGCGTTCGTTATGCCAAGGTTTGGCAATAAAGTCAGTTGCTCCCATTTTCATCGCATCAACAGCAACATCCACCCCACCATGCGCAGTGATCATAATTACCACCGCCTGTGGATCGATTAACAGTATTTTCTCTAACCATAAATAGCCTTGTTTACCACTACTTTCGCCGGGGCTAAAGTTCATGTCGAGCATAATAGCATCAAACTTTTGCTCACTTAATAATTGCGGAATACTTTCAGGGCGTTCGCACATAGTTATGCTAGTAAAGTGACGCTTTAACAATAGTTTTCCGGCAATGAGAATGTCGGGGTCATCATCAATAATTAGTATGTTGGCATCTATTTTCACAGTATCACTCTAGCGTCGTTAAGTGTTCAATACCGTACACTCGCTGTTCGAAAATGTACAGTATGAATGATGTATATCACCTGTAAATATAAATAACACAATAAAATCAACGGTATATTCATTGGTATGGCTATTGCAGTTAAACCGTAAGATATTCAATCATGAGATTGAAACTATTAATAAAGGATACCGGCGCCTTGACGGAAAGTGTAAGCAAACTCAATGCTAAAGAAAATACAGCAAGCCAAAAACCGCATATTGTTAATCATTCCGGCGCGGTTTCAGGCGCAGGCATGGACAAAAAAATAACGCCGGCGAATAAGTCGCTTAAAAAAGTATTAATGATCGGTGCGGCAAGCGTGGTCGTGGTTATTTTATGGTATCAATTATCTGCTAGTCCAAGCGGTAAATCGCTAAGCGTTCAACAAGATAAAATAGTGATATCAACCATTACCAGCGGCGTATTTGAAGACTTTATTCCGGTACGCGGACGAGTGATTCCCGCGAAAACACTTTATCTTGATGCGATAGAGGGCGGTAGGGTTGAACGAATATTAGTGGAAGATGGCGCTAGCCTATCGGCAGGCGATTTAATTGTTGAGCTTTCTAACGCGTCATTACAATTAAATGTGCTAGGTAACGAAACACGTGTCGCCGAACAATTAAATAATATGCGTACCATTGAGTTAAGTCTTGAGCAAAACCGCTTACAACATAAGCGTAATGTGATTGATATTAACTATCAGATTAAGATGTTAACGCGGCAGTTAAGTAGCGAGCAAAACTTGGTTAGTAGTGGTGCTGTGGCGCAGAGTCAGCTTGATGATACTAAAGATACCCTTGAATGGTATCAAAACCGTTTGTTGATCACCTTAGAAAGCCAGCAATCAGATAATCAAATGCAGCAAGAACAACTGCAGTTTCTACAAGCAACCAGCAAACGCTTAGAAAGTAACTTAGGTATATCGAGGCAAAACTTAGCCAATATGAATGTTAAAGCGCCGGTTAATGGCAAGTTATCGGGCTTTAATGTTGAAATTGGGCAGAGTATTGGCCGTGGTGAACGTCTCGGGCAAATCGATACCCCTAATGATTACAAGTTAACGGCGAATATTGATGAGTTTTATTTATCGCGTATCGATATTGCTCAACAAGCCACGTTTAAAGATTACCACTTGAAAATTTCGAAAATTTATCCACAAGTGCAAAATGGGCTGTTTCGCGTCGATTTTACGTTTGTTGGCAGCCAGCCACAAGAAATACGCCGAGGTCAAACAGTGCAAACCAAATTGACTTTAGGGGACGCTAATAACGCCACGTTGATCACGAACGGTGCCTTTTATCAAGATACTGGTGGTCATTGGGTGTTTGTGGTCGATGCCGATAATAGTCGCGCGGTAAAACGGCCAATAAGTTTAGGACGTCGCAACAATAAATACATTGAAGTGCTTACGGGCTTACAGATCGGTGATCGGGTGATCACTAACTCATATAGTACCTATCAAGACATCGAACAACTTAATATTAGTCAGTAATTGCCAACGTTAACTCGTTTATTAAAAATAGGAAAATTCATATGTTAAAACTACACGGACTTGCTCGAACTTATCAAACCGATGAA
>Ga0209395_1005004_pt1 | contig 15154 bp, 9 predicted proteins | sample GOMGulsemesocosm_3_FD_184635 | JGI IMG/M metagenome (GOLD analysis project Ga0209395, IMG submission 184635) | Methane-oxidizing microbial communities from mesocosms in the Gulf of Mexico - GOM9D Gulf of Mexico (SPAdes) (version 2) | ecosystem: Environmental > Aquatic > Marine > Cold seeps... | reverse complement strand
TTGAGCAATGACCAGTTCAGGCCCAGAGATGATAAACAAAGGGGCCGCCACAGCGGGTACAGATAAACGGCCTTTTAACAGTGCTGGAAGTGCCATGGGAATGCCTCTAACAAGATGAGTGTGTAGGCATATTATGCGCAGTCGCGCCCGAGAGCGGAATGACCTTAGCTCACAGCTAATTTGACACTTTACTACAAGCTAAGATAGCGGCGATGTCTGTGTTATAGTGCTGAAGAAACCTTTACAGAGCGTGAAAACCGGCCTAAAACATGCGTAATTCGGTCAAAAACTCCTTTTCTATCAATATTGCCTTTGTCGGGTCAGCGCTTTCAAAGGTGGCCCTAGAGGCGGTAGAGATTGATAGAATATTATACAAATGCCGCATTCCCACGCATCTACTGCAAGAGCCGAATGCCAGGGTATCGCTGGTGCAATACGCCGAGCTGCTGAGCACACTCATGTCGGCATCTAATGATGAGCTACTGGGACATGCCTATGAACCTATCCCTTTGGGAAGTCTGGCTTTATTGACCCACTGGCTGGTCGCTGCCAAGACCATAGAGCAGGTACTGAAACGCTTGGTGCGCTTTCATCAAATATTGGGAAAAGGTCAGGGGATACAAACCTATGTGGCAGAACAGCGAGTGTACGTCGTACAAGATGACACCAAGGCCAGTACAACCGACCGCTTTATGCCTGAATTCACATTTTTTATTATTCATCGCATTCTTTGCTGGTTGACCAAACAAATCATCCCCATTGATCATGTGGAGTTTCCATTTGAGAAGCCAGCCTACTCCCGGGACTACGGCTTGATGTTTTACGGCGCACCGGTAGCCTTCAACTGTGGCCGCGCCAGTATCAGCTTTCCGCAAGCGCTGTTAAAAAAACCCGTGCAGCAAAATCTTCCGAACCTGGAGGAGTTCCTCAAGGACCCCAACTTTGAACTGCTGGTACTGAACTTTAACCCCGACAACTGGGCATCAAAAGTGGTCAGCGAAATCAGCGACAAGCTTGAGACACTACCGACCCTGCCAGAACTCGCCAAAACCATGAACCTGAAACCCTATACGCTACAACGCCAGCTGACCAAGGAGGACACCACCTATCTGGCGATTAAAAATCAACTTAAGCGCGACACCGCCATTGAATTTTTGGTGAATACAAAAATAAGCGTAGAAGAGATCAGTACCCGGCTTGGTTTCTCAGAAACCAGCTCCTTCACACGCACATTCAAACAATGGACAGGTATTCCACCCAGCGAATACCGTAAATACCTATAACCGAGAAAGCGAGAAAGCGAGAAAGCGAGAAAATCGTAGGGTGGGGAAGTTTGAAGCTGAATGCTTGAACTATAGTTGGCGACAAGGCTATGCCTTGAATCAATTTTATGGGGCTGTGTTGAATGGGATAAAGTAAAAGAATCATCTTAGGCCCTTAACGATGCGCGGCTTTCACATCCTGTTAAGGGCCTGGTCACCTAAGAAGTGTTAGCCGTTCACCACCCTCACGCAATCCCCTTCTCCACAGAGTTTGTCTGCTAAATGCGTGGCAAACTTGCTGGAAAATGCGTAGACGGAAAGCTGCGGGTTGGCGCCGATACTGGTGGGGAAAACGGAGCCATCGATCACCGATAAATTTTTAAGCTGATGGTGCTCGCCGACACTGTTGACAACAGAGCTGGCTGGATCGTCGCCCATTTTACAACCGCCCATGACATGCGCCGAGCCAATACCGGCTCGGTATTTCTGCAGTGATAATTGTTCGATCGCTGCCTGAGCCTCTTGCCAGCTATTGACCCAGCCGGAGTCCGAATGGGTGAAGTAAACCGACTGTGCACCGGAGGCAAACTGAATTTCAGCCATGGCCAGGTAAGCGCGCTTGATGCCATCCCACATCTCATCAGAGATAGCGTAATCCAGTACCGGGCTGCCATCGTCTCGCAGCTGTACTTCTCCGCCCTGGCTCTGATCAGAAAAACCATCGCGCATCATCGCCAGCTGTGCCTGACAATAGGCCAACTGAGACATAGATTCATTTAAGGCAGCGCCCATCTGGCGAAAATTAGTGGATGCCAACATGGGTTGTAAAGGCATGGATTCCAACTTGAATCCCATGGGACCCTGCTTATTTTTCCACTGAAACTCGTCGCTGTAAATCGATTGAGGAGCACCGTAGAAACCATCCACCTTTTCTTTCATGCGCCCCATGGTCAACACGGTCGGGTGTAAGAAGGTGCGCTTGCCCAGTAATTCAAACGGATCTGGCGCCTCTGAACGCAACAGCACCGCTGGACTATTGATACTGCCACCACTGAGCACAAAATGTTTGGCCTTGACCCGTATTTTTATGGGACGCGCCGTCACCAGATCATTATCCAGGGCAACACATTCCAACTCAGCCACCTTATCGCCTTTAAAATGTAAGCGCTCTGCCCTGGCTAGATACAGCAGCTCCGCGTTCTCTTTCAAGGCCCCAGGAATAGTCGTGACCAACATGGATTGTTTGGCGTTAGTGGGGCAGCCCACTCCGCAATAACCCAGGTTCCAGCAGCCTTTAACGTTGCGGGGGATCACACCCCAGTGGTAACCCAGTGTCTGGCAACCATTCTTAAGACCGACGTTATTAGCATTGGGCGGTAGCTGCCAGGTCTCAACATTGAGCCGCTTTTCCATGAGCTCAAACCAGGGCGCCATCTCGGCCGCGCTACTGCCCGTGACCTTGTGGTGCTCGGCCCAGTGATTCAGGGTGGGTTCCGGCGTGCGAAAACACGATGTCCAGTTCACCACCGTCGTACCACCTACCGCGCGGCCCTGTAAAATACTGATGGCTTTATCTTTGGTGGCACGAGTGGCGCCTTCCTGATACATCTCGCTGTAGGCTGTTTTCTCATCCATATTGAAATCATTCGAGGTGCGCAAGCCCCCCTCTTCAATCAACAGGACCTTGAGCCCCCGCTTGGCAAGTATCTCAGCACTGGTACCGCCACCGGCCCCTGTGCCAATGATCGCCACATCCGCTTCAAAGGTGGTGTCTTTATCCAGCTTGGCGCCACTGTAGACTTTCCAGCCCTCGGCAATACCTTCGGCAAATATATCTTTAATCGTCATTGTATTTACCTTTAGAGAATCGTTTTTACAGCCAGCTATCAAAAATGATTGGGCTCAGTGACCAGTGCTTCCCGGTAGGGCGCGCCGGGATACCCCACCTGCGGCCAGGATTCCGGCATGCAATACCATGCCATCAGCGACAGCTGTAACAGGGACGCATGACCAATGCGCAACATTTCCAGGGAGCTGTTTTGCCAGCGCTGTAAGAAACGGCTGACCGATGTCGGGTTGGCGGTCGACCAGTCACCCCAGATACCCGTGCTAGGACCGCGCAACAGAGGGTTATGCAGTGTATCGAACAACAAGCGTAACTCTGACTGGGTGGCCGGTGAAAAATGCGTTAACAGGTCATCCCAACTCATCAAATAACGCTCTATGACGGCCGGGTCATCGGGCAGTGAACCGCCCAGTATGACGCGTGATATTTTTTCAAGCAGCAGCAGGTCTTGTGCTTGTAACCACTGGTAGCCAGGCGCAAAAGACTGATCAGAACAACCGGACACAGCCCCTCCGGTTGCGGCTAACAGACTGAATAATAGCCCGCGTTTCATGAAGCCCCGCTTAGCAAGGTCCACGCTTTCATCTTCCAGCTGCAACAGTGGGGGCTTTGGTATTTTTATGGGCGCCATCGATCAATTCCTCGGGAGGCTAAACACTATCGACTTGAGTAAAAAGTATTATTTCTTAAACAGCGTAAAACAATCAAGACCGCGTAATAAAATACTGCCTGCGTTTAATTTATCAAAACGAGTGTCTCACTAAAAAAGCGCGCATGCGACAGTGTAATGCTTGGCCTGATCACTGCGCAGCCGCATCCTGTGGCAGTCTGGGGTAGCGGGTGATCTCTCGTATAGAGCGATAGATGGGGTTCAGCCGGCCATACATCTTTTGATAAACCTCAGCAAACAACTGGTTATAAATCAGCTGATTTTCGGCGTTGGGCAGGAAGCACTCACCTTGATGTACCATGTGTGCAACCGCCTCCTCATAGTTCGCATACAGGCCCACACCAACAGCCCCATTGATTGCCGCCCCCAGCCCAGAAGCCTCATGGGTGTGAATCCGCTCGGCGGGAATACCAAAGACATCCGCGGTAATCTGCATGGCTTGGTCGCTCTGCGAACCGCCGCCCGAGACCCTGAGCGTCTCGATCTGAGTGCCGGTACGTTTTTCCACACTCTCTTTGCCAGCGCGCAGTGCGTAGGCCAGCCCCTCGATAATCGCCCGGTAGATATGCGCCCGGGTGTGAACATCGCCGAAACCAATAATCGCCCCCTTGGCTTCCGGGCCAGGTTTACTGACACCGGGAGACCAGTAGGGTTGCAGCACCAATCCCATCGAGCCAGGTGGTACCGCCTTCAACAGCTCATCAAAGAGAACCTCCGGCGCCACCCCCTGCTCATCGGCCAGGCGTTGCTCTCTTTGACCAAACTCCTTTTTAAACCAACTGACCATCCAATAACCCCGCTGAATCATAACCTCGGCGTTGTAGGCATCCGGCAACCCTGCCGGATAAGCGGGTAAGGGAGGGCTCGGCTGAATGTAACGTTCGCTGGTGACGTTATAGGTCGCGGTGGTGCCGTAGCTTAAACTGCCCATATTGGCGTTAAGGCAACCGGCCCCCAACACCTCACAGGCCTTGTCCGACCCAGCTGAAATCAATGGCAGGCCGGCTGGTATGCCGCTTTCCCTGGCTGCCTGCTCGGTAATGACACCCAGTTGCTCACCCGGTTTCACCAGTTCGGGTAACATCTCGCGCCGCACCGGCATGGATTTCCAGCGCCAGTCTCTTTCGCCAGCCCACTGCTGGCGCTTGTAATCAAAGGGCAGGTAGCCCACTTGGCTGGCCACAGAGTCAACATAGCGTCCGGTCAAACGGAAGCTGTGAAAACCGGACAACAACAGGTACTTATGGGTGTTAGCCCAGACTTCCGGTTGACGACGGCTGATCCAGTTGGCCTCCGCCTGTGCCTGGAAATGACGCACAGCCGCGCGCTGGCCAACGGCGGCGAACAACAGGTCCCAGGCGCCCATATCGGGCAGATCGTCTTCCATGCGCTGATCCAGCCAGGTAATGGCGGGCCGCAAGGGTTTACCGTCTCGATCAAGATTGACCACCGTGCCCCGCTGACAACTCAAGCTCACCGCGGCGATCGCCGACCTGGGCACATCCAGCTGTGGCCACAACTGCTGACAGGCCTGACAGAGGGACGACCAGTAGTACTCGGCACTCTGTTCGGCCCAGCCTGGCTGCTCCGAGACATAGGCTTCAATAACCACCTGACTCTTGGCAACCAGCTGGCCCTCCAGATCGAACAACAGTGCCCGTACACTCTGGGTGCCATTGTCCAGAGCCAGAATATATTTCTGTTGTTTTTCTTTCCCTGCCTCTTGCTTTGCGCTTTGCATCACACTCTACCTCGGGCGGACAAGGGTTCGGAATCTGGCAAAGAGTAATGCTGCTGCCAAATGTCCAGGTAACGCAGCCGCTCGCGCTCCCAGCGCTCGCGATCCCAACTCAACTCCTCAGAAAATATCCGCTTGAGGGCGCCGAATATTTCTACCCCCCCGTCTTTCAGCAGCAAGCCAAGGCGAGTTCGGCGCAGCAACAGATCGTCCAGATGTAACACCGACTCGTGCCTCACCGCCCAGCGACATTCCGCCAGACAATATTCGCTCGTGCCAATTTTTTTCCGATCCAAAATGCTGGTCTTTTGCAGAATATCGACGGAGTAATCCCCGTAGCGACCCAACAAACGTTGCGCGCGAGCTTTATCCTCTGGCATCAATTGCTCGGCTGTCTGGGTCGGTAAACTGAAGACAGGTCCGTCGCCGCTGATCGCCGGTAAATTAACCCCCTGAATTTGAAGTCTGTGTAACACCTTGGCGATAACCTCCCGAGCTATCAATCGGAATGTGGTCAACTTGCCGCCGCTGACGGTAATCAAACCGTCATCGCTCCACACGGCGTGGTCGCGCCTTTCCTTGGAGGGATCCCGCGATTTCTCCGAAGCAATAACGGGCCTGACACCTGAATAGGTGGCAATAATTTCGTCATGGGAAATTCGCGATTGCGGAAACTGATCATTGACGACCTCTAGCAGGTAGTCGAGCTCCTCAGTCGAAATACTCGCCTCACTGTCGAGGTTCTGCTTATGGTCAAGGTCTGTGGTGCCCACCACCGTTGCCCCTTCCCAGGGAAAGATAAACACCGGCCGCTTGTCTTTGGGGTGGAACAGGGTTGCAACCCCCTCGACCGGTAAACACTGGCGGGGAAGCACCAGATGACTACCGCGTAAAGGGCGCACCCGCTGCTCAGGATTGACCTGGTTTCTTAATCGGTCCGCCCAGGTGCCGGTGGCATTGACCACCACTGCGGCGTTCAACTCCAAGGTGCGTCCGGTTTCTACATCTTCGATCGCCACGCCCTGTACCTGACCATTGCTCTGCAACAGCTTTTGCACCTTGGCGTAATTGAGCGCGTGAACCGGGCTTGCGCTTTTTTCACTCGCCCTTATCGCCTCCTGCAACACCCGCAACACCAGCCGTGCATCATCGGTGACCGCATCTGTGTAGTAACAGGCGCCCTTCAAGTGCTTGTTGTTTATACCGGGGAAGAGCGCGTTAACCGCTTGCAGATTGCAGTAGCGATTGTCCTTTACCCCAGCAATGAAATCGTAGAGTTTCAACACCAGGGTCATGATCAGACGGCCGGGTAACTGGCCGCGCTTTATCATCATGTAATAACCCATGCGTTCGACCAGACCAGGTGCTTCATCCAGCAAACGTTCACGTTCCTGCAGGGAGTGGCGGGTGAGTTTAAAGTCACCCTGTGCCAGGTAGCGCAAACCACCGTGCACCATCTTCGAAGAGCGACTCGAGGTGCCCCAGGCGAAATCACGCTGTTCAATCAGCAAGGCTTTTAAACCCTGCCGCGCCGCTTCGCGCAGCACCCCCGCACCGGTAATGCCGCCGCCGACAACAATCAAATCCCACGGCTTGTTTTCGCTCGTTGACAGTGCCTGCCAGAGCTCTTCTCGATCGCTATACAAAACGGCATCTCCTGTTAATGCTGTAGGCCCTCTGTCGTTAATAACAAGAGTTAATACCTAGAAATAACATTTGTTAAAACGACAGTTAAATTGCGGTTAAAAACTGGGACTAGAGCAATTTACCCGGATTCATCCGCTGCTCTGGGTCGAACAGTTCGCAGAGCGACTGGATAGCCGCAATGCCCAGCTCACCCTTTTCGGCCGGCAGGTATTGTTTGTGATCGTAACCCACCCCGTGCTGGTGACTGATGGTGCCGCCACACTTCACAATCTGCTCGGCGCCCGCGGCTTTTAATTTCTGCCAGTGCTTATAGGCTTCTGCGTAGCTGGTGCCAGGGCGGAAAAGATAGGTGCTGTAGAGACTGCAGCCCTGCCCATAAACATGGGAGAGGTGGGTATAGACATGAACCTTCTCATCTTCATCGCTCAGGGCATTGGCGATCGCACCTTCAATGGCATCGAGTGTCGTGGTGACATCGGCCCACTTAACGGCGGTTTCCATGGTGTCCACCAGGTAGCCCGCTTGCCACAGTGGCTCACGCAAGTAAGGCCCCTTGAAGCGGTTGCCAGCCCAGTGGTCACCCAGTAAAGTCCCCGTGTCCACACCGCCGAATTCGGCACTGATGGCCAGCGCGAACGCCTGGGCCGACTGATACTGTGCTTCACTGCCGGTTAAGCCATAGGTCATCATCACTCGCTCGTCGCCGGCGCCCTTGGCCGTGAGGTGCTCTTCCAGCATGGCAATCTCTTCACGATTGTCCGCCATGCTCAGATGCGTCTGGGTTTCCACGCTGTTGCTCAGGCGGATCATCGACAGCTGGATGCGTTGCTGGGCCAGCTTTCGAACAGCCTCGAGACCAGCGTCCCAACTTGGGAAAAACACAACGTTGAAGGTTTCTTTTTCTGCGATGGGCGATACGCGTACTTTGACGTCTGAAATAATGCCCATGCGCCCTTCAGAGCCCAATACCATTTCGCGGATATCCGGGCCAGCCGATGACGCGGGGATGGTGGGAAGCTCCAGCGTGCCCTGAAGCGTCTCGAAACTACCACCGGCGAACAACTGCTCGATACGACCATAACGCAGGGACTGCTGGCCACTGGAGCGACTGGCAACCCAACCACCGACGGTGGCGAACTCCCAGGATTGTGGGTAGTGCCCCAGTGTATAACCCTGCTCTTTGAGCTGGGATTCTACCAATGGGCCAGGGGTACCAGCACCAAAGGTGGCAATCTGGCTGTCTTTGTCCAGTGCCATCAACTGATCCATGCGGGACATGGCAACCGTCAGTACCGGGCGCTCACCCTCAAGCGGATTGATGTGCCCGACGACAGAAGTACCGCCGCCGTACGGGATGACACTGACATTCTGCTCGCGGGCAAAATTCAGCAGCTCGCGTACTTCTTGTGCGTTTTCCGGAAAGGCCACACCATCGGGGAACACACCCACCTCACCACTGCGCAGTGCCAACCAATCGGGCAGGCTCTGACCGCGTGCGTGACGCAAACGCACTTCAGGGTCGAGGCTGATCAAGCGGTGCTCTGGCAGACGCGAAGCCGGTACCCTGGCGACAACCTGCTCCATGGTGGCATCGTCTAAACACTGACCCTCGCCAACCAATTGCTTAAGCAAAGCTACGGCTGCAGGGCCTATCTTGGCATCCGATTGAGTGTTTTCACTGCCCCAGCTGTTCCAACGTTTCATATCTGTCACCCTAATGAGTTGTTCGGGGTTATTAGGTCCCGATTTATGAAAAAATAATGATTGATTGAATAGATATTTGAAAGGGCATAACTGCCCGTTTTCCATAGACACGATGATACCGACCCAAGGCAATGGATCACTGTCCTATACAGTCACAGGTATCACAAATTCAGACACATCAGCGGGATATGAAAAATCTTAGCGCTCAGCCAGAAAGCGTTACGGTATGAACAAGGGTCATTGATCGTCCAATCCCTGCAACGCTATTTTTAGAGAGGCTGCTAAGGGGCGGGCTAACGTTTTATTGCTTTCATGCAGATAGATGAAAACTTCCAAATCAAATCTCGACCAGCTTTCAGGGCGAATATTACGGGATACTTTCGACTCAATATGAGGTAGAACCGCTTTCGGGGCGAATAAATAATCCAACCGGCCGGCCTGTAACATTTTTGCCAATTGCACCGGATGATTAACGATCCTCGGTTTTACTTTCTCGGTACACGTTTCCATAAAAGGCGTCGATTGCAAAATAACTTCATGACCGCTGTATAAACCGATTATTTTTTTACAATCAAATGCTTCGGCGCCTAATTCCTTATTCATACTGAAGAGGTAAAAGGATACCGTGGCCAGAGGATAATCAACCAATACAAGAGACTTAAAACTGTTTGACAAGCTTGAGGGAAGAAATATAACGCCATCCACATCGCCATTGGATGCACTGGTTATCGCCCGCTTCAGTGGTTGATAAATTACCTTCATGGTGTGGCCATGGCTGGCCAACGCTGAGCTGATCGCCGCATAAATAGGGCGTGAGTTAATATTTTTTGGTGGATTATGATCAAACACCGAAAAGATAAGCGCGTCGGAGACTGCCGCACAGGGCAACAAAAGGCACAACAATATAATCAAGTAATTCAAATCGTGCTCCTCACAGGGAGATTCGATACTTGGCAATATTATAGCTAACAGTCTAATGGTTGATATGAACGCTTTACCGTCCATATCAAGTGCTGTCTGCTTGCTTATGAAAAACACATAAGGCTGTGTAGTCATAAAAACAGAAATAAACAAACGAAGAGTTAGATAGCAGAGTTATTAAAAAAAGATTTCATCAGAAATAACCGATTTTAAAAGCCTGCTTCTGGTGAATATTTACGACCTCCAAAAAAAACAACAGCGCAACCTATCGCGCCATTGCATACAGCAGAAGCCTTATAACTTCAGTTCAACACTATCACTCTCCGCCCAACCATAGCGGACCGCCTTTACCTCAACCTCGTCACCGGCGCTCAGGGGCAGCGGGCCGGTATACAAGTGCCAGCGCTCGCCGTTGAGGCGGTAGCCAATAGAGGCCCCCTCAGTTGCACAACTGGCGGTCATGGTGGTGTCAGTCAATTGAAGACTGGGCATGGCCGTTAGCGGTTCTTTGCCTTCTGGCCAGAAGCGTTCGGCCATCACCGCCTCACTGTCCTCGCTGAGATCAGCAACCTCGGTGCGGTGAATCTCATAGGCTGCACGCAATCGCTGCAGTTCAGCCGCGTAAGCCGGGTCCGCGGCCAGGTTGTTTATTTCATGGGGATCACTCAGCGTATCAAACAGCATTTCAGCTGGGCGAGGTGAAAACCATTGTTGCTGTACCTCGTTTAATTCGCCAGCCTCCAGCAGACGCCACAACTCCTGCATTATGTCCAGATCATCGCGATAGGCTAGGTGAAATCCGCCGGGCGCTGAATTGAAGCTGCGAATATATTTAAAACGCTTGTCGCGTACAGACCGCTGCCGATCGTCAACGTTACCAAGCCTATCGCGGGCGGCGTAGACATACTGGCGCGGCGTCGCCTCGTCAGAGCCGGCAAACACCTGCCCCTGTAAAAAATCGGGCAGCTCGCTGCCGGCAAGCGAGAGAAAGGTCGGTGCAAGATCAACAAAACTGATCAGCCGATCATCCACACTGCCCGGCACAGCGGTGGCCGGCCGGTACTTTTCTGGCCAACGGATAATCATCGGTACCTTTATGCCTGAATCATAGAGTTCACGCTTGGCCCGTGGCAGTCCATCGCCGTGATCGGTGGTCCAGATGACAATCGTGTTATCGGCTTTACCACTGGCCTCGAGCTGCGCCAGGATTTCACCCACCTGCCGATCCACGGTGATCAGGTTGTTGTATTGACGGGCGATGTCTTTACGCACAACCGGCGTGTCAGGGTAGTAGGGCGGCACCTCCACCTCGTCAAGGGAGACCTGATCTTCGGTGTTCCAGTGCAGAGCCGTATGCATCACCTGACCGACAAAATGGGTGAAACTGCGGGGCAGCACATTGCGAGGAAAAAGGCCGCTCTCGTGGGTGCCGAGAAAATTGAGGTAGCCAAAGAATGGTTGATCATCGGGCAGCTGGTCAAACTCGACATCACCTCGAAGGTCGCTGTCCCAGACGGTAAATGGCCCGGAACCGGAGCGAACATTACTGAACTGGTAGTCGAGTTTATTGCTGTTAAAGGTGTAATAACCCGCGGCCCTTAACAACTCGGGAAAGGCCTTCATTTCCTTGGGCGGCACGGTGAAATACTTGGCTGGCCCCTCCTTGTAAGCGCGCATATGTTGAGCGCCAAAACTCTGCTGGTACATGCCGGAAATAACCGCCGCACGACTGGGTGCACAGACCCCGGCAGCGGTAAAGGTATTGGTGTAGCGCACCCCCTGCTGGGCGAGCTTGTCGATGTTGGGTGTAATGGCGACCTTATCCCCAAAAGCGCCAACGCGAGGACTGAGGTCCTCCGCCATCAACAAGAGGATATTGGGGCGCTCGGCCGCCTGGGTGATGGCCGACAGAAACAGCAGCAGCCCCAGGGTAAATAGACGCGTCATCGAACTTCTCCTAATTGCATATTCATAAGCGGTGTTGCTGGGCAGCCGTCGAGGATTGCCACGGCGAGCTTTGCGGAGGCACTATTGTACGCGTCCCATGCGTCGGCGAATCAGGCGCACCAATAACCACAGGAGCAGTAGAGCCGCAGAAATGCTCAGCAGAATTCTAATCACCAGTGTCGTCGACAAGCGGATATAGGGGCCATAATCCATATTCTTGCCGGTCTTTTTAGCTTCGGGCAGCTCACCCAAGGACAGCTTAAACGCCTCAATGCCAGCCAGCATGGCCGTCACTTTTTTGGGGTGCTGCGCCGCCAGGTTGTTGCGCTCTTCCGGATCGTCTTTAAGATTAAACAATAACAGCTCATGGCCGGGCAGAAAGCCCCGGTGGAACAGAGACAAGAATCCGCCCTTGCCTTGATAGGCCAGCTTTAGCTTCCAGTCGTCACTGCGATAGGCGCGCAGCTCACCATTCATATAGTAAAAGAGCTCTTGATCTTCCCGCTCACCGGTTCCCGTGAGCAGGCCGCTGATGTCTTTGCCGTCGATGGGCCGGTCGTTGGGTAGCTGAGCACCGCTCAGGGTGGCGAAGGTGGGCATCCAGTCCATCATGGTCGCCATGCCTTCAGGCCGAGTGCCGGCTGCAATCTGGCTGGGCCAGTAGGCGACGGTCGGAACACGCATGCCGCCCTCAAAGGTATATTGCTTACCGCCTCGGTATTTTCCTGCCGAACCGCCACGCTCATCCATCAACAACCAGGGGCCATTGTCGCTGGTGAAAATAACCAGGGTATTATCGGAGAGCTTCAAGGCGTCCAGGCGCTTGAGGATTTGTCCGACGCTCCAGTCCAACTCTTCCACCACATCACCGTAGAGGCCTCCGGCAGACGTGCCCTCGAATTCGGGCGAGGCATAGATGGGCACGTGGGGCATATTGTGCGCAAGGTAGAGGAAAAACGGTTTTTCCTGATGCCTGTCGATAAACGCCAGCGCCTCCTCAGTATAGGTCTGGGTCATGTAGCGCTGATCGACTTCAGCGAAGTCAATATCCTGATCTCTGAAGTAATAGAGACCGCCCATATCGTTGCTGTAGGGCAAACCAAAGAATTCATCAAAACCCTGATTCCAGGGCATAAATTTTTCGTGATGGCCAAGGTGCCACTTGCCCACTAGGCCGGTGCTATAACCCACCTGCTTTAACATTTCGGCAATGGTCACCTCTTGCGGGTCCATGCCCTGAAAACTTTCCGGGTAAAACACCTCATGTATGCCCTGGCGAATCGGGTAACGTCCGGTCAAGAGTCCGGCGCGCGACGGCGTGCACACAGGAGAAGCGGCGTAGAACTGATCAAACTGGGCGCCCTCGGCGGCCATGCGATCAATGTGGGGCGTGTTAATGGTTTGCGAACCAAAAGCCCCGATATCGCCGTAACCCAGGTCATCGGCAAATATCACAATAATATTGGGTTGGACTGTGCCGGTCTTGGTTTCGGCGAGCCTTGCTAGAGCGGCATTATCGAGGCTGGCATGCTCGGAAAAATCAGTAGCTGCCTGCGCAACCATCGGCAACAGTGCCGCCACTGACAATCCAAACACAGCCGCCCATGTTGAAACTAAATTCTTATAAGACATATTACTTTCCAAATACCCAGTGACCCTGCAAGGCCCAAATAAAAAGAAGGCACAGCTCCCTCCTGAAACTGTGCCTTTCAATATCCATACAGAAAAGGTTGTATTAGAAGTGGTAACCCGCCGTCAGACTAACGGTCTGTGGCGCCTGCCACTGAACACGATGCAAACCACCCAGAGAGCTGTTGGTGGCGATATTACTGGCCACTTCGGCGTTCTCCAGGTTGCGAGCCACCAGGCTGACATACCAGATCTGGTCGGCACTGTTAAACGTTAGGTTAACATCGGTCTTCTGATAGCTTTCCTGATAATCCACGTCCTTGCGGTTGTAGGCACTGAAATAGACCTCATCGGACCAGTAGTAGTTCACACTCGAGGTCAGAGAACCCCAGGCAAGCTGCCAGGTGTAGGCCGCTGAAATATTGGCGGTGTAATCCGGTGAGCGAGCCAAGTCATTGCCGGACAGATCCAAAGGCGTGTTGGCGAGGCCATCCAAAGGATCATCATCTGTGTAGCTGGTAAACTTGGCATCGGTGTAGGCGAGCGCCGCACTCAGCTCCAGCGCTTCAAGAGGACGCGCCAACAACTCTACCTCAAGACCTTTGATTTCCGCTTCACCGGCATTGCTTACAACACTGGTCAGATCGCGAATCGTGCGCAGCTGCATATCGGTGTATTCATAAAAGAAAGCACTGACATTGGCCTGCAAACGATCGTCGAAGAAACGGTTTTTTGAACCAATTTCCCAGGCCAAAATTTCTTCTTCGTCGTAAGGCTCATCGCTTTTCTTCTGCAGGAAACCACCTGACTTAAAGCCCGTGGACACAGAGGCGTAGAGCATACTGTCTTCGCTCACCCACCAATCAGCACCCAACTTCCAGGTAACCGCACTCCAGCTGCCCTCTTTCTGGAAAACATCCTCCTGTTGAGCGAAAAAACTTTTGCGTAAAACATCAGCCGACTTTTTGTCTTTGCTGTAGCGCAAGCCTGCCGTCAACTTAAACTCCTCCGTCACTCTGTAGGAAGTCTGACCAAAAACCCCTAGTGAATCGCTGTTCACTGAGGTTTTATTGCCGAAATAGGAGGCATCATCAAGGCCTACATCGATGGTCGGAAAAAAGTTCGACAAACCCTGACCTTTATCTGTGTACCAGAAGTCCACATCGGATGTTTCAGCCATCGCATAGAGACCCGTCACCCACTCCCAAGGTCCGTCACCGGCTGAGCTTAGCTGGAGCTCTTGAGAATATTGTTCACTGCCCTGATAGCGATTTTCATTGATGACATCGGCCGAAGAAAAATCCCCGTCCGCAAAGGAATCAACAACATTTTTCTGCCAGGCACTGATGGATTTCAAGGTAACATCGCCAAGATCCCAATCCACTGCCAGGGTTGCACCTTGACGATCATTGTCCTGTCTGGCAATGCCGCTGGTGCGAATATCCCAGGGATCACTTGGGTTCTGCGGCGCTGACTGAGCTGCAATCAGGGCGTTGATCGGCTGTTGGTCAACGGGATAATCACCCAGGGCCACCTGGCCTTGACCCGCACCTTTATCGGTGGAGTAGTTGATGCTCAGCAACACTTCCAGATCATCGGTCGGCAGATATAATAATTGGGTGCGCAGGTTCAGTGCGTCGCGATCTTCCAGATCATCAGCGCCAGGGGTGAGATTGTTCAAATAACCATCGCGGGTTTCCTGCTGACCACTGATGCGCAACATCAGCGAGTCATCATCGGTCAGGGGTGCATTAAAAACACCGCGAACACGTTTTTGGTTATAGTTGCCA
>Ga0209395_1005002_pt1 | contig 15157 bp, 11 predicted proteins | sample GOMGulsemesocosm_3_FD_184635 | JGI IMG/M metagenome (GOLD analysis project Ga0209395, IMG submission 184635) | Methane-oxidizing microbial communities from mesocosms in the Gulf of Mexico - GOM9D Gulf of Mexico (SPAdes) (version 2) | ecosystem: Environmental > Aquatic > Marine > Cold seeps... | reverse complement strand
TTCTCATCTGCGCTTTGGACATTCTCAACGCAAGGCTGGCCACAGCAAACTCAAGATCTTAAAGTGTTCCACCCAAGTGATGTACTGGTAACAGGTTTCGACATCATTTTCTTCTGGGTTGCACGTATGATCATGATGACCATGCACTTCATCAAAGATGAAAACGGCAAGCCACAAGTACCATTCAAAACAGTTTATGTGACAGGTTTAGTACGTGATGAAGCTGGCGATAAAATGTCAAAATCAAAAGGTAACGTACTTGATCCGCTAGACATGATCGACGGTATCGACCTTGAATCACTAGTACAAAAACGTACTGGCAACATGATGCAGCCACAACTTGCTAAGAAAATTGAAAAAGCAACGCGTAAAGAATTTGAAGGCGGCATCGAAGCACATGGTACTGACGCACTACGTTTCACATTAGCAGCAATGGCATCGACTGGTCGTGACATTAACTGGGACATGAAACGCCTTGATGGTTACCGTAACTTCTGTAACAAACTATGGAACGCAAGCCGTTACGTATTAATGAACACAGAAGAACATGATTGCGGCCAAAATGGCGGCGACATGGAATTCAGCCTTGCAGATCGTTGGATCCAAGGTCAATTCCAAGAAACCATCAAAACATACCGTGAAGCCGTTGATACTTACCGTCTCGATCTTGCTGCAAACATCGCTTACGAATTCACGTGGAACCAATTCTGTGATTGGTACTTAGAACTGACTAAGCCTGTATTCACACACGGCACTGAAGCACAATTGCGTGCGACGCGTTATACGCTAGTAACTATCCTAGAAGAGTTACAACGTTTAATGCACCCTATCATGCCATTCATCACTGAAGAGATTTGGCAGCGTGTTGCACCACTTGCTGGTAAGCACACTGAAGGCGCAACAATCATGTTACAGGCATTCCCTGAATATGATGCGACTAAAGTTGATGCACAATCAATGCAAGATCTTGAGTGGGTTAAACAATTCATTATCGCTATCCGTAACATCCGTGGCGAAATGGACATCAGCCCAAGCAAGCCAATCTCAATTTTGCTTAAAAATGTAGGCACTGAAGAACAACGTCGTCTAGACGAAAACCAACAGTTCCTTAGCTCACTAGCAAAACTAGAAGCAATTACATTACTTAGCGAAAATGAAGAAGCACCAATCTCAGCAACATCATTATTAGGCAATATGGAAATCTTAATTCCAATGGCTGGTCTAATCGATAAAGATGCTGAAATTGCACGTATCAACAAGCAAATGGAAAAAGTACAAAAAGACTTGGACCGTGTTGCAGGCAAACTAAACAACGAAAAATTCGTTGGTAAAGCGCCAGAAGCTGTTATCGCTAAAGAACGTGAGAAACAAGCGGAATTTGAGAATACGATTGCTAAATTTAAAGCACAAAAAGCACGAATTGAATCGATCTAGTCGTTAAAATCGTACTTACCTATAAAGGGAAGGTTGAGCAATCGACCTCCCCTTTATTGTTTTTAAATACCACCAAATACTAAATCAACGTCACAATTACTTCTTCATTGTTTGCAAAAACATTTCCATATCCGCACTTACGAGGTAACATATTTATACGTAACAGTGCGTTGTAGTTATGGAAGACAACACCGCTTAACTATAAATGTCGACACCAAGGAATGGAGTGATAAGTTATGGGCAGTAAGGATCCGCTAAATCACATATTAATTACCGCTATTCAGCATTTACCCATCGGTATATTCTGGAAAGACACGCAAGGCCAATACCTTGGCTGCAATAAGCACTGTCTCGAATTATTCGATCTGCCTTCCGAACAGTTCATTATTGGTAAAACAGATGCCCAGCTAAAACCAGCGTTTAAAGAAAAGATCCTGCCGAATGAAGCACTCTATCAAACAGACCAACAAGCGTTAAAACACGGCCGCAGTGTTATCGCCAAAACCATGACGATGGAAACCATCTATGGTGATGGGCAATTTGAAATAACCAAAATCCCACTTAAAAATAAAGCCGGGCAAATTGTAGGCTTACTTGGCATTGCTGTTGATGTCTCTAGTAAACACCGCTCCGAACAGAAACTACAAGAAAAAACCGCATTACTTAATTCAATTTTCGATGCCTTGCCCGATTTTGTCATATACAAAGACATGCAAGGAAGAGTGGTCGAGTGCAACCGTGCCGCACTTAAATTAGCGAACAAGAAAAAAGCCGATGTGATTGGTAAAACAATACAACAATTACTGCCAGAGTCCAGTGCAAAAGTCAGCGTCAATTATGATACCCAGCTCAAATCAAATTATAAAAGTGCCAATTACAAGATGGAGTTTACGCTTGAAGGCCGAGACATATACGTAGACGTACATAAACATCCAGTCATTCAAAATAATGAATTAGTCGGGACGGTAAGTATATCGCGAGACCTCAAAGAACGCCGTATAACCTTACAAAAAATTGATGCATTAACGAAGCACGATCAACTCACAAACCTATTAAACCGCACCACATTCCTGAAAAAACTCGATAATATAAAATCAGATTCTAAGTGCGGTATGCTACTCATCGATATCAAAAAGCTGGGGTATATCAACAGCCTCCACGGCACAGATATTGGTGATCAAGTACTTGTTTATGTCGGCGAAGCAATTAAAAAAATAGCCCCTGAGCATGCCTATTTAGCGCGAATTCAAGGTGATCGATTTGCGATCCTCAGTGACCAAGTCAGTACCACTCAACAACTTGATGATTTATGTAATACATTAACGAATAAGCTTAACAAGAAAATCGCGATTCAAGGGCATGTTATTGATTTGGCTATTTGTATTGGCGCAGCAAATTACCCCGACAGTATTCGAAATACCAAACAACTGGTGACTTGCAGTGAACAAGCCTTACAACGCTCACGTAAACACCTTAAGCAGAGTTACAGCTTATTTGATCCGGTATTAGAAGCGCATGCCGAAGCAGAGAGACAACTAACTGAAGAGTTAAAAGACGCCATCAAAGATAAAAATATCGACTTATATTACCAACCTATTATTGATAGTAAAACGAAGTCTGTAGTAGGCGTAGAAGCGCTTGCACGTTGGCATCATCCCAAACAAGGACTGATCATGCCGATAAAATTTATTGCGCTTGCCGAAAAAAATAATTTAATCGGTCAGCTTGGTGAAGTCGTGTTAGAAAAAGCCTGTCAACAATTGGCACAATGGCGCGCCCACGATATCGATATCTTTATGGCCGTCAACTTGTCTCCGATTCAATTTAACGATCCACAGCTGATCAATAAAATTAAACATTGCATCGACTATTATCAGATACCCGCACATCGACTTGAAATAGAAGTCACAGAAAGCGCCTTAATGGAATCAAACCAGACCGCAGAACAAATGCTAGAAGAGTTAATAAAACTCGGCGTTCGTCTTTCTATTGATGATTTTGGTACAGGTTATTGTTCATTGTCTTATCTAAAAAATATGCCTGCACATAAAATTAAAATAGATAAATCGTTTGTGGACGAATTAGAAATAGATAAAACGACAACAGCAATAACACGCTCTGTGATCAGCTTAGCAAGAGAATTAAACATTACCGTAACAGCAGAGGGGATCGAAGAGCAATCACAAATGGAATGGCTACAAGCACAACAATGTGATCAACTTCAGGGGTATTTATTTAGTCGCCCGTTACCGAGCGACAAATTTTGTCTATGGTACAAAAAACATCATGCCACACACAATAATATGACTTATCTACAACACACAGAAACAACGCTGTCTATGCCAGTACTATAATGTAAGTACTATGATGCGTCTTCTTCGAAGTAAGTACCCCAACCATCATAAGTAACATCTTGTTCGATAGACATTTTAAGTAGTGCTTCGATATCACGCGTGATGGTATCGATATCAAGCTCCGTTTCCACAATACAGTCGAATGCGAATACTGTTTGTCCGTCTTCAAGTTCAACTTCTTCTGGATCTGATACATCGTAGCCCAGTTTAAATGCAGCAATAGCGGCTTTTTCTAACTGTGCAAAATCATCGCCAGCAAAGTGATGTTCAATTGAATATACAGCATCAGGATCACTGCCATCTTCTAATAAGTTATCAATAATTTCTTCGGCTTCGACTTTCAGTTCGGCAAATTCTTTTTCAAAATCCACTAGGTTAATCTCTTTAGTTATGATGAATGAAGAATACTCTGCTTTTAATATTCATGCCATTAAATTTTACCCAAAAAAAAGCGAATCATGCGCTCTATATTAGGTATTTAAAATATATTTACGGCACTTAAATAAAACGATATTGTCTACACCTCAGATTTATATTGTTTCACATTATCCAAATACAGACATAAATAAATGATTTTGTGTGTTGCATAATGTATTAGAGTAAGAGTAATTGTGATAAAAAAACGCATTGAAATCCCAAACCATCAAGCAGAGTTAGCACTCTTTTCACGTCGAACCGCGGCTTTATTTGTAATGATACTGCTCATGACAGGTGCGCTTTTAGCTAACTTATACCACCTGCAAATATCTGGTTATAAACGATATATTGGTCGCGCTAATAACAACCGAATTAGGATTGTACCCATCGCGCCGAATCGTGGACTCATTTACGATCGAAATGGGGTATTGCTAGCGAAAAATGTGCCTGTTTACTCCCTTGAAATCATTCCTGAAAAAACAAAAAATATAGAACCAACCTTAATTAGATTAAAAGATTTACTTGGGTTGAGTAATGACGATATCACCGAATTTAAGCAGTCAATGAAGCAAACAAGGCATTTTAAATCCGTTACTTTTGCTGATCAATTAACAGAAAAGCAAGTCGCCATGTTTGCGGTTCATCAGCATCAATTTCCTGGGGTATTTGTTGATGCTTTTCTTGAGCGTTATTATCCGTATCGAGAAAATTTAACGCATATTTTAGGCTATGTCGCAAAAATTAATGACAGGGATATAAACCGCTTAAAACAACAAAATAAATATAAGCAATATAAAGCAACGAGAACAATCGGTAAATTGGGTATCGAACGCGCTTATGAAGAGACGCTCCACGGTCAATCAGGCTATGCTAAAGTCGAAGTTAATAACCAAGGAAGAATTATTCGGACATTAGAGACAGTACCGCCGATTCCGGGTAAAGATATAAAATTAAATATAGATCTTAATCTGCAGCTATATGCAAACAAATTACTTACCGAGAAAAAAATTGATCCCGCAACAGGAAAATTGGTACTGAAGCATAAACGTGGTGCCTTGGTGGTATTAGATCCGAGAGATGATTCCGTTCTAGCGATGGTATCAAGCCCAAGTTATGATCCAAATTGGTTTGTTCATGGCATTTCATCTGCAAGGTATAAAGCTCTGTTATCGGATCCCGATAAACCTTTATTTAATCGCGTTACTTTAGGCACTTACTCACCCGGTTCTACAGCTAAACCTATGATTGCAGCGGCAGCCTTAACTGAAGGGGTTATTACACCAGACACCAAAAGAAATGACGCTGGTTGGTGGCGGATCCCCAATACGAAGAGCCGAAAGTGGCGTGATGATGTTCGCTGGGGGTTTGGTGAGGTTGATATTTACAAAGCAATAGAAAAGTCCGTGAACACCTATTTTTACCCAATCGCCTATGATATGGGCATTGATCGATTGTCAGTATGGATGAATAAATTTGGCTATGGCCTACCCTCAGGGATTGATATTAAAGAAGATAGCCGCGCAAATATGCCAACAAGGGAATGGAAACGCGCTCATTACCAGCAGTCTTGGTATCAAGGCGATACGATCCCGATCGGCATAGGACAAGGTTATTGGACGGCAACACCGTTACAAATTGCCAAAGCGACATCTGTTATTGCCAATAAAGGCTTGGTACATAGGCCTCATATCGTCAGCAGTATTATTGAAAATGATGTTGAAACCAATATTACCTTCGACGATTTTGCTAAAATGGGCAGTGTAAAACAAGAAACATGGAATATTGTGCAGGAAGGAATGCGACGTGTACTCGTGACCGGTACTGGCCGACAAGCCTTCAGTAATGTGGCATATGACGCGGCAGGAAAATCAGGCACAAGTCAGGTATTTGGTCTTGCTCATGGAGAGGATTATAATGCCGAAGAATTAACTGAGCGCTTGAGAGACCATGCGTTGTTTACTGCATTTGCGCCACTAAACTCACCTAAAGTATTGGTTACTGCAGTGTTAGAAAATGGCGGTTGGGGGAGACGTGCAGCGCCAATGGTCAGAAAGATAATGGATTACGTGTTAGTTAAACCGACTCTGGAACAGCAATCGACACTTGTGCATAAGGCGGGTTAAATAAAAAAACCTCCGTGTTAAGCGGAGGTTTTAGAGTAATCAAATATGCTAAACCGAACATTTAGCATATAACAATACACTGATATTATGGTGTAAAGACCACTTTTACTGAATCATCAACTTCTGACGAATCGATATAAGCAATTGCATTAGCACGTGACGCCACTTGGCTTTTGATCAATGCTGATGAACCAATTGTCTTAGGCGGCTTACCTTTACCTGTAAATACTAAGCGTGACCAATAAGCTTGTAATTGCGAGTCACTCTTACCAGTCACACCGGCGTGAAATTCACCACGGATAAAACTGCCAGTCGCTTGCTCAATCACTTCAGCTTTTGCGCCGTTAGGTAATTTTTTCGACTTACCTAAATATAATTTAGATACTTGTGCTTTCGATAACGAATCAGGACCTGTTGGGTTAGCAATAACCACAACACCCGCTTGCGCTACGCCAGACATCAATGCTGCTGTTAAGGCAACTTTAGCTAATAATTTCATCAAAGTTCTCCTTAAAATACTGCATCAAATGAAACGGTGTAAACGATAGTGTCATCATAAGTCTCAGTACCATGTGAAGGTAATGCACCATGAGTATCACCAAAATCAGTTGCGTAAGTCACATCTAATTTTAACGCGAGGTTAGAGTTGATATCGTAACGGCTACCAACGCTATAAGTCGTGCGTTCCCAATTAAATGCACTCGAACCAACAAGGTTAGGATAATCATCAGCGGCAGTTGGTGCTCTTTCATCATTGTCGGTTGTTTCTAGGAACGAGTAATTCACATAAGGCGTAAACGCATCAATACGATAACCCAATGTAATATATCCAGATTTAGTATCCGAATATTTACCTTCCACTTGCGAAATCGTATATTCAGAAATAGCTAAGAATGAACCATTGTCATAGCTAATACCGACGCCACCAAATTGCGCTTTTTCATTATTAAAACTCTCAAAAGGCTGTGCTGGCACACTAGGAATCGCGACCTTACCCGACTTCAATTCACTTTGGAAATACGTACCACGGAATACCCACTCTTCATAAGACAAAGTTGCAGACATACCAATAGTATTATTGAATTCAACATCCACACCCAATGGGTTGTCTTCTGCATCATCAACATCGTGACCATAACTCGCTTGTAATGATAAACTTGCATCACCAAGGTCGGTATCATAAATAATATCAATACCGTCATACGAGCTTACTGGCACAATAGAGTAAACATCAGCCGGTGGATTAGCCCAAGGTTGTGCATAGCCCACTTCTAGGTAATCAGAATACATGTACAGTGGTACACGTAAGCGACCGATACGCGTAGTGAAACCGTTATCAAATTCATGGCTTAAGAAAGCCCATTCCATTTCAGGTGTCCAGTCATCGGCCCCACGAGATACCAATTGAGCAACGATTTGCGTTTGATCTGTTAACGCAAATGTACCTTGTAGGCCCAATTTACTACCTTGCGAGAAATCTGGATCTGACGTATAACCTTCGACACCAGGTCGGTTACCATAACCTGCATCATTATTCGCAACACCCATTTGGCCAGTAAAGAAACCATTGACAGACATCCGATCAGATAGCGAATCATAAGAGCTCGCTTCCTTTAAGATCGCTAATTCTTGCTCAAGTTGAGCAAGACGCTGCGAATCAGTTGGCGCAGCCATCACAAATTGCGACGCACAAGCAGCAGCCAGTGGTAGCATTATAAATGCTTTTCTCATCTAAAATCTCCTTATCCTAATACACTTAGTCCATTTTGCATTTATTCAAAACTGGTCATACAAGACTTAAATCAACGCTAAAAAATTCATAAATTAGCATGATGGTATTATTCATGCTTACAGATTTATTTTAGTGATCTACATCGCATTGTTAAAACTTGTTGCAATAATGTGACTGGTTAAATTGAACTTTTCACCTACACACAGAGAATTAACATCAAAATGAATTATAAATACCCCTTGAGATATAAATTGCGCGAATTTCAATGATGATTAATATCGTGCTTTACAGTCAGTGTTATTGCCCTCACTGTTTATCTATAAACGAAATTACAGTTAAAAAAATACCGAACTTATAGCTCGGTATTTTTCAAATCAATCATGCAGTACAGTGATTAAGGTTTAAATATCACTTTCACTGAAGCATCAAGGTCTGCTTCATCAATATAACCAATCGCGTTGATATTCGACGCAACTGAATTTTTAACCGACGCCGATGAGCCAAGTGCTTTTGGTGGCTTACCTTTACCTGTAAAGACTAAACGTGACCAGTAAGCTTGTAATTGTGCATCGCTTTTACCTGTGATTGCACCATGAAAATCGTCACGAACAGCACTACCTTTAGCTTGCTCTAATACGCTTGCTTTACTGCCATTCGGTAATTTTTTCGATTTACCCAAATACAGTTTTGATACTTGAGATTTTGATAATGCATCCGGGCCACTTGGGTTACCAATAACCACAACACCCGCTTGAGCAACACCAGAAAATAATGCTGTGGTTAGCACAACTTTAGCTAAAAAATTCATTATGCGATTCCTTAAAATACAGCGTCAAATGAGATGGTATAAACGATAGTGTCATCGAATTCTTGCGTGTTAGCATACGTAGGGCTTACGTTCGATGCTAATGATCCTGTGGTATCACCAAAGTCACCGGCGTAAGTCACGTCTAATTTTAATGCTAAATTGGCGCTAATGTCATAACGTGTACCAACGCTATACGTACTGCGCTGCCAAGTTAATAATGTCGTGTCGACAGAACTAGCCGCTCGTTTTTCATCATCCGTGGTTTTCAAATATGAATAGCTAACGTAAGGCGTGAATGCCTCGACGCGGTAACCCAGCGTGATATATGCTGACTCAGTATCCGCATAAGCACCTTCAACTTTTGAGATGGTATATTCAGAAATAGCAATTAACGAACCGTTGTCATAACTAACACCCGCACCAATAAATTGACCTCGTTCATTTTCAAACGCCCCCAATAACGGCAAACCAGTGTCAGCCGAACTTAGGTCTGTTTGAAAATAAGTACCGCGGAATACCCACTCTTCATAAGAAAGCGTGGCAGATAGACCAGCAATATCACTAAACTCAACATCTTTGCCCACAGAGTTATCTTCAGCAGAAGAACTGTCATTACCATAGCTTGCTTGCAATGCTAATATTGCATCACCTAGATCATGCTGGTAAGTAACATCAACACCATTGAATGAAGTAATAGGTGCGATCGTATATACGTCAGCAGGTGGTGTCGCCCAAGGCTGTGCATAGCCCACCTCTAAAAAGTCTGAATACATATATAGCGGTAAACGTAAACGACCGACACGAGCAACAAAGCCGTTATCAAAATCATGGCTTAAAAAAGCCCATTCCATTTCAGGCGTCCAATCATCGCCACCACGGCCTACAAGCTGTGCAACAATTTGAGTTTGATCTGTTAAAGCAAATGTACCTTGCAGACCCAATTTGCTGCCATCAGCAAAGTTAGGAGTTGTAGTGGCATTATCAAAACCAGCATCATTGTTAGCAGCGACCATTTTACCGGTAAAGAAACCATTAATCGTCATACGATCTGCAAGTGAATCATAAGAACTCTGTTCTTGTAAGATCGCAAGTTCTTGTTCAAGTTTCGCTAGGCGCTCTGCGTCCGTTGCTGCATAAGCAAATTGCGTTGCACAAACGACAGCCAGTGGTAACAACGTAAATACTTTTTTCATCCGTCAATCCTAGGTTAATAACCAATCATCATATTGTTTTATCATTTTTATTAAACATTAATAAAAACAAATAAAACCAAACAAAACAGGATATTATAATAACATAAAGGCTTAAATTAGTGGATATTACGCACGCTGACAAAAGTGTAGAATAATCGCTCTATTCGATGCTTACGCAACCAAACAATAGGTGAGCAATTGAAGTTAACGCTACACCTGTAAATAGATTAAAAAGGTATACCCCTTAATAACCTAACTAAGCTCGGTTTTTAGCCTCGGTGTGGATGACATCAAAATAAAAAAGAAATAATAACGAGATAGAAAGGAAAGTAATGAGTCAGCGGCGTTAACAAACACCGCAACTCAAACGTTATAACTCAATAATATTACGGTCGGTAGACAATTTTGACTGAATCATCTACTTCAGTAATATCTAAATAACCAATCGCATTCTTATTACGGGCAATTTTACGACGTAATAAGTGACTAGAAGAAACAACTTCAGGCGCTTTACCTAAGCCTGTAAAAACGTTTTTAGACCAATATGCATTTACTTGTGCTGGTGTACGTCCTGTCACCAAAGCGTGAAAATCTTTATGTAAACGAGACTCTTTTGGTAGCTCATATACCTTAACTACGCTCCCAGAGGGTAATTTTTTCACTTTACCTAAAAACAGCTTTTTAATTTGCCCCTGGCTTAACTCATCTGGACCTGATGGATTGACAACAACGACAATCTCAGCCATCGCTGATGAGACAAAAAAAGGGAATAGAAATAACATCACTTTAATCATTTTTTGCATTTATTCCTCCATGAAACTTTACGCAATTCCATAACCAACCGCCTGCTACAATTATGGAATAATACCCACCACATTAAATAAATGATCACCTATTTATGGTGGTGGGCATGGGTATTAAGGGCGATAAACCACGTTGACACGATCATCAACAAAGGCTTCGTCAACATAACCTATCGCATTCGGCTTGCTACCGACCAACGACAAGACCAGTTCACTACTTCTCACTGTATGTGGCGGCTTGCCTTTACCAGTGAAAATCAAACGAGACCAATATGCTTGTAATTGTGCAGCATTTTTATGCGTCACTTTAGAGTGAAATTCATCCTTGATTCCACTCTCGTCAGCCATTTCAATCACGAACGCCCGTCCTTGATTGGGAAGGTGTTTACTTTTACCTAAATACAACTTGCTGACCTGAGACTGCGATAATGAATCTGGTCCTAACGGGTTAGCAATAACGACAACTTTAGCCTGTGCAACACCAGTCCCCAACAGCAAAGACAGCAATATACCGTTCAATAGCGTATTCATGATTATCTCCCTAAAACACCATATTTAATGATGCGGTATAAACCAGGGTGTTATCTTCAACGTTCCCTACGTTACCCATTAACCCACCACTGGTATTACCAAAGTCGTCGCTATAAGTAACATCAAATTTCAATGCTGTATTAGCATTTAGGTCATAACGAACGCCTGCGCTATAAGTTGAACGCTGAGCATCAAAGATAGCTTGGTTGTAAGCATTGAATACCCCTTCAGCGAGACTATCTGCTGTCGCATTTGCACGCTCGTTGTCATCCGTCGTTTCCATGATTGCATAAGTCACATAGGGTGTAATGTTGCCAAAGCGATAAGCCGCAGAAATATATGCAGAGTCAATATCTTGCCAGTTACCTGAATAATTACTATCCGTCGTTGGTTGGCCACCGGCCTCAACTTCAGATTTAGTCCATTCAGCAACAACAAGTAAATCACCATCATCATAGCTTGCGCCTAGACCCATAAAGCTAGCATCTGAATCATCGAAGTTCATTAATGGAATATTAGTCCCAGGAACAAATGCTTGCCCCGAATTTAAGGTAGTCATGACATAACTTGCACGAACGCTAAAGTTGTTATAACTAAAGGTACTTGCGAAACCGATTACATCATCGTACTCAACATCGGTGCGGAAATCCGTTTCTTCATCAGGATCAGAGCCAACACCTGTATATGCTTGGAATTGCCACTCAGCTTCATCAAAATCGATGGTATAAACAAAATCGATACCTTCGTAAGAACTCACAGGTACAACAGCGTAAACTTCTTCAGGCGGGCGTAACCAAGGCTGAGCAAAGTTAATCTCTAAGTAGTCGGAATACATATACAAAGGCACACGTAATCGACCAGCACGGACAGTTAAATCATTATCGAAGGTATGACTAATGAAAGCCCATTCCATTTCAGGACGCCAATGTTGTTCTGCTCGAGCAACAAGCTGGGCAACAAGAAAGGTGCTGTCAGTAACTTCAAATGATGCTTGCAGACCAATTTTGGTTTCAGGCACATAATCAAGTGTTTCGTCATAACCAGCATAACCGACATCATTCGATGCCATGCCTGCACTTAAAGTAAAAAAGCCATTTACAGTGACATTATTAAGTCGATTATTTTCAGCTTGTTGCTCTTCAAGAACAGATACTTGCTCTTCGAGTAGTTGAACACGACGTAATTGTTCTGCTGAGGTATGGGTTGAGAATAGCGCTGCTGAAATACAAGCAGCTAAGGATAGTTTTGCGGTGGTATTCTGTAATAATGTCGATCTAACGATTGATGTTGTTTTTGATAAAGTGTTTGATCCATCAATAGCAATTTGCTTGCTCATAAAATTTCTCTCCTTAGAAATTTCGTGTAGCAAGCAAATTGTCGTTACTTACTACACACTAAATTGATTTGTTGCTTGCCTTAATTGTTGTGTTGCAACTTCAATAGCGCGTGTTATCTCGTCAAGCACTTCGGTGTCTTGAGATACTTGTGTTGCTATCGCATGGGTTTCATCGATATAACCATGTATCAGTTTACTGGTTTGCGCTTGTTCTTCCGTCGCCGACGCAATTTGCTCGTTGACTACGTTAATAGCTTCAACCTTACCCGAAATACTTGTTAGAGAGTCACTCGCACTCGATGATTGCTCTACGCCCATATCCGCTTTACTCATCCCACGTTGCATCGCTTCCACAGCACCTCGTGAAGCACGTTGCAATTCTTCCAACACTTGTTGAATTTCTTGAGTTGAGTCTTGTGTGCGAGATGCTAAAGTCCGTACTTCGTCGGCAACTACAGCAAAACCTCGTCCTTGTTCGCCCGCACGCGCCGCTTCAATGGCTGCATTTAATGCTAACAGATTGGTCTGATCCGCGATACCACGGATGGTGTCTAGGATGACACCTACATTGCTAGTATGAGAGTCTAATTCATCGATAACTTTTGATGCTGTTTTTACCTCTGCAGCCAGTTCGTGTATGGCTTCAATCGTCTTCTCGACAACAACTGTTCCAGTCTCAGCTTCTCGGTTTGCACTGCTCGCTTCTGCTGAAGCATTAGATGCATAATCAGCAATATGTCTGACCGTCTCAAACATCTCATTCATTGAGCGAGAAACTTGATCTATCGATTGGCTTTGCTCTTGGATTCGTGATTTAGATGTGCAGCTTGATGTCGCTAATTGTGTCGATACTTGCGATAACGAGTCTATTGAATTAATCGTTTCGGTGATGCTGCCATGTAGTTTATTTAAGAACTGATTAAACCAATGAACAAGGTCACCGACTTCATCGTTATTTGCATAGTCAATGCGAACTGTCAGATCACCATCACCTTGCGCGATCTCTTTTAATGAATCAGAGACTTTACGAATACTGCCAGTGATAGATACCGTTAACCAATAACAAACCGCTAGCACTAAAATAATCACGCCAACACCTAACATAACGCCTTTATTACGACTTTGATCAGAGCGCTCTAATGACGTATCAATCAAGGCTGTAAAATCTGTTTGGCTATCTTGTTTAAATTTGCCCAACGCGGCCAATAACTTTTCTAGTTTTAAACTATTTTTCTCGGCTAACGCAGCTAAGTTATCCATAGAAATAGTCCCATTAATCAGACCATTAGCTAGGTATTTAGCTGAGTTGTAATATTCTTTAGCTTCCGCTTTAATTAAGAGTAACTCATTACGTTTTTCAGGATGAATTGAATTAATTAAATCTAATTGAGTAATCAGATCCGCATAAACATCATCTGCACTTAACAGCATATCTTCATCACCAATCGTCACAGATGTTTCGATCGCCTGTGTTAACTCTGCGATTTTGCTGTTACTGATCGTCGCTGCTTCAAGTACTGGATAATAAATAGCAGACAGTTTTGACAAGCTATCTTTGTTTTCTTTTACGACAAGAATGTTCGCAAAAAGAAACGTTAAAAAGCTAACGACAACAACCGCCGAAAGAATGCCGATCTTATGCTTGATTTTTAGTTGGGTTGATAATCCCATTTCATACCTCTATAGCGTTTACAAGTTAGTTTGATGATGTCATATACAATATCAATTACGTCCCTTTGATCTAACTTATAGATCGGGCAATATCCTTAAAATCTCTAATACCTTATCGACCTTAAAACAAAAATCATGACTACTTTGTGTATATTAATTTTATTAAATCGTTAGCATTAGAATATCTATACTACCTCAATAGATTGACCCAAACGAGAGACATTAATTAATAAGTAACCGCTCCCTTACAATTCATACAAAAAAAAAGCTTATTATATAAATCATAATAAGCTTTATCATTTTTTGAATTTAAATCAATATGTTAACATTGAGGTACTAATAACAGCGCCGCTTCAACAACTTCAACGCCTGCGCCTTTCTTATGCCCTTGCTCACTTAAGTGACGTTTCCATGCACGCGCACCCGGTTGACCAAGGAATAGACCCAGCATGTGGCGGTAAATATGCGTTAAACTGCCACCATTACGGATATGATTTTCAATATACGGTAACATCATCAGCGCATAATCATGGCGACTATGTATTGATTTCTCACCACCGTAAACTTGCTCATCAATTTGGCTCAGTAAATAAGGGTTATGATAAGCTTCACGTCCCATCATCACGCCATCAACATGAGTTAGATGCAATTGCGTCTCTTCTAGCGTTTTAACACCACCGTTAATCGCAATAAACAATTCTGGATACGCTTTTTTAATATCATAAACACGTTGATAGTTAAGCTCAGGGATCTCG
>Ga0209395_1004997_pt1 | contig 15171 bp, 11 predicted proteins | sample GOMGulsemesocosm_3_FD_184635 | JGI IMG/M metagenome (GOLD analysis project Ga0209395, IMG submission 184635) | Methane-oxidizing microbial communities from mesocosms in the Gulf of Mexico - GOM9D Gulf of Mexico (SPAdes) (version 2) | ecosystem: Environmental > Aquatic > Marine > Cold seeps... | reverse complement strand
ACGTTTTCAATATTTTCTCGAGAGGATATTTTACCGTCGGCGATAAAGCGCATCACTTCAGGATCTTGATCGAGTTGATACAATAACTCTGCATCATTCGCTGTCATTAGTCGATAGCTTAGTCGGGCAGAGTTATTAATTTTCATGATATTATCAATAAACAATTAAACTAAAGAGTCTTGAAGAGGTGGCACAACTTGCTTTTTACGGCTTAATACCCCGTCTAACCAAACCTTACCGTCAATAGTTGCTTTACCATAAGCTTTGTCAGTTAAGTCATCATTATCGCTGACCACTAACATTTCAGAGCCTTCCTTCATAATATCGGTAAGCAGTAATAAAACAGAATGGCGGTTGCCTTCAGCTTTTAACTTTGCAATATCAGCAACTAATTCTGCTTTCATTTCATCAAAAATAGCAAGATCAAGTACTTCTAATTGACCAATACCAATTAGGTTGCCATTCATGTTGAAGTCTTTAAAGTCACGTAATACTAAATCGCGTATTGGTGTACCTAATACCGCAGATTTTACTTCAAACATTTCCATGCCTAAAGCTTTAGCATCATCAATACCAGCAATTTCAGCTAGCGCTTCAACACATTTAATATCAGCAGTAGTACAAGTTGGTGATTTAAAAATAACCGTATCAGATAAAATAGCACACATCATCGCACCGGCAATATCTTTTGGGATAGCTACATCGTAAAAATCGTACATCATTTTGATGATAGTATTTGTACAACCAACAGGACGAACCCAAATTTCTAACGGAGTAGAAGTGGTTATGTCGCCTAATTTGTGATGATCGATAATGCCTAAAATTGTAGCGTCATCAATATCGTCAGGCCCTTGAATGCGATCAGAATGATCAACAATGTAGATACCTTCGCCAGCGAAACTTGTTTTTAATTCTGGCTGTTCAAAGCCAAATTTATCCAAAATAAACATTGTTTCTGGTGAAAGCTCACCTAACCGTGCAGGGACAGTTTCTTCACCTAAAGTCGTTTTTAAATAGGAAAGTGCGATGGCTGAACAGATTGAATCTGAGTCAGGTGTTTTGTGTCCAACAACGTAATTAGGCATAAATCTTTTCTCGTATTAGCGTTTATAATAAGGCTGTATTTTTAAATTGGCGATATTTTAGCAAATAAAACACGAGAGTGAAAAGTTAAACTCATATTATCCGAGCTAAATTATATTTAACTTAACTAATTGATCGAGCAATAAACCTAGGCCTGTAAATGTCAGCACTAAAACAATAATGGGAAGTTTGATTATGCGCAGTAAATAGAAGCCTAATAAAACACAAATAAGTTCTACAGCTGAATTAACCGCACTACTAAAAATAGGATGGTAAAGCGCAGACAATAATAAACCTACCACAGCGGCATTCACCGCCATAACAGCACTAGCGACTTGCGGTTTTTTTGCTAAAGATTGCCAAGAACTTTCAAAAGCGAGCAACAGTAAAAAACCCGGTAAAAAAACAGCTAACGTTGCAATAGTTGCACCCAATAAGGGACTTTGTGCGAACAGTTCAGCCCCTAAAAATGTAGCAATAGTAAACATTGGGCCGGGAACTGCTTGAGCTGAAGCATAACCGGTAAGAAATATATCGTTAGGTAGCAATTCACCAATTGTTTGCTGTAATAGCGGTAGAACCACATGACCTCCACCAAAGACTATACTACCCGCTTGATAGAATTGATTGAACATAAGCGCGATCTCGGATCGGTCTGTTAATAAGCCTGTGCGGGTTAACAAAGGGAAAACAAAGAGAATAGTGAAGAATAAAAATAATGGCAATGCTTTGAATTTAATAGTATCAAGCGTAAAACGCTCAGTAACTTGAGAGGTAACAGGCTTTAAAGCCGGGTTGATTAAAAAACCGAAACCAGCGGCTGTTAGTAGTACAAATATCTGTGTGGCTAAATTGGGGGAAATAATTAAGGAAATTACAGTAATAAAAACGATAAGTTTATGGGTGTGATGACTACAAAAACTTTTGAACATGGTTAAGCAGGCATCAGCTACCACGACTACAGCTAGTAGCTTTAAACCATGGATAACATGAGTAACCCATGGCTGTTCACTAGAATTAAGATTAATTGCCAGTAAATAAAGTAGCAAAAATGAAGGCAGTGTAAAGCCAAAAAATGCGGCAATTCCCCCTAATAATCCTGCTTGTCTTAGGCCAATGGCAAAGCCTAATTGGCTGGAGCCTGGGCCAGGTAAAAATTGGCTCAATGATATTAAGTTTGCGAAACTCGTTTGATCTAGCCATTTTAGCTTACCGACAAATGTTTTTTGAAAGTAGCCAATATGTGCGGCAGGGCCGCCAAAACTGATACAACCCAGAAAAAGAAAGCGCCAAAAAACTTCAAATACTTTTTTCATAAAATGTGGTTAAGAGTTTGCCAATTAAATGAGTATTATATCGCAGAAATATGAATGAAATATTAAATATTATCGGAAAAAAAAGCTCAATAAATTGAGCTTTTTTAGTTATCAACAGAAGATAAAGATAAGAACTAAAAGTATTTTTCAGCTACTTGTAATAGAGTAAACAGGCCTCTACTTCGCTTTTTAGCCCTAATATTTTGGCCTTCTATACGTTGACTGATGCTAATACTTGCTTATTTGTAATAAGACAAACAGGCTTCTACTTCGTTTTTTGATCCCATGATTACTTCGACACGTTGATGAATATCGGTTGGATCTATATCCATAATACGGCCTTCGCTGGTCATTGCTAATGCACCGGCTTGTTCAAGTAAAAAAGCCATTGGGTTAGCTTCATACATTAAACGCAGTTTATAAGGTTGTTTGGCATTTTTGTTATCGGCTGGGTAAGTAAAAATACCACCTCGACAAAGTACACGATGGATATCACCAACCATAGCTGCAATCCAACGCATATTGAAGTTTTTACCGCGAGGCCCGGTATCACCAGCTAATAAATCACTAACATAACTTTGCATTGCAGGTTGCCAAAAACGTTGGTTTGACATATTTACCGCAAACTCTTGAGTATCAGCAGGTACTTGAACATTTCGTTCAACGAGTAAATAACCACCATGTGTGCGGTCAAGCACATAAAAATGTGTGCCACTACCAGTCGTCATCACTAACATAGTTGATGGACCATACAATACATAACCAGCACACACTTGTTTATGGCCAGCTTGTTTAAACATATCTGGGTCACTAGCATCCATATCACTTGGCGCTTCATGAATAGAGAAAATAGTGCCAATTAATGAGTTGATATCAATATTAGAGCTGCCATCAAGTGGATCAAAAGAAACGAGATACTTACCGTTTTTTTCTCCAGCAACCGAAGTGTCTTCTTCTTCAGAAGATATCGCTTTTACGAAGCCAGATTCTAATAAGATATCTTTAAAAAGCTCATTAGCGACTACGTCGAGTTTCTTTTGTACTTCACCTTGAATGTTTTCATCCAAAGTTGAGCCCATTAAATCACCTAATTGAGCTTGGCTGACACGAAATGATATTTCCTTTGTCGCTGCTAATATGGTTTTTATTAGGGAAATTAAGTCTAATGGCACATTATCTTCGCGTAAAGCTGGTGCTAGTCGTTGCATCGGGTTACCTAATTGATTTAGAGTAAGACTCTTATAAATAGAGTCATAAAATTGTTAGCTAATTAATGCTGTGAAATAGCAGATAATAGCGGGTGCATTTTAATTCATTATATTATTGTATTATGAAAGGTAGCGAAGAAAGCTTTCAGCGTTACCTAAGTACTAATTATAACAAAAATAATTGACTGACTTGAACAAATATTTCTGAATCTAAAAATAAAATAGGGAAAAATCATGAAATTCACGCTTCGTTTCTTTTTAATGTTAATTTGTAGTGCGTTTTCAATCGCTGCATTTAGCGAAGAAGTTCAAAGTTATAATGACTTTGTCAAAGCTAAAGACCACCAACAAGGATATTTTTCTTTTTTTCATGATAAAAAAACAGGAAAAATCTTTATAGAAATTGATCAGTTCGAACAAGAGTTTCTATTTCAAAGCGGTTTACCACACGGTATCGGTTCAAACGATATTGGCCTTGACCGAGGACAACTTGGTGCCACTCGACTGGTACGGTTTGAAAAAGTAGGAAATAAAGTATTTTTGCGTCAATTAAATACTGACTATCGTGCGAATACGCAGAATAAATTAGAAAAGCAAGCCGTTGATGAGGCTTTTGCTAGCTCTATTGTTTGGGGCTTTAAAGTTGCCAAAGAAAGTAAAAATGGCAAAAAAGTATTAATCGATTACACGCCTTTTCTTTTATCTGATATTCATCAGCTTTCAAGCAAACTGAAGAATCGCAAACAAGGCAACTTCAATATTGACTTAAGCCGTAGTGGTGTTTACGCCAAACGGAGTAAAGCGTTCCCTAATAATACCGAACTTGAAGCGACAATAACTTATAAAGGTAGTAATGCGGGTACTTACTTACGTTCAGTGACACCGGATTCAACAGCAATTACCGTAAACTTACATCACTCTTTGATAAAATTACCTGATGCAAATTATAAAGTACGTGAATTCCATCCCAATAGTGGTTTCTGGTCAAACAGTTATGCAGATTATGCCAGTGGTATTGACCAGCCGTTAATTAAGCGCAGTATTCCTCGTCATCGTCTTAGTAAAAAAGATGCAAGCCTTGCGATAAGTGAAGCGGTAGAACCTATTGTTTATTATTTAGATGCCGGTGTGCCAGAGCCTGTAAAAAGTGCTTTACTAGAAGGCGCTCGTTGGTGGGATCAGGCTTTCTCAGCTATTGGTTATAAAGATGCTTTTCAAGTAAAAATGTTACCTGCAGATGCTGATCCGATGGATATTCGTTACAACGTTATTCAATGGGTGCATCGTGCGACAAGAGGCTGGTCTTATGGCGCTTCAGTTATAGATCCAAGAACAGGAGAGATACTAAAAGGGCACGTTACCCTTGGCTCGCTTCGGGTTCGTCAAGATTACTTAATTGCTTTGGGATTAACGTCTCCTTTTAAAACTAAGAATACTGATACCTCGCCAATGAAGGAAATGGCATTAGCACGCATTCGTCAATTATCGGCCCATGAAGTAGGACATACCTTAGGCATAGCTCATAACTTCTCAGCGAGTGCAAATAACCGAGCTTCGGTAATGGATTATCCTCACCCATTAATTACTTTGCAAAATGGTAAAGTGGATTTAACGAATGCTTATGCTACAGACATTGGCAATTGGGATAAGTCGGTTATTGCTTATGGTTATGCTGACGTAGCAGACAACCAAGAAGAAGCCTATCTAGCTAAGGTTATAGCGACGGCGCAACAGCAAGGTTTGCAATATATGTCAGACTCAGATGCCCGTTCTAGCTCAAGTTCACATAGTACTGGGCACTTATGGGACAACGGAGAAAATGCAGCAGACGAGTTGAATCGAGTTTTAAAAGTACGCGCAAAAGCACTAGCAGATTTTGGTTTAAATAGTATTCCTATGGGGCAGCCGTTATCTGAAATAGAAGAAGTTCTAGTGCCTATTTATAATTTTCATCGCTTTCAGGTTACCGCAGCAGCTAAATTAATTTCAGGAACCGATTATAGTTATCAATTACGAGAAGAGAACACGAAAAGCCCTTTAAATATAGTTTCAGGTAAGCAACAACGAAAAGCCTTAAATGCTTTGCTAGCAACTTTAGCGCCGCAAACATTAACTTTACCAGAACACATTGTGAAGTTGATACCGCCAAAAGCGTACGGATATTATCGTAATCGTGAGAGTTTTGTCGGTAATACCGGACTTACTTTTGACCCTGTTTCTGCTGCAGAAGCTAACGCGAAACATACAATATCATTACTATTAAATGATCAACGCTTAGCACGATTACAACAACAATCTGTTATGGACAGCAAGATTCCTAGCGCGCAGGAACTCATCGACTCTTTAATAAAACAGTCGTTAAAAAGAACTCCTGAAAAGGGTTCGGCACTGCTGGTTCAACAAAGAGTAAATCAACAAGTGGTTGAGCACTTATTGTCGCTTTGGCATAACAAAAAACTAGTTACAGAAGTGCGTTCAGAAGTGTATGTTGCTTTGCGTCATTTAAAAGAATGGTTAGCAGATAACTCAGACGCTAGAAAATATAAGCGTTTATCCGCCCAGTTTATGTTACTAGAAGAGCAAATCGCATATAGCCTTAAACAAGGAAAGTTAGTGCATCCGGTATCAACAATTAAAATGCCACCGGGTTCACCTATTGGTGGTTAATTAGTGAGTTTTGTCAGTGGCTTTGTTGCAATAGGGGCCACTGACAATTTATTAGAACTTATTTTTGTTGTAAATAATTATCTGGCTTAGATAATAACTCAATTAATACTTTAACATTATCATCGAGTTGCTGCTTTACACGACCAGGAAAAATTTTATTTAGTTGCTCTAAGCTGTCAAACTTAGTATGCCAAATGTTTCCCCAATTTTTTTCTGCTTTTTTATCACAAGCTGTTGAATTTTGTTGATCGTAACAACTCCACAATTGCTCTGCAGTTGATTGCGAATACCCATCAAAACCGTGCCTACCATTAATTGAAAAGTTAGTTGACTCAACATAAGCAATAGGAACACCTGCACAGGCAAAACTCGCATGATCAGACCAAGAGCCAGTTACACCTTCAGGATAGCCTTCGTAGTCAGGGTGAATAACATATTTATTATCTTTGCCTAAAACGTTAATGGAAGCGGTGAGTAAGGCCTTACGCATAGATGTATCGCTACTATAATTGCTACTTTTACAATTCTTATAAGGCTTTAAATGGGCGCTGTGTACATAAACATTATCGCCGCCGGCTATAGTGTCAAAGTTGATCATTGCGGCAATATTGTTGAGTTTGTTCTGTTTCAATAGGTCACTTACATAGTAGTTAGAACCTTGTAGACCTATTTCCTCTGCGCCAAAAGCGATGAAACGAATATTATAGTTTTTAGGAATTTTAGTGGTTAACGCTTCTGCAATCGCTAACATTGCAGCTACTCCCGCACCATTATCTGTAGCGCCCATTGAGCCAGACTTCATTGCTGTTGAGTCGTAGTGAGCCCCAAGAATAATGGTTGGCTTGGCAGGGTCTCCTAATTCGGCAATAATATTTTGAGATTCACCTTGGCTCTTTCTACTTTTAAATGAAAAGTTTTGCTCAGTGGTGCGATAGCCAAATTTTTCAAATTTAGTTTTAATATAGTTAGCAGTTTTTCTCTCTTTCTGAGTTCCTGCTTCACGAGCACCGATCCCTTCAGTAGGCGAGACTAGTTTTTTTAAGTATGAATAGGCAACATTATCATCTGTGGATGTTATGTTCTGCTCAGATGAAGAACAAGCTGTTGTAAATAATAGAGAGGTCGTAAGCAAACAAGGTAGAGCTAATGGATGGAAATATTTCATGTTTATCCTTAAATTATAGGATGAGTTCAAAAGGTTATTATTTTAGAGCGATAGAATAATTGAGTTACTTATTATTAACAATGCTATCGCCTTAAAAACCGTCCAATGACCTGTTCTTGAGATGTGTTGCTTATAATGCGGCTTTCTTCTCTGTTGAAATATTGAGCGGTTTATCTTTTTTAGGTTTAGTTAGTACGACGATATTACCAGCTAAAATAATTAGCAAACCTAATACAGTATAAATATTCCAATTAAACCCCTCAACAAACGATGAAATTACAACAGCAACGGCTGGAAACATGACACTTGCATATGAAGCCTTATGAGCACCAATGTTGTTTAATAGAGTTAAGTAGCTCGCAAAAGCGATGATTGAACCGAAAACAGATAAATAAATCAGTGAGCTTATATAGGGCAATGTATACGAAAAAGTAAACGACTTTCCTTGTGCAAGTAATAAAGTCGCCATAAATACTGAGCCATAAAACATGCCCCAAGCATTCGCTTGCATCATAGGCAGAGCCATTATTTTATTTTTCATTGAAACCATATTTCCTGTGGAAGCGAATAAAGTTCCAACAAAACAAAGTGATAAGCCGAGAAGGGTTTCTGTACCTAATTCTGTATCATTAATTTGTGGCCAAAATAATATAATAATACCTGTCAATCCAAGAATAGCACCAAGGTATGTTTTCTGAGTAATTTTAGTCTTAAACCAAATTCGGGCGTTAACTACATTGAAAAACATTATCATTGAAAACGCGATAGAGGTTAATGCTGAGTTGATATGTTGCTGGGCGGAATACAAAAAGAAGTAATTACAGCCAAATAAGGTTAAGCCAAAAAACATGAACTGTAAGTGCTGTTTTTTATCGAAAGTTAGCGCTAGATTTTTAAAACGACAATAGGCAAACAATATTAACGCGGCAAGGCCAAAACGATAAACAATTGATGCTTCAGGAGGAACATCACCCAATTGATAATTAATAGCGATCCAAGTTGTTCCCCAGATGAGTACGGTGATCACATATAAAAAAGTATTGCTCATTACTGTTCCTTGATAATTGAAAAATCAATGGCTTCATCATCGCTGATGAAGCCTATTTAGTTTAAGTTTTAGTACAGCATATCGTTTCGTTGGTATTTTTATTTAGCGATACCATAGATAAATAAATTGTAGGACTTTCCTGCATAACTAACGCTTGAGCTAAATTATTTTTAGTCATTAATTTGATCCATTGTTCGGTGATTTTTTTCAGTATGTATACAAAAGTCATGTGGTACTCCTTAGTTGATGTGTTGATAAAATACATTGCTTGATTATTGAATGGACAGTGTATATTTATTTTGTTTTAATAACATATACAGAAAAATGAAAATGCAACCTATACAGTTTAGGTGTGATTTATAATAGTCTAAAAATTATTGGGGTGTTTATGCGCTTACTTGATAGGTCATCGACAGAGTTCTTATATCAACAAGTGATCGACTTTGTTGAGCAGCAAGAAAAAAATGGTGCACTACGTGCAGGTGATAAGCTGCCGAGCTTACGAAAACTAAGTCGTCAATTTGAAATAAGTGTACCGACCGTGAAGCAAGCTTATATTGAGCTTGAGCGACAAGGAACTATTTCTGCAAGACCGCAATCTGGTTATTATTTAAAAGCTAAACAAGCAAGAACACTAAGGCCCATGAGAGCCAAATGGGCATGTTGTGAGCCCGTTGAAATATCCTGTAGAAGCTTAATTGAACAAGTCTATGATGCCGTACATTTACCTGATTCTGTAGCACTTGGCATTTCCAATCCTGTTAATGCTCATCCGCCAGACAAAGCTCTTGCTCGGTTAATGCGTTCAGTATTAAGCAATAATGCTGAAAAAGCGGTCAGTTATGGCCCTGTAAATGGCGATCCCAAATTAAGGTTAAATCTTGCATTTCGTTATCAAGAGCAAGGCGTAGCGGTAAATCATGACGATATATTAATTACCAGTGGTGCTCAAGAAGCCTTGTCAATTGCTTTACAGTGCGTTGCTGAACGTGGAGACATTATTGCAGTTGAGTCGCCTTGTTATTTTGGCTTAATTGAATTAATTGAATCGCTTGGCATGAAAGTATTAGAAGTTTATACCTGTACTGAAGATGGTGTTTGCGTTGATGAATTAGAAAAAGTAATAAAGAAACACCCAATAAAGGCATGTCTATTTTCAAGCGCTATCTCGAACCCGCTTGGCTCTATGATGACAAATAAACAACGTCAAGCTATGGTTACTTTATTGGAAAGTCACGATATCCCACTAATCGAGGATGAAGTATACAGTGAGCTATATTTCACGAAAGACCGCCCTGTACCAGCACAGCTTTATTCAGAAAAAGGTTTAGTATTAACTTGTTCGTCATTTTCTAAAACCGCTGCACCTGGTTATCGTGTTGGCTGGCTGTTACCTGGGAAATTTGAAGAGGCAGCAAAACGCATTAAACGCGCACAATCATGTTCGACACCTATGCTGCAACAATGGACGCTTACTGATTATTTGATGAGTGGCGAATACGACCGACACTTGCAAGTACTGCGTAAAACGTTACGTTATAACAGTGAACGAATGCGTTCGTTAGTTGCCAAACACTTCCCAAAAGAAGTGTGTATTTCACAACCTCAAGGAGGCAGTGTTTTATGGATACGTTGTCGTTCGCATGTTGATACGAGTAAATTTTTTACTCAAGCGATTGCTAAAGGGGTAAGCTTTGCACCTGGCGAAATATTTTCACCTTCAGGAAAATACAAAAATTTTATGCGCATTAGCTATGGTGTTAAGTGGAGTGATAAAGTCGATCAAGCTGTTGAAGATCTGGGTAAACTTGTTTATGACTATCCGGAAAAGTAATGAAAAAAGTAACACAGGATAAGCAAGTTGAAGTATCGTTAAAATTATTGTTACCATTATTGGCTGCGATTATTGCGATTTCTCCATTAGCTATCGATATGTATTTACCCGCGATGCCTATACTTGCAGAGCAATTATCTACAGATATGCCGACGGTGCAAAATACCTTGAGCATTTATTTGTTAGGTTATGCGTTAGGTTTATTATTTTTTGGCCCGCAGGCAGACAAGCATAGCAGAAGAAAGCTAGTAATTTTAGGTATTACTGGATTTATCGTAATGAGCATAGCACTCATTTTTGTTAGCAGTATTGAGCAGTTTTTTACATTACGATTTCTACAAGCCTTTATCAGTAGCGCTGCTACTGTAGTTGTACCAGGGACAATAAAAGAACGCTATGGTAAAGATACCGCGAAAGGTTTTTCTTACGTTGCAATGATCATGATGCTAGCACCGATGATTGCACCTAGTATTGGCGCCGTTTTATTATTACATAGTTGGCAATTAATATTTTTTGCTTTAGCTGTATATAGTGCCGCTGTTTTATTTCTGGTGTACCGATTTTTGCCTGAGGTGAAAAGAGAAAAGGTTATCGAACCAGTCAGTTTTTTACAACGCTATAAAATTGTTTTATCACATAAAAAATCACAGCTAAATATCATCAGCTCTATGGTAGTTTCATTAGCTTTTTTTGCGTATATCACCGCAATTCCTTTTGTTTATTTAACTGTTTTTAAGGTCTCAGAGTTTGAGTTTAGCTTGCTGTTTGCCATTAATATATTGGCATTAATGACAGCGCACTTTGTTAATACTCGTTTGGTTGGGCGTAAAGGCTCTAGCACAATGCTCAAGTATGGTTTGATTGTTGCTGTGACTTTCTCATCTATGTTGGTGTTGGTTAATTTTCTGCAATTGCCGTTGGTTTATACTGCCATTGCAATATTGCCATTAATGGGCAGTTTATCGATGATAGCCGTTAATGCCGATGCGTTAATTATGCAAGAGTTTACTCGAGAATCAGGTACTGCTACCGCGGTAATTGGTACTTTACGTTTTGGTATTGGCGCGCTAGCTGGGCCTATTTTAGCATTTTTCTATGACGGCAGTGCTTTACCTTTTGCTTTATTAATGTGGTGCGCGATTACTGTAGTTTTATTATGCCAATTACCAAATTTTATAAAAAATAGGGATTAAAAATAACATGAAAAAAATAGCGATTATTTTATCAGGCTGCGGTGTTTACGATGGCAGTGAAATTCATGAAAGTGTATTAACGTTATTAGCGATAGAAAAACAAGGTGGAACTTATCGTTGTTTTGCTCCTAATATTAATCAGCATCATGTCATTAACCATTTGACAGGGGTAGTTAGTGAAGATGAAACACGAAATGTTCTAGTCGAATCTGCCCGTATTGCTCGTGGCGATATTGAAGATATTGTTGAACTATATCAAGAAGAATTTGATGCCTTAATTTTCCCTGGTGGTTTTGGCGCAGCAAAAAACTTATGTGACTTTGCAATTCATGAAGAAAACTATCAAATAAATGCCGAGGTATTAGCCGCGACTAAGACCTTTATCAACGCAGATAAACCTGTAGGTTTTATGTGTATTGCTCCTGCTATGATCCCACTGATATATGGTGATGATGCTCAAGGTACCATAGGAAAAGATCGCGATATTGCTAAGTCACTAATGAATAGAGGTTTAGCGCATGTAACATGTGAAGTTGATGATATCGTTGTTGATAATGAGCGTAAGTTAGTTTCAACACCTGCTTATATGTTGGCAACTTCATTAGTTGAAGCTGCAAGCGGCATTGATAAACTGGTTAAAAAAGTTATTTCACTTAGTTAATTTTACTTAATTGACACTTCTCAAATTGAGTTGGCACTAAGTCGATGTTAATGAAAATATTCTTGCAAACTTAAACTTCTCATGTGAAGTGTAATGCCTAGAAAATTAACATAAAAAAATCCGATGATTAATATCATCGGATTTTTTTCATCCAGCTTTATATTCTATTAATAGCTTAGTCTGCTGGCTGTTACCTTGAGTAAATTCTACTTTAGAAGAAAGTATAATCTAAACGTACAGTAAGGTTACGCTCTGGCAAGTATGTAATATACTGTTGCGCAGAGCTTGTAGCACTTCTGCTACGAGCTCGTCTGTAGCTAACATCTTCAGTATCAAATAAGTTATTCAAGTGAACACTTAATTGTATTGAGTCAGATACTTCCATACGTCCAGATAAGTTAAATATCTGATAAGCGTCTACTTCATCGGTTTCAAGTGTTTTAAAATGCGTTTTATATTCTCCGTAAGCAGTCATATCTAAACGAAGATATGCTTCTTTACCCATGAATTCAAGCGCTTGGTCAAAAGCAATATAAGCATTGTATTTTGGTACCATGGTCATGTTATCGCCGTCTTTACCGTCGATAGCATCATTATCTGCTGTTAAAAATGAATCAGTGTATGAAGTATTAAACGTCATTGTTAAGTCATCAGTTAAACGGGCAGTTGACTCAAATTCGAAACCTTGTGAGCGTGCGGTACCAGCATTTGCAGTGTAACTAAAACCACAAGTATCCATGTAGATATCGGTTTTTATATCTGTCCAGTCAATTTGGTAAATCGCAGATGAGAAGTTGAAAGCGCCATCGAACATTGAAGCTTTGAAACCAATTTCTGTATTTTCAATTGAATCAGAAGTATAGCGGTCTTTCTTGTCACCAGCTTTTGGATCGTTCTGACAAGACCCTGGTATTGGACCGTTGTTACCACCTGGGCGGTAACCTTCTGAATAAAGAACATAAACTGACATATCATCACTTGGCATCCATGAAGCACTAAACTTCAAGCGGTTTCCATCTTCTTGACCAGCAGTTATAGTATCTACATCTTCCCAAATACCAGATTCAGGATTACCTGTTACCCAAATACCAGAATCGGTCGTATGGCTATAATCTTCTAAGTCATACATACGGATACCGGCATTTACTTCAAATGCACCCATTGAATCGGTCTCAATTAGGTATGAAGCATCAGCAAAATAAGAAAACTCACGAGTCCAAGCTTTAACAGTGGCTAGGTTATAGTTTTTGTTTGCGTTGCCATATGAAGCTTCACCTAGTTTAGCAACATCTGCGCCCCACCAGTAATTCGCTAAAGCAGAAACTTTATCGCCACCTTCTTGGTATTGCCACTGCCAGTTAGGGTTCTTAGGATTAACTGTTTTGTCGTAGTAAGCACCAATTGTCCAGCTAAATGGGCTGTTAACATCAATGTTTTGAAAACGAACTTCGTGAGTGGTACGTTCGTGGAAATCATCGTTGACGATCCAAGTTTTGAACATATCGTTGGCATCTAAACGTGACCAGTTATCAAGACCTGACTCTTCATATTTACGGAATGAACCCGCATAAGTGAATGACGCAATATCTAAAATATTATCATGTTCGATAGTTAGGCTGATTAGCTCAGTTTTTTCTTTGTACGTACCATCAATTAAGTCATAAATAGTGTACTTTTCTTTAATATCCTCAGCTGAGCCAAGAATATCTTCACCACCATTTAAACAAGCTGCACGTTCTAAGTTAGCATCACATTCTACCCACTTATCACTAACATCATAACCATAAGGCATGCTGTCATCGAGGTTATAAACAGCTTCATAATAGCCGCCAGGTTTAGAGCGGTCACCTAAAGTTGCACCATGAGAAGCGAACTCTGTATTCACATAACCTAGGTTAATACTTAATTCGTCTGAAGGGGTCCATAATAATTGTGAACGAATAAAGCTATCTTCAGCGCCGGCTTGAGCACCAGTAAATGCATTAACCATTGGACGTTTATCATCGTCTATATTACCACTAACACGAAGTGCTAATGTATCGTCTATTAATGGAATATTAATGCCTAAAGAAAAATTTGTATCGTATCCTGCAACATTTTTTTCGCTAGTGCCTTGCACAGAGCCAAAAAGTTCAAATTCATTCATTTGAGGCTTTTTAGTGATAACACGTACTGTGCCACCTATAGCGTTTGAGCCATACAAAGTACCTTGTGGGCCACGTAAAACTTCGACACGTTCAATATCTGATAAGTTAGTGAATTCAAACGGGATATTATCAGTGAAAACAGCTGTTGTTTCTGGGGTTGTACTATTACCACCACTTAATCCACGGAGGATAAGCTCGCCACGAGGCATAGCTGCACCGGCTAAAGTACGGTAAATATCAGTAGTATCAGTATAGTTTCTATCTTGAATTTCCATTGCTGAAATCGAAGAAACACTCATAGGAACTTCAATAATAGACTCTTCTCTTTTACGAGATGTAACGACGATGCGTTCGATTTTTTCTTCTTCAGCACTGTTATCTTCTGCAGCTGCTGCATAAACAGGCGCACAAGATAAAGCTGTGGCTATAGCGCTACAAACCAAACTTGAACGTAAGGTACGTGATTGTGTAATTGACATGTAATTTCCTTAGATTTTATTATTTTAATTACCTAATAAAGGTAAATTTTATAAAGGGAGAATAGCGAGTGAAAATGATTACACTTTGTACTCATATTACTTTTGAATATTTATGAGGCTGCATTGCAGCTAGTTACTTTACCTATAAAAGTAAATCGCCATGCCTCCTGCCTTTATTAATAAAGTAAATCATTTGTAATTTGTCATGACAATTTCTTACTACCTAGGGTCAGATAGCTGTTTTATATTTACTCATAAACAATGATATTTTATACGCTTTAATTTTTACGATGTTACTAGTCGATATTTGGGTTAATGTACTAAAATACCTCCTGTAGTAGTCAATAAAACTTATATGTATTGAATAATG
>Ga0209395_1004996_pt1 | contig 15172 bp, 10 predicted proteins | sample GOMGulsemesocosm_3_FD_184635 | JGI IMG/M metagenome (GOLD analysis project Ga0209395, IMG submission 184635) | Methane-oxidizing microbial communities from mesocosms in the Gulf of Mexico - GOM9D Gulf of Mexico (SPAdes) (version 2) | ecosystem: Environmental > Aquatic > Marine > Cold seeps... | reverse complement strand
GCACTTTTCAACGCGCCAGCCGTGCCTTCAACAACAGCTATATCTGCATCATCAGCTAAATTCAAAAACCGGGGCACTGCGGTAGCAGATAATATCCCAAGAATAATAATAACAATGACTAATTCGATAAGAGTAAAACCACGTTGTTGCGTATTCAAAACTGGACACCTTTAAGATTAAGCTGGTTGTAATTATAGTGTAAACGTTCTAATTATAAACCTATTAATTATTATTTTGCGTATTTTCAAAATAATAGTTAATACGACTTCTCGGGTTTAAGTATTCATAAATATGTTCTGGCAATTTATCCGGTTTAATAACACCTGTAATCGACAGTTCACGTTCTTCAAGATCAATGATCGGGGCTTCTGCACGAGGTACTTCTGCATCATAAATCAATATATTAGGGTATAATAATCGTTCCGAATTCACTGACAGTACCATTCCTATCTGCTCATTTGATAATCGGACAACACTGCCAGGAGGATAAATCCCCAACACCTTAACTAACAGTTTTAAGTCACTTTGATTATACTTCTTCGCGCTATTTTTATATAGCCAAGATAATGCATTAGACGGTACTCGTGCTTTCCTTATATCATTCGGGTGACAAAGCGTATCGTATTTATTCACGACACTAACAAGTTGAGTAAATGGGTCTATATCAGCGCCTTTCAACCCTTTTGGATAACCACTACCATCTAATAATTCATGATGTTGCGCAATAATAGCCTTTGCAGCTTCAGGAAATGTATTCACTAAATTAACAAGGTCTAGTCCATATTTAGGATGCAACTTTAAAAAATTTTGCTCCGCGGTAGTGAGTTCTGTCTTTTTTCGTAATATTTGCGGGGGGACTTTCAATTTACCCATATCATGAAACAACGCGCCCATACCAATGATCTTAATGGAATCGGCATCTAAATTTTTCATCTTGGCGACAAGCATTGCAAGCACTGATACATTTAATGAATGGTAATAAATATTTTCATTTTCTTTGGTTTCACTCATTAAATGTAAAACGATATGTTCTTCTTTTAACAGAGAATCAACCATATCACCGATGAGTTGCTCAGCCTCATCAATCGCATTAAGGGGTCGACTAGACAGCTTACCCATAACTGAACGCACTTGGATCATGGCTGATTGAAAGTTCTTTTCTGTTTTGATTATTTTACGACGATGGCTTTTTAACTTTTCAATTTTTTCCTGTTTATCTTCCCATAACTCACGCCTAATATGCTCAATATCAAGCATATCAGAGCTCTCAGCTTGTGGTTCAGCGTTTAACTGTTGAGGGGGTAATAAGCCACTATCACTGCGTTGTGGGTAAACAGTCACGTGCGCAATGCCAAGCTGGCGAATAAGTAGCAATTTTTCTTGAGTATCAATTTTGAAATTATTGAACATAAAGGGATGATCACACCAACCTAAAGGCAATTTAACGTAATTACCCACTTGAATACGATCCACTGAAACTTTGATACCACTCATAATAAACCACAAAACAAAACTGAAATGGCATATTATTGTATATAAATACAATTATAAAGATGTTTTTATATGAGATTCAATGAATAACAATGAAAATTGATATTCCTCACACATTACCTTGTAATTACATCTAAAAATAAAATATTGTTTGGTTTTAATCGTTGTAAACTTACATCTATGACATAAAAAGCAGCATCATTGTTAATTGATACTGCTTTATCGTGAGAATTCTAATCGTATTTAATCAAATGCTAACTTGCTAACACAGGGATAATTTGTCGCTCATCGTGATGACAAAGTGCACTGTAATTCTTATCAGTGTCCTCGAAATAGTCACCTGATAACACCGTATTAACGTAACGCCAGTCAGTACGTACTTGCTCTTCTGTGAATGTAAGAGTCATGAAACCACGATCACGTAGGTTAGTGTATCTTAGGCTTTCAACCAAACCAACAACAGCATCTTGCACTTCATTTTGGAATACTTCAGCAATTTGTAAATAGTACTCCATGCCGGGTGATGATACAGATGCTGTAGCAAACTCAACACCGACAGCGTCACCTTGCTCATCTTTTAGATCACTTCCCCATGCATTATGTGTATCGCCTGCAACAACAACAAGATTGCTATTGCTTGCTTTTGCTGTAGCCAAAATTTCTTCGCGCTCATAAGCATAACCATCCCAAGCATCAAGATTCAATGGGATTGATGGCATCTTAATTAACGCTTTGTTTTCTTTAGTCAGTTTGTGCTGATTAAGTTTTAAATAAGCTATTTCACGGCGTTTTAGAGTCACATCGTTAGCTTGCTTACGAGCTTCCAATTCTACCAGTTTGTTAATTTCGATGAACTGCACAAAACTAAGGTGCTTATTAACAACAGATGCCGATAGATGCAACTTCCCCATTAATACTTGTTGCCCAAGTAACTGCCAGCGCGAACTTGATGTTTCAAGCTTATTTTGTAGCCAGCTGAGCTGCGGTTTACCAAGCAATGTTCTATTGCTGTTCATTGCATCGCCTTTGAATTTAATTTCATCAAAACGTTCTGGCAAGCCGTTGTGGATAATGTCGTTATTTGGGAAGAAGTAATCTGCATGATTTAACTGCTTATCACGTGCTAAAACACGAGTGTCTAACATGTGTAAGTCAAGTAAATCGCCAAATTGGAAGGAACGGTAGATTTCTAAATTATTACCTTCGAACCATGGTCGGATTGGTAACCATTCAAAATAGGCTTGTAATGCAGCCATTTTACGAACCTCAAAATCACCTTCACCTTTGTTATGGTTTTCAGCCCCGTCCTTCCACGTATCGTTAGCAACTTCATGATCATCCCATACAGTTATAAATGGTACTTTACGATGCAGTCCATGCAGTTTAGCGTCACTTCGGTATTGACCGTAACGAATACGATAATCTTCTAATGTCAGTAGCTCACCAGCAGGTAATACTTGACGATTTAACGCATCGGCATTATTACTTGCATAACCATCACGGCTATATTCATAAATATAATCACCTAAATGCAATACAGCATCAATATCGTCTTGCTGTGCAGCTAAGTCATAAACATTAAAATGACCAGCAGGATAGTTGGCGCAAGAAAAGACCGCGAGTTTTACTTGCTCAACTCGGCCTTCAGGTAATGTTTTTGTTGTACCTGTCATAGATACTTGATCACGAGCAGTAAAGCGATAGTAATAACGTGTATTTGCTTCTAAACCCATTGCATCTACTTTAACAGTAAAATCTTTTGATTCATCCGTTAGCGTTTCACCAGTCGTAACTAATTGGTTGAATGATTCGTCTAGAGCAACTTCCCAAGCCACTCGAGCCACATCATTACTAGATGTATTTTCTTGTTCAGGGCTAAGTCGAGTCCAAATAATAACGGCTGACTGTGTCGGGTCTCCACTGGCAACCCCATGTTTGAACTGAGAATCAATTTCAACTAAATTATAGCGTTCAATATCATCTTCAACCGTACAAGCAACTAAGCCATTTGAAAGAATTGCGATACCAACACCTTTTGCTGACGTAGCAAGAAAGTCACGACGAGTAAAATTCCATTTCATTGTAGAAACCTTTGTTTTAATTGTTATTTAGAATATTTTGATAATATATATGAAATGGATTATGTGGATGTTCTATGACAAAAATGATTAATTATGATGAAAGTTTAAATAATGTTGAGCCATTATTTAAATGGCTTTATGAAAAAATGCCATAAAGCCAACTGGATTAGTCAGTATTAATGACTCTGATTCCAATCAATACACTGCTGTAATGTAATACCAGAACCGCCAAATATGTCTAACGCACTGCCGATTGTTAAATCAACTTTACCCTTTGATAATTGATCGACTAAAACAAGATCATCAATACTACGAGCACCACCAGCATAAGTCACCGGTATTGTCGTATGCTGACCGAGTAAAGTAACAAGCTCTTGATCTATACCATTTTGCAACCCTTCAACATCAGCAGCATGAATCAAAAACTCAGCACAATGCTCAGAAAGTTGCGTTAATGTGTCTGCATTTATGATTGTGCTCGTGATTGTCTGCCAACGGTTAGTTGCAATATTCCAACCCTGCGCTGTTTTTCTACAACTCAGATCTAAAATTAAATGCTCTTTTCCAATTAATGCTTTTAATTGCGCTAGTTTTTCCCAACTAAACTCATCACCATCAAACAGATATGATGTAACAATGACATGAGATGCGCCAGCTGCTATATATTTGGTAGCATTGGTCAAGTTAACACCACCACCAAATTGTAACCCTTGAGGCCATGCTTTTAATGCTTTTAGCACTTCTGTTTCATTATTTGGGCCTAATGCAATCACATGACCACCGCGTAAATCATGTTGACGATAAATATCGGCATAATACGCCGCGTCATATTGACTGATAAAATTAGTCGCAGCACCTTGATCATTCAAGCTGCCACCAACAATTTGTTTTACTTTACCTTGGTGTAAATCAATACAAGGACGAAACTGAGTCAAAACAACACTCCTCTGTTTAAAGACTAAACGATCAATTCCTGATCGTAACTCGAATTTTAGCTAACCAGTATAACCAGAATTACAGCAGAATGCGGGGTTAAAAAAAATAGGCTACAAAAACAAACCTAACCAATTGAAAACAAAGTTAAAAATAAAGAAGTAAGACATGGATATACGAATTATCACTGACAATTTCAGTGTATAGGTTTAAAACTGGTGTAGGACAAGAGTAGCGAAAAATAATAAATACTAAGGTATATGAAATTGGAGAAATAAAACGGTTAGAAATGGGAGTATAACGGACAGGCGTCGAATATTAGAAACTAAAACGCCATCTATAAATAGATGGCGTCAAATTCTTAATTCCTAGGAATTAGTAACCTATGTGTCTTGGGTAAGTGAATTTTGTGTTATATAAATCACCGAAAACAGGGGTTGTAGGTACTGAGTTTTTCATAAGGGTCACCTTCTAAATCATTTATCAAAAATCGAACCAAATGGTTCGGTTGATCTCGGTTCCTTGGAGGCGGTTTAACGGACTCATCCTTTGAGCATTTGTCTATCTTCTCGAGAAGATGTGACCAATGTAACATAAAAAAACAACAATGCAAGCTTTCATTTGAAACACGTCACACAATCAAACAAACAACATTGCTTTTCATATTAGGGTTTAAAACATATGTATTAAAATGACTAAAGCCGATTTTAGTGAATAACGAGACTCAAATGATAGTGACCAAATATGCAAGTATTTATCGATTACCTACATATTTCGACGGTATTTACCACCGACTAAATATAGAATATGCGCCAGTTGAGACAAACTAGCGGTAGGTGCTGCATTCATTAATGCTTCAAAACTATTATTCTTTGATAATAGCGCTACTTTCATCGAAACCAATGCACACTCACTGCGTTCCTTATGCTGTTTATGGAATTGTGATACAGCCTCAATTTGCTGTCTTTTCTTTGCCTCTGGGCAACGTACTAACTGTTTCTCACTCATTTTTGTCGCATCGCTTTGATCTCGCTGTCCATGACTTCTAGACATGCAATTAACCCCGACCATATCAAATTTATCTGTACTTTTTAATTTCTCATAATACATACTTTGCTGTTGGATTTGAGCGCGTTGATACCCCGTTTCAATCGCCCCTAACACACCACCACGTCTCGCTAACCGATTGAATTCAGAATACACAGCTTCTTCGACAAGATCGGTTAATAGTTCAATGACATAACTGCCTTGTAGTGGGTTTTGATTTTTATTTAATCCAAATTCACGATTAATAATAGATTGAATCGATAACGCACGATAAACAGAGTTCTCTGTTGGTGTTGTAATTGTTTCGTCATAAGCATTCGTGTGCAAACTATTGCAATTATCACAAAGTGCATAGATTGCTTGTAAGCTGGTACGAATATCATTTAAATCGATCTCTTTCGATTGTAAGCTGCGCCCCGATGTTTGAATATGATATTTCAATTTTTGACTGCGATCATTACCGTTATAAACTGATTTTAATGTGCGAGCCCATACTCGCCGTGCAACCCGCCCTATCACTGCATATTCAGGATCCATACCATTACTAAAAAAGAAACTGAGCCTTGGCGCCACTTCGTTAATCTTCAATCCCTGCGCTAAATAATATTCGAGCAAAGTAAATCCATTGGCCAATGTAAAAGCTAATTGGGTTATTGGATTAGCTCCCGCTTCACCAATATGATAGCCACTAACCGACACGGGATAAAATTTAACGATAGCATTCGCACTAAAATAGCTCTGCATATCAGCCATTAATTGAAGCGCAAAGTCCAATGAAAAAATACACTCATTCTGAGCAATTTCTTCTTTCAAAATATCAGCTTGTAATGTTCCTCTGACTTTATTGTAAGTGGCCTGTTTAAGCGTTATGTATTCATCCTCCAATCCAAGCAATTCAACCATTAATACTTGTCCTGAAATACCTAATAGTGCGAGCCCTAAGCCATTATGCCCCTCAGGCAGAGCCCCACGATAAACAGGTCTTTTCTTGGCCGTAATACCGCAAGATGAAAAATAAGATTTAATTTTTTTATTGGCTGTTAACCATAAGTTCGCTTGCGTTAAATATGACTCAACTTGCTGATCAATTGCAGTATGTAAAAACCAAGCCATCAGTATCGGCGCAGGACCATTAATCGTCATTGATACCGAAGTACCGGTATCACACAAATCAATGCCTGAATACAATACTTTCATATCATCAAGCGTTGCAATAGACACGCCCGACATGCCAATACAGGCACAAATATCTGGGTTTACAGCAGGATCGTGTCCATACAAGGTATTAGGATCAAATGCCGTCGATAACCGAATCGACTTTTGGCCTTTAATTAAATAATGAAAACGTTTGTTGGTATCTTCGGGTAAACCTTCTCCCGCAAACATCCGCGTCGGGTCTTCATCATTGTGTCGTGTTGGAAATACACCCGCGGTATAAGGAAAGTGACCAGGGATATTCTCATTAAGCAGAAATGCCGTAATGTTATCCCAGTGATTTTCGTTTGGTCTGGCTACATGTGGGATCACGGTACCACTTAAGCTAACAAAATGGTCTTTATGCTCACCATAGGTTTGATGAGAACTGATAGTATCAACCCCTTCCTCAATGCGCTTTAACGCTAACTCTTCATCATCTCTAAACCAAGCCAATAGTGCATGCCTAAGTGGTACAGTTATCTGCGCAAGTAATTTGTTATAACGTAACCGTAACGGTGGTAATAACACCCTCAAAGACGCATCTGTCACTAAGAAACTATCCACATTGATATCACTCTCTAAATCAGCTTGTGGATAGCGGCCTAACTTAGAAGGTAAACAAGGGTCTCCGAGGTCACTTAACATTTGATAACAACTATGCAGTTGACGTACTTGTTCTATTTGCTGCTGATTTTGCTCTGTGACTTGTACATAATGGTTACAAATAGCTGTGAGATAATCTGGCGTTTGCAGCTGTAACCGACTTTCTGTTAACGTCCAATCATAGTGAGGATATGTTGTCAGTATTTGTTGGTAATACGACTTTAAACCAGCCTCTGGTATAAAACACAGCTTCGTCATCAAAAATGCCATAAAACGACTAAAACCATGATCGTTATAATGGCTGGCAACAACGGGGAAAATTGGTAATTTTCCATTCGAAGCTAGTTCTTGCTGCTGGTTAAAACGCCATTGCTGTTGAATATCATTGTACGCATCCTCACTCCCTTGCTGATCTGCTTTATTCAACACCACAACATCGGCAAATTGTAACATTTCAATTTTTTCTAATTGACTGCTAGCGCCATAATCCTTCGTCATTAAGTAAAGACTGAAATCCACCATATCAACAATCGCACTATCACTTTGACCAATCCCCGCAGTTTCAATTAACACAAGGTCAAAACCTTGATTTATTAACATTGGCACACAAGTTTGCAATGACTGGCTCACCGATACATTCGCTTGTCGTGTGGCAATAGAACGCATGAACAAGCGGTCATGTGGCAAAGTATTAATGCGAATACGGTCACCTAACAAGGCACCTCCGGTTTTTTGCCAACTGGGATCCACAGCTAAATACGCAATGTTAATGTCAGGATAGAGCTGCAATAACGCACGTAATAATTCATCACTAAACGTGCTTTTTCCCGCCCCACCCGTTCCAGTGATCCCCACCACCAAGGATTTTTTAGCAGACGTAGTATAAGTCGCTGTAACACGACTTGAACTTTTTAGTTGACCCTGCTCTATAGCCGTGATTAATTGCCCCAAGTACATATCAGTTGCAAGTTCAGCATCTAATTTTTTTACATTAAATTTTACTTGTTTTTTGGGTTTAACCGCGACTAAGTGTTGTAATAAATCGCTGATCATTTCGTCTAAACAAAGTACATCCGCACTGGTATAAACACGCGTAACGCCTTGTTCTTCTAATACCCTTGCTTCATCAGCTGTGATAGTCGCGCCACCACCAACAAATATAGCGGGCTTAGCCCCAGCGTCAGCAAGACTCGATAATAAGTAACTAAAATAAGCATTATGCCCCCCCTGATAAGAGCTCATTGCGATAGCATCAACATCTTCTTGTAATGCCGCGGTGACAACATCATGAACTGAGCGGTTTATGCCTAAGTGTATGACTTCAACTCCCCGAGCCTGCAGTAACCGCCGCACAATATTAATCGCAGCATCGTGGCCGTCAAATAAACAAGTCGCAGTTAAAATTCGTAAGGGATATTTGGTTGAAGTCGTTTTCATTACTCTCCACTCCATTCGGTACTGTGATAAAGATGGCTATCACTTGGTTATTGGTATTAACTATCCAACGCTAGATCGGCCATTAACACAGCTAAAAAACGCGCGGCTTCACCACCCGTAATAGAGCGATGATCAAAGGTTAAAGACAAAGGTAATAAGGTACGCTCAACAACTTGACGCTTCCCATCACCCACTTTCATATAGGCCAGCTGTTGAAATAATCGCCCGGTGCCTAAGATTGCAACAGTAGGAGGCATAACGATAGGATTGGCATATTTACCCGCCATACTGCCAAAGTTAGACAAGGTAATGGTATTGCCACGTAAATCATCGGCCGCAATTTTACGTTGGGATACCAACTCTTTAAGGGTATTAATTTTGTCACGCATCGCCTCAGCGCTATAGTTTTGTGCATCTCGGATCACTGGTACAAATAAACCATCTTGAGTGTCAACGGCCAAACCTAAATGCATCGATTTAATAATACGACGACCAATCGAATGACTGTCATACCAAGCATTCAATGCTGGTTCAGCTTCGCAGGCGAGCGCCATTGCACGAATCAGTCGGACAGTGATATCACCTTGAGTAAACCAAGTCGTAATATTCGCATCATCATGTATCGTCACTGGGACAACTTCGGCATGCGCTTGCGTCATCGCCTTCGCCATACTTCGACGCACACCTTTCAATGGGACTAGCTCACCCACATCTGCAAATATTTTGACGACACGCTCTACATCTGCGGCTGTAATAGTACTGTGTGCTCCAGACGGGGTCACAATCGCTAAATCAATATGATATCTATGCGCTAATGCCCGTACCGCTGGGGTTGCTTTTACCCCAATACTACTCCCCGATACCGATTGCGCTGTCTCTTTTAACTTAGTCTCAGATGTATGTAACTCTCCCACCACAGATGTCGACACTTTAGCCTGTTCGATTTTTTCTTCTGCTTTACTCGCTAATGTCACGCCCTTTTCTGAGAACTCAACAAGCGGATCGCCAGTATGAATAATGTCACCGCTTTGCCCATACAGTTTCACTACGGTGGCGGACTCTGGACACGGGATCTCAACAATTGCCTTTGCCGTTTCCATCGACACCATTAACTGGTCTGCCGTCACCACATCACCGGGTTTTATAAACCATTCTACAATTTCAGCTTCGGGCAGCCCTTCCCCTAAATCAGGTAATTTGAATATATGCATCAGAACTCCATGACTTTATTAACGGTGGAAATAACTCTCTCAACGCTCGGCATATAATATTTTTCCATTTTAGCCAGTGGCATAATGGTGTCATAACCACTCACTCTCATGACGGGTGCCAATAACGTCATCAGCCCTTCCTCTGCAATAATGGCTGCAATCTCTGATGCGACACCACCACTGCGCGCTGCTTCTGATATGATCACACAGCGACCCGTTTTTTCGATTGAGCTTAATATCGTGGTTTTATCAATCGGTTTAATCGTAGCAAGATCGATAACTTCAGCAGATATATTGCGTTCTGCTAACTGATCCGCAGCCTGCAATGTTTCATATAACATCGCCCCCCAACTAATTAAAGTCACGTCTGAGCCTTCACGTAGAGTAAAACACACATCTAACGGTAGTGCTTTACCATTATTTTCGACGGATTCAGTTTGTAATCGATAAATACGCTTCGGCTCTAAAAACACCACAGGGTCGGGATCGCGGATAGCTGCAAGCAATAAACCATAAGCACGTCCAGGAGAAGATGGGATTACTACACGTATACCAGGAAGATGCGCAAAGATAGCTTCAGTACTTTCACTGTGATGCTCTGGCGCATGGATCCCACCGCCATAAGGCGCACGCAATACCATAGGACAAGTTAAGCGACCACGCGTACGATTGCGCATTCGCCCTGCATGACATAAAAACTGATCGAACGCGGCATAAATAAAGCCCATAAATTGAATTTCAACCACGGGTTTCATGCCTTGTACCGCTAAACCGATTGCCATACCGCTAATGAGTGATTCCGCTAACGGGGTATCAATAACGCGTTCACGACCAAACTCAGACTGTAGTCCTTCCGTCGCGCGAAACACACCGCCATTAGCACCGATATCCTCACCCAATAAGATGACATTTTTATCTTCTGCCATTGCATCAAACAAGGCGTTATTGACAGCATCAATGAGAGTCATGTCTTTCATTCTTCACCTCCCTGCGAACTTGAGTTTCTGACTTGTTCTAATTGGTCTAAATAATGGTCGGGCAAGGTTTCATACAAGTATTCAAACATCGCAATTGGCGACGCGGGCGGGATGGCAAGATAACGCGCCACAGCAGCATCAATTTCGTCACTGCACTCTTTTTCTAGCTGCTCTATGCCTGTGTGATCAATAATAAATTCATCTAATAGTAAACTGCGTAGCCGTGTCATGGGTTCTTTCAGCCAAGCCTCCCCGACGTTATCCTCATCACGATATCGAGACGCATCATCAGCGGTAGTATGGTCGGATAAGCGATAAGAAATAGTTTCAATCAAGTAAGGGCCTTTGCCTTTCCTCGCTCTGTCGATAGCCTCCTTAATTTTGATATAACAAGCAATAACATCATTACCATCAACTTGCTCGCAACTGATACCGCCTGCAATGGCTTTTTGCGCTAGCGTTTCACAACTCGATTGTTCATCCCGCGGCAGAGAGATGGCCCATTGATTATTGTTGATAATAAAGACAACGGGGAGCTGCCACACGCCTGCTGCATTAATCGATTCATAAAAATCACCTTTGGATGTTGCTCCGTCACCACAAACAACGACAGCAACACGCGGCTCTTTCCGTAACTTCATCGCATAGCTGATACCGATGGCATGACAACATTGACTCGCAATCGGTATGGTACAAGGCATATCCTCTCGTGGTCCCTGAAAATCCATACCGCGTTCATCCCCTCCCCAATACATCAAAATTTCTTCCGGTTTTACGCCACGGATAAGTACCGCGGCCGTTTCTCGGTATGCTTGAATAAACACATCTTCTTCACGCATCGCTTTACCAATTGCGGCGCCGACCGCTTCTTGACCAAGGCATGAGGCATAAGTACCAAGGCGCCCAGTACGTTGCAACGCAATTGCTTTGCAATCAAAAGTACGGGTAAATAACATCCAACGGTAAAACTCAACAAGCAGTTCACTGCTTACTCCCGTGATAGAAAGCTGCTGCAATGAGTCTGATAACCTGCCTGTTTCATCAAGGTATTGGGTATAACCGACGCGGAATGTATTTTCAGCTTGAACAGTATTTTTATTCATAATTAGCTCCTGCGAATGGTTCCGTTAGTATCTTTTCAGCTAAACCATTAGCCACATCAACCGTCGAGCTATTTTGTTGCTCTGCTTGGGTAAATATATCCAGTAATGTGCCATATAACGCCGCTAGTTTACGCTGTAACACATCGGGGTTATTTAAGTAGGATATCTGTAATACCCCTCCAGAATTAATGACATAATCAGGGGCATATAAGATCCCTTTTGCAGTCAACGCATCAATCATGCTGCGACTTTGTAATTGATTGTTTGCAGAACCGGCAATGATAGAGGCATTTAATCTAGCGATAGAATTAGTGTTAATTACTTGACCTAATGCGCACGGTGAAAAGACATCGCAATGAACAGCATAAAGCTCATCACCAGCCACAACATCTACGTCAAACTCATTAATAAGCCGCTGCGTTGCCTCTTTATTTGGATCAGCTACGGTTAATCTAGCCCCATCATTATGCAGTAGCTTAGCGAGGGCATATCCCACATTGCCCACCCCTTGAATCGCAATATGAAGGCCAGCAAGCGATTCCTGTTGTAACTTAAACTTCACTGCCGCTTTGATGCCATAATAAACGCCTTTCGCCGTATGTGGAGATGGGTCGCCCGAAGCTAATCCAGCGGTAGTAGTACACATCACATGCTTGGTTTGGCTGGCGATAATATCCATATCATCTATTGTCGTACCACTGTCCATCGCCGTAATATAACGACCATTTAGACTTTCGACAAAGCGACCAAACGACGTAAATAACGCCTTACGATCCGTTAAATGTGCAGGTTTTATAATAACCGCTTTCCCCCCACCAAAAGGCAGTCGATTGATTGCTGTTTTATAGCTCATACCCGCCGCTAAGCAGCATACATCTTTAACTGCAGCTTGCGTTGAAGGGTAATTAATCATTCGACAGCCACCAATAGCAGGGCCTAATTGAGTACTATGAATTGCGATGATTGCTTGTAATTGTGTTTCAGGGTCTCGCCAGAAGTGCACATCGCTGAATGGATATTGTTCAGCCATGTCAAATAGATCTGTCGACTCTATAAAGCTTGTCATGAACGATTCTCCAACCTTGGGTTATAGATACCCTGAAGACGCACAGTTATTACATTTAAGTCATTGGGTATGCAGGAGGTTACTCTATGGATAACTATAGACACGATACGCAACACTGCCCATTCACAAACCTGTTATCGTGACTAACACCACGTCAGCAGTGAAAGTCTGAAAAATGAGCTAAGGACATCTCAAGCAGCTAACATGAGAAGTAGCGAGCATTGTTGAATAACTAAGATTTCACTGTGTTTTAGTTGAGCGTAAATTTAGCAGCGGAAGGTTTATCTATTTTGTAACTCACTTATGCCCCAAACCAATTTAGATTTGTTACTCACTCATTATATGCTCATATCGATTTGCCATATATTTTCTTATGCAAAATTTATCAACTGAATTGACCTTATTTATGCATCAAGAAAATGGCTAGATAGGATGATTTTATACAGTGTTATTGGTATTTCGGTGAACGCAGTCTCAATTTGTCAAAAGGCAGTTAGGTTTATCTTGTAGCCTATAATTAATGTCAATATACTCAGTTACATAGCTAGCCTTGTATATAACTTATAAGACTAAATAAATAATTTACAGGACGGTTCGTGTTCCCATAAACATGTAATTAATAAATTTGAAGTATAATCTTATTTTTCAATTGATTAATCTACTTTTATTGAGGTGAATGAATTTGGGAAATCGAGAGGCCTGTTAAGGAAGGAAACCTATGCTAAATTTGTTTAAAGTGGTTGTTATTACTAATCTATTAGCAGCTTTAACTGTGTTTGTTCTTTCTCAATACATTACGATTTTCAACTCAACAAGTTTGATGGATTTCCTATTTTTCATCGTAATTATTATATGGGGAGTTGCTAGGTTAACTTGGGAGGGTAGTAGCCAAAGTCGTAATTGGTCACAAGATCTTGCTGCGAATAAAACCAATAAAATGGTTTCAGGTCATGATTTTGAGTCTGACTTTCATGAACAAAAAAGACAGAACTATCAATTTGGTTTAGTTATGTTTATATCAGGAATACCTGCATTTCTAGGTAGTATTTTATTATTAGTTACTTCCTAGTTTTGAGGACAGTTTTAGTTCGGGTATAAAAGCAATCAACACGATACTTATTACACTCATCGTTTTTGGTTTAAAGTATAATTGGTTTGGTCATTAAGGCGATCGCACGTGTTATTGCGGCGTTAGCTTAAATCCGTAAAATTGATTCTGGAGCGAATAACATGGAACCTGAAAAACGTTTTTGCAAAGAATGTAATGAAGAGGTCGATCATATTGGGGTTATAGTAAAGCCTCAGAATAATTCCAATATGGGAAGAAAGGCAAAGGTCAAAGAGTTTATATCTGCACTTGTTGCTGGCTGGGGTGCTGGAGGCACTGCTGGGTTTATGGAACTAAGAGATTTGCATTTAATATGTACAAACTGTGGTCATAAAATAATTGAAAGATACCGTGGTGAGCTAGATTATTAAATATTAAGCTAACAAGCTGTTAAACAAGGATAAAAAACAGTTGACCTTGCTCCTTCGTCGCTAATTTTAACCAACTATTTTTCCTGTTAACAGGGCGTTAACCTCAATTTTCCTAATGCTGATAAGCATTGTTAGAGTTATCGCTATAACAAGGTTTTGTCCACGAACGAGTTAGCTAGCCTAGTTAACTCAAAATTGCCCCTAAATGCCTTAAGTAACTGCTCACCCAAAATATATTCATATCGTTATTCCATATATTAAATCATGAAAAATTGATCGGCTGAGTTGATTATATTTATGGATAAAGAAAATTGTTAGATAGGATTATTTTATACAGTGTTATTGGCATTTTGGTAAACTGAATCTCGATTTGTCAAAGGCAGTCAGGTTCATCTTGAATCATGAAACTAATGTCAATATAATCAATTGCATAGCTAGTTTTATATATAACTTACAAGACTAAATAAATAATTTACAGGACGACTCGTTTTCCCATAAACATATAATTAATAAATTTGAAGTATAATCTTACTTTTCAATTAATCAC
>Ga0209395_1004994_pt1 | contig 15175 bp, 10 predicted proteins | sample GOMGulsemesocosm_3_FD_184635 | JGI IMG/M metagenome (GOLD analysis project Ga0209395, IMG submission 184635) | Methane-oxidizing microbial communities from mesocosms in the Gulf of Mexico - GOM9D Gulf of Mexico (SPAdes) (version 2) | ecosystem: Environmental > Aquatic > Marine > Cold seeps... | reverse complement strand
CTGCTCTAAAGTGATGCTGAGAACAGTACCAAGCACCTTGGTTTTGCGGCTCTTCCTGACACCAAACAAATTGCTTAACATGCTGGTATTCTTTCAATACTGCTTGTAGCTCTTGTTCAGGGAATGGATAAAGTTGTTCAATACGAACAATAGCAATGTTATTTAGCTCACCTTTACGGCGTTGATCAAGTAGCTCGTAATAAACTTTACCACTACAGAAAACAACACGTTCTACTGCGCTAGCATCTAGCTCATCAACTTCGCCAATCACACTATGGAACTCACCGGTAGCCATTTCTTCTAATGAAGAAACCGCAAGAGGGTGACGTAATAATGATTTAGGTGACATAACCACAAGAGGACGTCGCATTGGACGAACAACTTGACGACGCAGCATATTAAATACTTGCGCAGGTGTAGATGGAACACATACTTGCATATTGTGATCAGCACAAAGCTGTAAGAAACGTTCTAAACGAGCAGATGAATGCTCAGGACCTTGACCTTCATAGCCATGTGGTAACAACATAGTTAAGCCACATAAACGGCCCCACTTTTGCTCACCAGAGCTAATGAATTGATCAAAGACTACTTGTGCACAGTTAGCAAAATCACCAAATTGTGCTTCCCAAATAGTTAATCCCGCCGGCTCTGCCGTGGTATAACCGTATTCAAAAGCTAATACAGACACTTCAGATAACACTGAGTCATGCACATCAAATGGGCCTTGGCCTTCTCTGATATTTTGCAGTGGTAAATAAGTACTGCCATCATCTTGGTTATGTAAAACAGCATGACGATGGAAGAAAGTACCACGACCAGCATCTTGGCCAGTAATACGTACTCTGTCACCGCCATCAACTATTGAGGCATAAGCTAAATTCTCTGCCATGCCCCAATCAAGTAGTTTTTCACCTGTGGCCATTTTCATGCGATCATCGTAGATCTTTTTAACACGAGAATGTACCGGATGACTTTCAGGATAACTTGCTATTTTAGTTGCTAACTCTTTTAGCTTCTCAAGCGAGATTTCTTTATCGTATGCATCATCCCAATCGTGACCTAAGTACGGAGTCCAATCAACAGAGTGCTCTGTCATTGGGCGCCATTGCTCAACCGTACACTGCCCTTCATCAAGCAATTTACGATAATAAGCGGTTAAGTCATCAACTTTAGCTTTAGTTAAACTGCCTTCAGCAGCTAATTTGTCAGCATATAATTGACGTGGTGTTGGATGCTTTTTAACAACTTTATACATAAGTGGCTGAGTAGCACTAGGCTCATCAGCTTCGTTATGGCCGTGACGTCGGTAACAAACTAAATCGATAACAACATCACGTTTAAATTCATTTCTGTAATCAAGGGCAATTTGAGTTGCTAAGATTACTGCTTCAGGATCATCACCATTAACATGGATGATAGGTGCCTGAACCATTTTAGCGATTTCAGTACAGTATTCACCTGAACGTGTATCTTCAGCAACTGACGTGGTAAAGCCAACTTGGTTGTTGATTACAATACGTACCGTGCCGCCTACTTTGAAAGCGCGCGCTTGTGACATATTGAAAGTTTCTTGTACAACACCTTGACCTGCAATAGCAGAATCACCATGAATGGTAATAGGTAGTACTAAGTCACCTTGAGTACATTTACGTCTATCTAAACGAGCACGCACTGAACCGATAACAACAGGGTTTACAATTTCTAAATGCGACGGGTTAAACGCTAATGCTAAATGTACGTTACCACCTGGCGTGACAAAATCTGATGAATAACCTTGATGGTATTTAACATCACCTGAGCCTAGGGCTTCATCATGTTTACCAGCAAATTCATCAAATAACTTAGAAGGGTTTTTACCCATAACGTTAACTAAAACGTTTAAGCGGCCACGATGAGCCATACCCATAACCACTTCTTTAGTGCCGGCAGTACCAGCACGAGTGATTAATTCTTTAAGCATAGGGACAAGTGAGTCACCGCCTTCTAGCGAAAAGCGTTTAGCACCTGGGAATTTTGCGCCAAGGTATTTCTCTAAACCATCAGCAGCAATTAAGCCCTTAAAAATTTCAGTCTTTTCATCAACACTAAGTGCTGCTTTAGACTGAACAGATTCAAGACGTTGTTGTAACCAACGCTTTTCATCTGTTGAGGTCATGTGCATATATTCAGCGCCAATAGAACCACAATAAGTGTTCTTCAATGCTTTATATAAGTCACCTAACTTCATGGTGTCTTGACCGATGGCAAAAGAGCCAACGTTATATTCTTTATCGAAGTCGTTTTCTGATAAGTCGTGATGAGAAAGTTGTAAGTCACGTACTTTGTCACGCTGCCATAAACCTAATGGGTCTAAATTGGCATTTTGGTGACCGCGAAATCTAAACGCGTTGATAAGTTGCAGGACTTTGACTTGTTTAGCATCACCACCACTAGAAACAATCACTTGTTTATTGGCTTGTTTTGCTAACGTTTTAAATTCGTCACGGATGGCGGAGTGGCGGTATTCAACCTCACTACCTTCGACTTTCGGGAGTTGACTAAAGATTTCTTGCCATTCTGTAGATACAGAAGCGGAGTTATCTAAGTATGATTCGTACAATTCTTCAATATAAACGATGTTGCCACCGTTTAAGTGGGAAGACTCTAGCCAAGCCTTCATTACACCTTCTGGCATTGCCTTGTTCCTTTGCTTGTGTGTAGCAAAAAAAATAACGTAATAGATGTCATCTTTGTTTATTGATCACGCTATTTGCTGGAGGTTACTATTTATAGAGTAAAAAAGTAACTTTTGCATTGAGCTAGACCACAAAGTTTAGATAAAACCATTACAATGTTTAAAATAATATAAAAATACAGAGTATTAACATAAGCTTACTTAGTTGATGATAATACTTTGCTTATTCTGTCATAAATACTAAAGAAGTAAACTTAGACCAAAGCAGTAATTAGAACTATTTGGACTAAGTTTAAATTTATTAAACCGCGCGGTTTAATAACATAGATTTAATATGACCAATCGCTTTTGTTGGGTTCAATCCTTTTGGACAAACATCAACACAGTTCATAATACCGTGACAACGGAATACACTGTAAGCATCTTGTAGACCATCTAAACGTTCTTCAGTCGCAGTATCACGGCTATCGATTAAGAAACGATAAGCGTGTAATAAACCTGCTGGGCCGATGAACTTATCAGGGTTCCACCAAAAAGATGGACAAGACGTTGAACAACAAGCACATAAAATACATTCATAAAGACCGTCTAATTTATCACGCTCTTCAATGGTCTGTATGTTTTCACGTGCAGCTGGCTGTGCATCATTAATCAGGTAAGGCTTGATTTTTTCATACTGCTGATAAAATTGAGTCATATCAATAATTAAATCACGTACTACTGGTAAACCAGGTAATGGACGTAAAACGATGATTTTAGCTTTCAATTCTGATAATGGCGTAATACATGCTAAGCCATTTTTACCATTCATGTTTAAGCCATCTGAGCCACAAACACCTTCACGACATGAACGACGGAAAGATAGACTTGAGTCTTTTTCTTTTAATAAGATAAGCGCATCAAGAACCATCAAGTCAGAGCCTTCAGGCACTTCTAACTCATACTCTTTCATGTAAGGCGCATTATCAACGTCTGGGTTATAACGGTAAATCGAAAATAACTGTTTCATTACAATGCTCCTTAGTATACACGGGCTTTCGGTGGGAAAGCTTCGCGGTGAACGGGTTTCATATTTACATCACGTTTAGTCATTTCTTCCGTTTCAGGAGTATAAACCGAGTGACATAACCAGTTTGCATCATCACGTTCTGTGAAATCTTGACGTGCATGAGCACCACGAGATTCAGTACGGAAGTTTGCCGCTTTAGCTGAACAAAATGCAGTTTCCATTAGGTTATCAAGCTCTAAACATTCAATACGCTGAGTATTAAACTCTGAAGACTTGTCATCTAACTTAGCGTCTTTTAGGCGATCACGAATTTCAGTTAACTCTTTCATGCCTTGTGCCATTGCTTCACCTTCACGGAATACCGAGAAGTTCATTTGCATACACTGTTGTAAGTCTTTACGGATTTGCACTGGGTCTTCACCTTTAGTTGATGACTCCCAACGATTAGTACGTGCAAGCGCAGCTTCTAAATCAGACTCTGAGGCTTCTTTACCGTTTTGTGTTTCGTTTAAGTAAGTTCCTAAGAAGTTACCTGCAGCACGACCAAATACCACTAAATCAAGTAATGAGTTGCCACCTAAGCGGTTAGCACCATGAACTGATACACAAGCGATTTCACCTACGGCAAATAAACCTTCAACAATGGTTTCTTTACCATCGTTACCAATGTTAAGGGCTTGACCGTTAACATTGCAAGGTACACCACCCATTTGGTAGTGACAGGTTGGAATAACTGGAATAGGCTCTTCTGCTGGATCAACATGAGCAAATGTTTTAGATAAATCACAAACACCTGGTAAACGTTTATATAACGTTTCGCGGCCTAAATGATCAAGCTTAAGCTTGATATGTGGACCCCAAGGACCGTCACAACCACGACCTTCACGGATTTCAGTCATCATTGAGCGAGCAACAACATCACGACCCGCTAAATCTTTAGCGTTTGGTGCATAACGTTCCATAAAGCGTTCGCCGTCTTTATTAAGAAGGTAACCACCTTCACCACGACAACCTTCAGTAACTAATACACCCGCACCAGCTATGCCAGTTGGGTGGAATTGCCACATTTCCATGTCTTGCATTTGAATGCCAGCACGAAGTGACATACCAACACCATCACCGGTATTGATGTGAGCGTTAGTTGTTGATGCAAATATACGACCAGCACCACCAGTAGCAAGTACAGTTGCACGTGCTTTAAAGTAAACAATCTCGCCTGTTTCGATACAAATAGCTGTTGTACCAACTACAGCACCGTCACTGTTTTTAACTAAATCTAAGGCATACCACTCAGAGTAAACATTAGTTTTGTTTTTAACATTTTGTTGGTAAAGACAATGAAGTAATGCATGACCTGTACGGTCAGCTGCAGCTGCTGTACGTGCAGCTTGTTCACCACCAAAATTTTTCGATTGACCACCGAATGGACGTTGGTAAATTTTACCTTCATCGGTACGAGAAAAAGGTAAACCCATTTTCTCTAATTCAATAACAGATTCTGGACCTGTCTTACACATGTATTCGATTGCGTCTTGGTCACCGATATAATCGCTGCCCTTAACCGTATCGTACATATGTTGTTCCCAATGATCTTCATGAGCATTACCTAGTGCTACGGTAATACCACCTTGAGCAGATACAGTATGAGAACGTGTTGGAAATACTTTAGAAATCAAGGCACAAGATTTGCCTGACTCTGAAATTGCTAGTGCGGCGCGCATACCTGCACCGCCTGCGCCAATTACTATGGCGTCAAATTCACGAATTGGAACGCTCACTTATACACCCCACACAGTTAAAGAGCCAAACACTAAGTAGGCTATTAAAGTAACAGAAAAGAAAAATTGTAATGCACCGCGTAAAAACGCTGGTTTTACGTAATCAGAAAGTACTTGCCAAACGCCAATTTTAGCGTGAACAAGTAATGCTAATAACGCCATTACAGTAGCTACTTTTACACTCATACATGCAAAGAAGCCTTGCCATACATCATAAGTAACACTAGGTGTTACTACAAAGAAGCCAGCAAGAAGTAAGGTGTATAGTACAAGGATAATTGCACTAGCTCTTAAAAGAATAAAATCATGCACACCGTTTCGGCCTGCTGATGCGACGACGTTTACCATAACCAAACTCCTATTACTGCTGATATTGCTAACCAAGTAATCATGATTACTTTGGCTGTAGCATTACCTGAGGCTAGCTCTTCAAAATGACCTAAATCCATGAACAAGTGACGAACACCTGCTAATACATGAAACGTGAGGGCAGATAAACAGCCAAAGATAATGAACTTAAAGAACATGCTATCAAGGTAACCTTGAATTTGAGCAAATCCTTCAGCAGAAGAAAGTGAGGTTGAAAGGGTCAACAATAAAATACCAATAGCAAATACCATAATAACACCTGATACACGGTGTAAAATGGAAGCATTAGCAGCGGGGTGCATTTTTATTGTAGTTAAATCTAGGTTTACAGGACGTTGTTTTTTCACAATTGTTGCCTAAAGAGCTCGAAAGCCTTCAACTTTTATTATTGTTACTCATGAACTACCTTTACTTACTTGACTTAAAAGCTTACTTGAATCTTAAAATCAACCTAAACAAAAGTAATTCCCGAAAGTGAACGGTAACTTCTTATACTTGCTTAATAAATAAGTATACCAATTCGTACAAAAATATAACCAAGTTCACTAAGTGATGCTAGTTAGATTTTGTAATAAGATTCAAATAGTCATAAGAGTAATTAAATCTACAAATTGTAAGAAAAAGCTACAGGACGAAAGGATTATATAGTCGATATGCTTCAATTACAATTAGCAAGAGCACGAAGTTATTTGAAGGTATTTTTTTTAACCAGAAAATTGCGCTGTATTAAACTTTAGTATAATTACTCTTACAATTTAAATTGGTTTCGGGGTAGAATGTCGACAGTTTTAAAAACCCAAGAAAAATCACAATAACTGACTATTTATTCACTAAGCCTGGTTTGGGAATTAGGCGCAATTTTGGTTGAAGGTCAGTAAATGAATTACAAATTATAATTGATAGGGGAAAAAACATTATGGCTGATTCAAAAGCCTCTCTGAGTATTGATGGCAAAGAAATTGGTGAGTTTCCAGTTTTAAAAGGTACAGCGGGTACTGACGTAATTGATATTAGAACTTTAGGTAGCCATGGCTATTTCACCTATGACCCAGGCTTCTTAGCTACTGGGTCTTGTGAGTCGTCTATTACTTTTATTGATGGTGGTAAAGGTGTACTACAACACCGTGGTTACCCTATTGATAGCCTTGCCAAACAAGCTGATTACTTAGAAGTTTGTTATATTTTATTAAATGGTGATGCACCAACTAAGTCACAGTATGACGAGTTTAAGTCTGTCATTACCCAGCACACCATGGTACATGAGAAATTAGCCCATTTTTTCCAAGGTTTCTTACCTGATGCACATCCAATGGCGATGCTTTGTGGTGTTGTTGGCGCTATGTCATCTTTCTACCACAGCGATTTAGATATCACTGATGCTGCACAGCGTAAACGTAGTGCACATCGCTTAATCGCTAAGATGCCGACGATTGCTGCTATGGCTTATAAATATAGCGTTGGTCAACCTTTTGTTTATCCACGTAATGAGCTTTCATATGCGGAAAACTTCCTTCATATGTTGTTCTCAGTACCAGCTGAAGAATATGTTGTAAGTCCTACCATCGCTAATGCAATGGATAGAATCTTCACGTTACATGCTGATCACGAGCAAAATGCTTCGACATCGACAGTACGTTTAGCTGGTTCTTCCGGTGCTAACCCTTATGCATGTATCGCTGCTGGTGTTGCATCTTTATGGGGCCCTGCTCATGGCGGCGCTAACGAAGCTTGTTTAACTATGCTTGAAGAGATCGGTAGCTTAGAGCGTGTAGATGAGTTTGTTGCTAAGGCAAAAGACAAAAATGACCCATTCCGCTTAATGGGCTTTGGTCACCGAGTTTACAAAAACTTCGATCCACGTGCCACGGTTATGCGTGAAACATGTCACGAAGTATTAAAAGAGCTGGGTATCAGTGATCCACTACTTGATGTTGCTATGGCATTAGAAAAAGTAGCGCTTGAAGACCCTTACTTTATTGAGAAGAAACTTTACCCTAATGTAGATTTCTACTCAGGTATAATCCTTAAAGCTATTGGCATTCCAACGAGTATGTTTACTGTTATTTTCGCTATGTCTAGAACAGTTGGTTGGATTGCACACTGGGATGAAATGTTAACACAACCTGGTCAAAAAATTGGTCGTCCTCGTCAGAAATATACGGGTGAAATCAACCGTGAATTTGTGCCATTAGACAAAAGATAAGAGTTTAGTGCGCTTTTGTGTAAACTAAATTGCAAAAAAGGCAGCATTCGCTGCCTTTTTTACGTCTGTTTTAGAGCAAATATCCCAACCAAGGCATAACCTTAGTCTATACTTACCATTCACAAAAGAAATACTGATTTATAGTTTCTCGTAGGTATCAAAGCACTTTTTGAGGCATAACCACCTAATTGGATTCCACTCTCACAACCTAACCGTTATAATATCTATCTTAAACCTTACCTTTTATATAAAATTCAACACTTGATTATGTCTGATTATTCTCTACGATTTGGCGGTATTAGCCGTTTATACGGCGCACATGGCGCTAACATATTACAACAGTCACATTTTTGTATCATTGGTATTGGTGGTGTTGGCTCTTGGGCAGCTGAAGCTGTTGCCCGTAATGGCATAGGACAAATCACCTTAATCGATTTAGATGATATCTGTACTACCAATATTAATCGTCAAATTCACGCTCTTAGCGATACTATCGGGCAAAGTAAAGTAGACGTAATGGCTGAACGAATAAAACAAATTAATCCTGAATGCCAAGTTAATATCATCGAAGACTTTGTTACGGTGGAAAACCTCTCTACTTTAATTACTAAAGATTTTGATTATGTCATCGATGCCATTGATTCCGTTGACATAAAAACTCGCCTCATAGCCTTTTGTCGTGGCAGTAAAATACCCATCATCACCATTGGCGGTGCTGGAGGACAGGTTGATCCAAGTAAAATAGAAGTAACTGACTTAAGTAAAACCTATCAAGATCCCTTACTTGCTAAAGTAAAAAACCAACTCCGCCGAGAATTTAACTTCCCCCGTGCAGATCTTAAAACTGCCGGTAAAAGAAAGTTCTCAATTGATGCAGTTTATTCAACAGAGCAATTGCGCTACCCTGCCGATGATATAGCTGGAGAGGTTTGTTTGGCTAAACCAGATACAACAAAAGGTGGACAAGGGGCAATGCGTTTAGATTGTCACAGTGGTTTTGGCGCGACCACCCATGTAACAGCAAGTTTTGCCTTTTTTGCTGTAGGTAGAGCTATAGATAAGTTATTAAAAAAACATAAAAGTAATTAGTAAGCGATGATACCTAAGGTGCTATGTTGTACACCATAGAACCTTAGTTATGTAGCTAATAACTTAATTTTGTCGACGATGGCTAACAAGCCATTACCTCGCGAGGGACTTAAGTGTTGCATTAAACCCAACTGTGCGAAGTAATGTTCAATATCAAATTGATAAATTGCTTCTGTATTTTTATTGTTATAGGCAGCGAGGACAATCACTAATAAACCCCTGATAATTTTTGCATCACTATCTGCACTAAATGAATATTCACCTATTTCATTCTTTGACATATTTAACCATGCACGGCTTTCACAGCCAGCTATCAATGTTTTTTCATCTCGAAGGCTTTTATCTAGACGTGACAACTTTTTTCCTAACAGCATTATTTCTCTATGCCGGCTATCCCAGCCCTTAGTCTCTGAAAATAACTTAATAATCTCATTTACGGAATGCTCCTCTAAATTGGACTCTATCTCCAATGGTTTTCCAGTCTGTAAATAACTACTCATCTCAGCTTCTTGTTGATCTTTTAATATATCTTGCAAACAATGGAGAAAATAATCAACTTCCGCATAAGTATTATAAGCCGCAAGAGACACTCTCAAACAGCCATCGATATTTAAGCTTGTCATTAACGGCATAGCGCAATGGTGACCGGCCCGAATAGCAATACCATAACTATCAAGTGCTGTAGCAATATCCTGGTTATGATGTCCTATTATTGTAAAAGCAATAACACCTATGTCTGGCTCTCCTGAGATCACAAAATTTATTTCTCGTATAGCTGCCATTTTTTGATAGCAGTAATGAGAGAGTTGTTGCTCATATTGACCATAACCTCTTTGGTTATCTTGTAAGTAGGGCATCAAGAACTTAATTGTTGAGCCAAAACCAATAATACCAGCAATATTTGGCGTACCGGCTTCAAATTTGAAAGGCAGAGAGTTATACATTGTTGGTTTATCGAAACTTACTGTTTTGATCATTTCCCCCCCCCCCTGGTAAGGTGACATTATTTCCAACAGCTCTCTTTTACCATAAAGTACACCAACACCTGTTGGTCCATACATTTTATGTGCTGAAAAAACATAAAAATCACAACCCAATGCTTTTACATCCGTATTTAGATGAGCCACTGCTTGTGCACCATCTATTAGACTATACGCACCAACCGATTTTGCTTTAGCAATAACTAGCTCAATCGGGTTAATTCGACCTAAGACATTGGAGATATGTGCACAAGCGACGAAACGAGTTTTATCGGTAATAACACTATCCAACGACGAGACATCTATTACTCCTTGTGTCGTTATCGGTAAAACTTTGATCACTGCACCTGTTTGCTGCGCAACTATCTGCCATGGAACAATATTGGCATGGTGTTCACTCACGCAAAGTACAATTTCATCGCCCTGCTTCAATATATTTCTAGCTAAACTTTGACTAACTATATTGATACTCTCAGTAGCGCCTTTTGTCCAGATCACTTCTTTAGAACTCTGTGCACCAATAAATTCCTGCACCAATTTTCGTGCTTGCTCAAAATTAATCGTCGCTTTAGTGCTTAATTGATGTGAGGCTCGATGAACATTCGCATTATATTGCTGGTAATACGTTTGCAGGCTATCTATAACTTGTTGCGGTTTTTGCGTCGTCGCTGCATTATCAAAGTAGACAATTTTCGTCTTTGTTTGTCTACTTTTAGTAACTGTGTCTTTATGATTATCTATTAAGGGAAATTGTTGACGAAACTGACTTGGTTCAAAAAAGTTCATAAAAGGCTCTACCTAAGGACAATTAGCATAAATAATCATCTAAAAAATTCGAGCATATTATAACTTACTTTCCCACAGTTATTTAAGTACTTAGTTATAACTTGGTTAATCACGGATAGGTTTACTGCAGTATTAAGCCACTTGAGGACTGGGTAAAACTGCATTATTTGAACTATAACTAATAGGGTGTCCTCTAGAAAGGGTATAGAATATGAGTTTATGGGCCTATTTGTATCAATTAAGAGCTAGCTTTAGAAAGTTTTTGAATACGAAGGAAACTATAGCAGCGAATAAAGAAAGGACTCAAGACGAACTAAAAGTAAGAAATGAAATTATGTGTTACCTCCACCAACAATGCGAAAAATCAGCTCAAGAAGTTCAATACATCGGCTGTTTTACTCACTGGCCAATCGCTAGACCTAAAACAAAACTGCAAAAACCTTCGTTAGTGTATTTAGATGTTAACCGCTCTAAACTTGCCTCTGTAGAACAAAGAAGCAAAAGAAGAAATATTATCGCTGAAACAGCTAAAAGCACATCTTTTATAAGGCGGGTTGGTACCGTAAAAAAGTACCTAGTAGCTAATGATAAAGAAACTTTAGTGCACTACCGATTAAAAATTTCCGTTTGAAATTAACAATTTTCTTATGGGGGTTTCCTCCCATAATGTCGCTTGAGTAAACATACTCCTTGCCTCTTCAACCTTGCCTTGCTGCAATAGTGCTAAAGCAATATTATAATGAAAGCTTGGCATCAAAAAAGAAAATGGTTTCTCTGATAACATCAATAGGTATTCTTTGGGGAAATCATTGCTGTAATATCGAAGCTGCGTGTGTCGAGTAACAGGTTTGTAAGCAGAATAGCTTAGCGGGGTCTCATTGAAAGACCTCGTGTTATTGCAACTTTCAGAGATATGAAGCCCAACGTCGTTTAGATGGCTTATCGGTGTGCCAAGGCGCCATTTCCCTTGCTTTGTCGATAGTAGCTTATTTGATTTAATATCCACTCGTTGTAATATTGGTGTACTTACTTTGATTTGCTTAGCCCAAGGTACATTTTTAAGTATTCTATTTCTTAATATTTGTTGCTCTCCTTGATAAAATTCAGCCAAAACGACAATATTATGCGCAAAAACACTCTGTTGGGGACCTTGGCATTTGTAGTGGGTTTTAACAAGAGGGTATTCGTCTACAAAGCCTAATAGATGACTCACTTCATGGCTAAAGACATTTACATCATCTTCACTATCGAAATACATCATACCGAGGTGAACATTAGCCCCCCCCTTATCAAACATTAGACCGATATGTCGTGAGTTTGTCTTATCTACAACCTTTTGCCAGAGTGATTCTTCACAGGAAATAGCCTGTTGTGGCTCTGCCATGCAATCAAGTAACTTAACACTAATATACTTGGGGATTGGCAAACAAATAAACTGCGCAAGAGCTTGCTGCGTTCTAAACTGATTAATCAGCTTTTCAAGGTGCTTCAAGTGTGTAAGATTGGTCGCAAAGAGTTGCAAACTCGAAATGCAATCTGGCCATAGCTCCAATGGTTGATTGCTTTGGCTTTCCTTTCTCTTAGTAATTACTGAGTACCTAGCAAGGTTTACTAGCAATTTATTACCTTTTACACTTGTATTAAGTTTAAGTAAATTTGAATTTACTAGCTGCTCAACAAGTGCAACATTACCAAAGTGCATTGCGATTTCAATACGTAAGATTAAGCTATCATCATTGAGACTTATGTTGCCGGGCTTTTTAAGGAATAAACTTAATGTTTCTTTTGCATTTATTTGTTTACCTTGATTAAAGTATAACTGGGCAAGCGATACAATGGCTTCTTGGGAATGTAAACGAATAGCCTGTTCAAACCACATGATGGCCGTTCGGTTGTGTTTTAGTTCCCCCTCTCCTTTTGCTTGGTTTTGATACCAACTAGCAAGCTTATTTGCTGAACTACTCTGCGTTCTTGCCAGCTCTCGATTTAAAGAAAGCCATTCATCACTCCCTAACAGGGCCTTTCCTTCTTGCAGTATTAAAGCCGCTATATGGTTCTTGCGCAATGCATAGGAGAATTGCCTATGACTGTAAGTATTATCATTAATTATCTGAGTTAAATAGCCTGATAAAAAAAATGAGCTTGATGACAGAGATGCCAAAAAACTCATCATAATTACAATAAGGGTGACTTTTTTAATGTGCATTATCTTATTTAATTAACATTGCTAAATCAGCTTAACTTCCGTTATTGAATTAAAGAGTTAAGCTTAAATATCTAAGGTTGGGCATCTACAGCTGTTTGTATCCGCATCAAATCTAATTCAAGTTTGGCGTATCTATGTTCAACAAACTCATAAACATTGGTACTTAAGGCAAGTTTAAAGAAATTAGCCGCACTACCACTGTGCCCCAAAGTTTGATTATATTTACCTAAATAAAAATATGCTTCACACAGCCTTTCCGTAAGCTCTTTATTAGAGTGAACATTTTTTGTTAAGCCTTTAACAAATTGCTCTTGTGATATTTCATCTAAATATAGATTAATGACTTGTTTAGCCCAGATGCGATCATCAACCAATGCAGCTCTTTGTTTTAATGAATATTTTGCAACTAGCGGGTCAATTTCATACTCAGTTAAATATAACCATAATAAGCGATAAGGGTCATCTTGTTGCTTTTGATGGAATGATTGAAAATCTATTGACGCTAATTCTGGACGTGAGCCGTAATACAGCGCAATACCTCTATTTAAATATGCATACTCGTGTTCTGGCGCTAACTCTAATGCGGAATCAAACTTTTCATATGCCTGGGAAAACTCTTGTAACTGAGTGAAATGAATACCTAAAAAGTTATAAGCATCAATTAGATTGGGTTTTAACTTTAATGCATGAGAAAAATCAAAGCGTGCTAATGAGCGTAATCCAACACTGTCATATAAAACACCACGGTCGTAAAACAATTGCGCTCTTTGCTCATCAGTTATTTGTGCCCTATTAATGACTTCTGTTAACCGAGCTATTGCGATTTCACTTTTAAAATTTATGGCTAGAGGCTCTGCAATGACCAAGTTGCTAATAAGTGCTGCACCTGCATTATTGCTGTTACTTCCCTGTGAAGTGGCACAACCTTGAGTGAGCAAGGTACTGCTCAAGAGTATAGTTAGAAGAGTGTTTTTGATAAATGAATGCACAAAAATGCCTTATATTTAAATAATGAGCCATGAGAATTAATTCATTATAAACAAAAAAGGAGCCATGTGGCTCCTTTTTACTTAATGAAATGTAAAAGTTTTTTACTAAAACAATTACTCAGCTGCAGGGGTTTCTGTTGCCGCTGGTTTTTCCATTGCTTCTTTAATGCTTAGACGTACACGACCTTGACGATCAACTTCTAGTACTTTAACTTTCACATCTTGTCCTTCTGTTAATACGTCGCTTACGTTATTAACACGCTCTTCAGAGATTTGAGAAATGTGAACTAAGCCATCTTTACCTGGAAGTACATTAACAAAAGCACCAAAATCAACGATACGTACAACTTTACCAGTGTAAAGAGTACCAACTTCGATTTCAGCTGTTAATGCTTTAATGCGGTTGATTGCATCTTCAGCTTGCTCACCTGAAGTCGCAGCAATTTTAACAGTGCCGTCATCTTCAATTTCAATCGTTGTACCAGTTTCTTCAGTAAGTTGACGAATAGTAGCGCCGCCTTTACCAATGATGTCACGAATCTTATCTTGGCTTACTTTCATTGTATGAATGCGAGGAGCAAATTCAGAAATATCATCTCTGTGACCACCGATAGCTTCATCCATAACAGATAAAATGTGAGTACGTGCAGCTTTTGCTTGGTTTAAAGCAATTTGCATGATCTCTTGCGTGATACCTTCAATTTTAATATCCATTTGAAGTGCAGTAATACCGCCAGTAGTACCAGCTACTTTAAAGTCCATGTCACCTAAGTGATCTTCATCACCTAAAATGTCAGAAAGAACGACAAATTTTTCGCCTTCTTTAACTAGACCCATTGCAATACCAGCAACAGAAGCTTTAATTGGAACACCAGCATCCATAAGTGCTAATGAAGTACCACATACAGAAGCCATTGAAGATGAACCGTTTGATTCAGTGATCTCAGATACAACACGTACTGCGTACGGGAATTCTTCAATCGTAGGCATAACTGCTAACATACCACGCTTAGCTAAACGACCATGACCGATTTCGCGACGCTTAGGTGAACCAACAAAACCAGTTTCACCAACACAGTATGGAGGGAA
>Ga0209395_1004991_pt1 | contig 15178 bp, 15 predicted proteins | sample GOMGulsemesocosm_3_FD_184635 | JGI IMG/M metagenome (GOLD analysis project Ga0209395, IMG submission 184635) | Methane-oxidizing microbial communities from mesocosms in the Gulf of Mexico - GOM9D Gulf of Mexico (SPAdes) (version 2) | ecosystem: Environmental > Aquatic > Marine > Cold seeps... | reverse complement strand
TCTCACTCTGTCGGCAAGGTCTTTGTAGCTCAGGTCTTTATTTTCAAAAATAATGGCTGTAGTGTCTGGATCGATTTCGGCTCGCTTTAAAATAACTGAGCCAATATTGTAGTTTACCGTGGGTGAATGCATGTCCCTGTCTCCGCTTGTTTCAATCTTGGGTTCTCATTAGCTGCGATATTACCTATACTGATATTTTTTGGAATCTCAACTTTAAAATATGCGTATTGTTATATTTCTCCCGCAGAACGCTCTTGGTTTAAGTGTGATGCTTATAAAAAATCTTTGTTGGTTGGCTGCTCGCTACGCGCAGGAAAATGTCAATAATGTTGTCGCGCAACAGTGCGAGGTCCTTACATTTAGTGTCGACGGAAATGACGTCAACTGTTTTTCGGGCGGCCCCATTCGTGCTGATCGGTCGATATCAGAACTGCATAACCCGGACGTCGTCTTTCTTTCCGCTTTCTGGGGCTCGGCTGCAGAAAACGTCCAGTCTGCAGAACCTTTACTTGGAAAAATTCGCCAGTGGCATACTGAAGGCGTGCCCATTGTCGGTTTTAGCAATGCGCCTTTTTTTATGGCGGCCGCGGGGCTTTTAAGCAATAAAGTGGCCACGGTATATCCTCCTGTGGCAAGTGAATTTTCCGCTATGTACCCTGATGTGCTGTTGCGTAGTTCACGGGCGATCACCGATGCGGGAAGTTTATATTGTGCAAATGGAATTGCTTCAGGTTGTGATCTTATCGTGTCAGTCATAGAGATTCTCTTTGGTCCCATGATCGCTCGTAGAATAAATCAAGAATTTCTAATCGGTTTTCAGCGAGGGTATAGTCTGTCAAGTCTCGAGTTTGATGGTCAGAAGTATCATTCGGACCACCAAATTATGACCGCGCAAAACTGCCTAGAGAAAAATTTCAAAGACGATATCAGTGTTGAAGCTCTTGCCGCAGATAGGGGGATGAGCCCAAGGAATTTCTCTCGTCGATTTAAGTTGGCAACGGGCGATACACCTAGTTACTATCTGCAGAGGGTGCGGATCGAGCTTGCTAAGGATTTGTTGACTAATACCGATAAACATATTACCAATATAGCATTTGATATTGGCTACAATGACAGTAGCTACTTTAGCAGAATCTTTAAAAAACAACTGGGAATCCTGCCAAAGCAATATCGAAAAACTCATCAAGTTTGATCTTTTTCAGCGAAGGCTACAAATTTAGTACCTCTTCGCAGAGCGATAAATAGTGTTCATCTTTATTGCTTGCTTCTCCAGAGTCCGCCATTTTTATGAATAGCTTTGCGGCCGAAGTTTTCACGGATTCTTGGTGTTTTTCTTGAGCATGATATCCTTCCGCCGACAAGCATAAGTAGTAGTACAAATTCGCCATCGCCGTCACTAAGCCTTGCATTAATAGCGTTTGAACCTCATGTGACGAATTGTGTAACTCTTTCACGAGTTGGCTTATCTTGTTCAAATGGCTTTTGGCGTTAATTATGGTTTCTGTTGCGTGCTTGGGAAGTTTTTCAATGAGTTCAGATACAGTAGATATGTAGTGTTTGTCATGCTCGTATTTATGTATGTCTCTTAGTACTTGCACATATAGTGTGTTGTGTGTGCCTTCCCAATTTTCGAAAATGATCGCGTCGCGTAGTAATCTCGGCAAGGACGACATATTTTCAATGGCTCCGTTTCCGCCAATGCCGTCTAAACAGTGATGTATATTATTTACGCCGCGCTTTGATATAACAGATTTCCCGATGTTGACCATAAGTCGACAAAAAGATATTTCAGCTTCGCTAACTATCTCCTGCATATCGATCTTATCTTGCAGTGAAATAAGGGCGTAGGTTCCCGCAAAAGATGCAAGGTTGTCAGCTTTAATTTGTGCCAGATTTTCCTTAACCAAGGGGTATTGTAGAATGTTGCTGCCAAAGGCCATGCGAGTTTTAGCAAAATCTAAAGAAAACTGATAAGCACGGGTAGTCATGCCGCACACAGCGACCGACAACGCTATTCTGGAGTGGTGCACCACTCGTTCTAACATAAAGTTGAAATCGCTTCCCAGAGGTATGGCGTAAGAATCATGGTAATCGATTTCAGCCGAGGCTAAAGCTCTGGTGCCTAATTTTTCCTTCAGGCGACGCATCGTGAAATCGTTGCGCGTACCATCGGGTTTTTGAGAGGGTATTAGAAACATGGACAGCCCTTTTGTTCCGGGCCGTTCCATGCTGCGCCTGGCGCTGACAACCATTAGCTCAGCATTTGCGTTGGAGCAAAACCACTTTTCTCCACGGATAAACCACTCTCCAGCCTCGTTCTGCCACGCACGTAGGTCATTTGCGCCTACGTCAGAGCCTCCTTGCACTTCAGTCAGAAATTGAGAGGAAGTGTAGTTATTGCTGTAACTCGGCTCTTCAAGTTTCTTGATGTATTCCTTGCGGCCAGGAAAATCGTCAACCAATTTTAGTACACGGGCGGTTTCGTAGTTACAAATTACTGGGCAGTTGTGGCCGGCTTCACCCACGTGATTGCCTAGATAGTAGTAGGCCATTCCTTCTTTTAAACCACCTAGGGTCGCTAAGGTTTTAACGAGCCCTGTTCCGTATATATAATCGCCGGCGACAACATAATCTGGATGATGGACAACATGATCGATTCGATCGCCAATACCGTTATAGGCATCTATTCTCGGATTGTTAAAGCGGAAGTCATTTTCAGTCGCCGCCGCGTCGAGTTGATTGGGAATTATCGCACCATAATTCGACAGGCCTTTCTTGCAGTCCTTGTAGGTATCGCCTAGGTGATATTGCAGCGTGTGTTGAAATTCTACATTGCGGTCGAATACGTTATTCGAGCGTAGTTGCAACCATTTCCGCAGGTTATCTCGGCCGAATGTTTGGCCCGGGCTTGGGCGCTCAACCTTTTGCTCTGAGGGGCTAAGGGCTCCACCTTGGATTGTTTTGCCGTCGCTGCCATCTATATTTACTGTGATGCTGCCCATGTTTGCTCCCTATAATTTGTATTTGACTCATGGTAGCGACTTGGACCAACAAGACGACAGGATAAATCGGACAAATGAGGGGACTGTAAGGACATGTTGTATCTCACTAATGTTTTTCAGCTGAGGCGCAAAACGCCTAGTCATCCCACAGCTAAAACCCTAAAAGCCAAAACTATGGTCTCTTTTGGGTGTTGATCACGCGCCTCATCGGTTAAACTGCGAGCCCTATATTGGCGTCCCAGCAACTTGCATGGGTATATGGCCCATTTTTAAATCCCCAACGATTCAACTAAAGCAATAGGTAATCCTGATATGACTACACCCTCAGACCCTGAAACAATTGCTCCACTTTGCGACTACCCTTTACGAACCACCCCTCTAACGGGCAACAAAGATGTCCTACGCTGGATTGAGCGCATGGTGGCTTTGCTGCAGCCCGAGCGTGTTCATTGGGTAGACGGCTCAGAAGAAGAAGCCGCGGCAATGATGAGAATGATGGTCGCTCGCGGAGACTGCGTAAAGCTCAATGAAGCGCTGCGCCCCAATAGTCACCTGTTCCGCTCCGACCCACGAGATGTCGCCCGCGTTGAAAGTCGCACTTATATCTGCTCTGTTGGCGAAGACGATGCTGGGCCAACCAACAACTGGATGGCGCCGGAGGAGATGAAAAAGAAGATGAATGGCTTATCTGAGGGCGCCATGCGTGGCCGCACTCTCTACGTTATTCCTTTCAGTATGGGCCCTATTGGCTCACCAATTGGTAAGATTGGCATCCAAGTAACCGATTCTGCCTATGCTGTTGCCAATATGCGCATAATGGCCCGAGTATCGCCAAAAGTGATGGAAGTGCTGGGTGATAGCACAGATTACGTACGCTGCGTACACACGGTGGGTCAGCCGATATTGTCTGAGAAAGACGATGTGAACTGGCCTTGTAATCCGGAAGATACCTATATTGCTCATTTCCCCGAAGAAAAAACCATTCTCAGTTTTGGTTCGGGTTATGGCGGCAATGCCTTGCTGGGTAAAAAATGTTTTGCTTTGCGTATTGCCAGTACCATTGCTCGTGATGAGGGCTGGTTGGCCGAGCACATGCTGGTTTTGGGCGTCAAAGATCCCTCTGGCAAGAAAACCTATATTACCGCCGCTTTTCCAAGCGCCTGCGGCAAAACCAATTTTGCCATGTTGATTCCACCGCCCGAGTTGCAAAAACAGGGTTGGGAAATTTCCTGTATCGGTGATGATATTGCCTGGATTAAACCCGATGCGAATGGCAAGTTACGTGCAATTAACCCTGAAGCGGGTTTCTTTGGGGTTGCGCCAGGAACTAGCATGGAAACCAATCCCATGGCTATGGAGTCTTGCGCTCGCGATACCATTTTCACCAACGTTGCGCTCACCGATGAGGGCGATATTTGGTGGGAGGGAATGACAGCTGAAAAGCCCGCGCATTTGATCGACTGGAAGGGTAATGACTGGGCACCCGACAGCGAAACGCCGTCTTCTCACCCAAATGCACGATTTACCGCACCCGCTAGAAACTGCCCCGTGATTGACCCCGACTGGGAAAACCCAGCAGGCGTTGAAGTGGGCGCGATGATTTTCGGTGGCCGTCGTATGAGCACTATCCCCTTGGTTTACCAGAGCTTCAACTGGCAGCACGGTGTTTATATGGGAGCGACAGTCGGTTCTGAACAAACCGCAGCAGCCGAAGGCGCGGTCGGCAGTATGCGCCAAGACCCCTTCGCCATGTTGCCGTTCTGTGGCTATCACATGGGCGACTATTTCCGTCATTGGTTAAAAATGGGCAAAGTGATCAATGAGCCACCCCGCATTTTTCACGTTAACTGGTTCCGTAAAGACGAAAAGGGCAAATTTCTGTGGCCTGGCTTTGGTGAAAATGCCCGTGTCCTCAAGTGGATTGTTGAGCGCGTAAATGGTTTGGCTCAGGCTAAAGAAACGCCACTGGGTTGGATGCCAAGTTACAAAGACCTGGATTGGGACGGTTTGGATTTCACTGAAGAGGAGTGGAATGAGCTGATGAAAGTGGATGGTGAAGCGATGAAGTCACAGGCGCTCGGCCACGAAGCTTTGTTCCTAAAGCTTTGGGACCATATGCCCAAAGAATTACTTTGGCAGCGCGACTTGTTGTTGAGCCGCTACTAGTTTTTAGTGCTGATACGGTGTCACTCTTTTTCTTAGGGTGACGCCAATGAAACCGTTTTAGCCCCCGAGCGCTCTATAATTTTTACCAGCGCTGACTGAATTAATTCATCTTCTTGAGCCTCGGTTTTGCTCTGGAGGCGCTCCTCTTGAGCTTCTCCACCTTCCTCCAGTAAAAAAGTAACGATTACTTCGTCAGTCTGCCCGTCGATGCGCCCAAAATAGGCAATTGACACCATCGGGTAGCCCTGAAAACCCATTTTGACTCTTTTAGCGATGCGTTTTTTTGATTTTTCCAAATTCATAGGCGGTTCTCAGGTTTGTGTTTGCCAGGCATAACACCGTGCTTGCGATGTGTTTGCCAGTGAGCGTGCTAAGATGGGCCCCATCTGTCCTAACGAACCTTACCCTATTAAGCCCTATGAATGAACGAGAGAAATTATGTCAATGAGTGAGAAAATTGAGTTAACACCAGGTGGCCCTCATTTTTCAAAGCTAATTCAAGGGTATTGGAGAATGGGCGAGTGGGCAAGAAGCCCTCAGGAGCATCTGACCTTTTGTGAGCGTCATTTAGAGCTTGGTGTTAGCACGGTTGATCACGCCAATATTTATGGCGACCCTGCTTGCGAAAGTTTATTTGGGCAGATGCTGAAATTAGCACCGGGTTTGCGCGAAAAAATTGAAATTGTGACTAAATGCGGAATAGTGCTGGGCGACAAGGGCCGTGGAGAAGTGACGCATTATCGCAGTGATCGACGTTATATCATCGATACACTTGAGTTATCCCTCACCAGACTCGGGGTTGAAAGTGTTGATGTGCTCTTACTGCATCGCCCCGATTTATTGATGAACGTTGATGAAGTGGCCGAAGCATTTTCGCAGCTCAAGCAAAGCGGTAAAGTACAGAACTTTGGCGTTTCCAATTATTCAGCATCACAATTCGCTCTACTGCAATCGCGCTTGGATGCACCACTGGTCACCAATCAAATTGAGATTAACCCTCTCAACCTGACGGCGACTGAAGACGGTAGTTTGGATTTAATGCAGCAGCACCGTGTTAGGCCAATGGCCTGGTCTTGTCTTGCGGGTGGTCGAATCTTTAACGAGCAGACTGAGACTATGCAAAGACTACGCGCCGAACTTGAAAATGTACGTGATGAATTGTCGGCCGATTCTATAGATCAAGTGCTGTTTGCTTGGGTTGCGGCCCTGCCGGCGAAGCCCTTACCCATCGTGGGCAGCGGTAATATTGATCGAGTGGTCGCCGCAATTAAATCCTTCAGCTACACCCTAAGTCCAGAGCAGTGGTATCGTATTTGGACTGCCTCAAAAGGTCACGGCGTGGCTTAGGGGTGGGTCTTTAGCTTAATGGTCCATATTCAAAAATATTTTTTGCAGAGTTTCGTTGAGTTGATGTAATTGCTCTGCAGGAATATCCTCAAAGGCCGTGTCGAATACTCTTGTAGTATTGGCAATAACCGATTCAATGGTATCGATACCTTCCTGAGTAATATTAACGATAGAAACTCTACCGTCCTCTTTATGGGGGTTTATCTCAACCAACCCTCTCTCCTGCATCTTATAAACCGTTTTTGTAATTGTGGGCAGGCGCGAAACGGCATGAGTTGTAATCTCTGTGATACTTAGGTCGCCGTGTTCACGCAGAATCATACCCACTCGCCACACAGTAATGTTCATGTTGACCTTCTTTAAGGCCACTTCCATTTTGTGTGTGTAGCGATTGCTCAGTCTCATCACCCAATAAAAAGGGAATTGACGAAACTCGAAATCTTCGTTGGCAGGCTTAAATTTGCTTAGGGTTTTGTTGTCTCTACTCATGTCTGGCTCATTCATGATTGGCCTGTTTCTCAGGTCAGATTCTGATTAATTTCAATGGCTCATCGATCACCTCGAAGGGCCTTAGCATAACATGCCTAGCGGCCAATCCGACCTAACTTACTATACTGTTCACTTGAAACATTAGTTGACATTTCAAGTAAAAAGAAAGATAGTTGCCTTTTCAAGTAATGTAAAGCGAAGGGCCAGCCTTGATGTCACTTTTTATTGAACAGTTTTCACTCGGTAAAAAAGGCCCAAGGGTCGCAGTCAAAGACTGTATTGATGTAGCCGGTTATGCCTCTAAGTCAGGCAGTGAATCATTGGCTGATGCGCCCATCGCCAACTCCCACGCTGAGGTTGTTGAGCGCCTGCTGGGCGGGGGCTGTGAGTTGATTGGCAAGTTGAACATGCATGAATTTGCCTACGGTATGAGCGGCGTTAATCACTATACCGGCACACCTATAAATCCGCTTTTTCCAGATTATATTCCTGGTGGCTCATCTAGCGCATCGGCGGCTTTGGTGGCTCAAGGCGATGTCGATTTTACCTTAGGTAGCGATACCGGTGGCTCAATACGTCTCCCCGCGGCCTGCTGTGGTGTATACGGCTTGAAGCCAACTTTCGGGCGAGTGAGTCGCAAAGGCGCGCATCCAGAGCAGAGCTCATTAGACTGCGTGGGTCCTTTTGCAAGAAACGTTGAAGGTTTGATGCTGGCGATGAGCATGATCGATGATTCGTTTAAACAGTCTGCCGAAGGCAAAGTTGAGGCATTTACCTTAGGTCGGGTTCGAGTTCAGTCTCACCCCGACATTGATAAGGCGCTCAGTGCCTATTTGGACAAAACGAAGGTGCCGTGTAATGAAATTGAACTGCCCTCAATTGATGCGGCATTCAACGCTGGCTTAGACATTATTAACGCTGAGTGTTGGGCGGCCTGGGGCAAATACTTGCCCAGCGGTAAAGTGGGCAAAGACGTTGCCACACGTTTACGTGCCGCCAAAAATACCACCCCAGATACAGTTGCTGAAGCGGAAGTGGTACGACAGCGTTTCACGGCCGAGGTGGATACCGCCTTGGAAAAGTTCTCCGTTTTGGTTTTACCGACACTTCCCGATTTTCCAATGAGCCGAGAAGCGGCCTTGGCAGGAGCGCTGGACTTGCGCAGTAGCGCGCTCGTTCGCCCCTTCAATTTATCGGGGCACCCAGCTCTATCGATTCCAATGAAAGACACACTCGGTAGGCCAATGGCTTTGCAGCTAGTGGCCGCTCATGGGCAAGATGAACGGCTTTGTGAGGTCGCCGCTGAGCTTGAGCGACTAAATTTGTCTCACTTTGGCGACAAATTACTCGCCACATAAATATTATGTTTACACCAAATTTATTAAGGGGAACTGTATGTCCGGTATGACTATTGATAAAGCTCTGTGGGGGGGCGAAGCCGTTTTTGACGAGTTGTTAAGAGACATACGATCGCGCCGTGAAGAATTTGAAGCCCAGCGTTTTATCTCTGAAGACATCATCGAACGTTTTAAAGATATCGGCATTTACCGTGCATTTGCACCCGCCAAATTTGGTGGTGACAGCAAAACCCCAGCTGAATTCCTACAAGTAATTGAAGCACTATCCGCAGCTGATGGCTCTGCCGGTTGGGTTGCCAGCTTTGGCATGAACCCAGCTTACCTCGCCGCTTTGCCATTGGAGACTTTGGAGCAGGTTTGGGGTGAGAGCCCGGATGTCGTCTTTGCTGGAGGCATTTTCCCTCCGCAGCGAGCGGTTCGGGTCGACGGTGGGTTTAAGGTGAGTGGTCGCTGGCAGTTTGCCAGTGGTTGTATGGGGGCTTCCTTACTCGGCGTGGGTATTTTGCCCGACGAAGAGGGCGGTTTGCCTCGTATGGCGGTATTGCCACGAGAAAAAGTCAGCATTGAAAAAACTTGGGACGTTCACGGCATGGTGGCCACAGGCAGTTTTGACCTAGTGGTGGACGATGTAGTTGTACCAGAAGAGTGGACCTTTATTCGCGGAGATACACCGACCTTAGACGCACCTTTCTTCAAATATCCTTCTCTTTCATTCGCTGCACAGGTGCTTTCTGTGACAAGTTTGGGAGTTGCGAGAGAAGCCTTGGACGTACTTGTTGGTATGTCTGCGGGACGAAAATCTGTAACGGGGGCACCGCAGTTAGGTGATCGTACCTATGTTCAGATCGAGATTGCCAAAGCTGAAGCTCGCTTGCGTTCATCGCGAGCGTTCTTTTATGAGGCTACCAATGATGCTTGGGCGGCGATTGAGGCGGGAGGCAAGCCCACACCTGATCAAGTGAGCATGATTCGCCTGGCCACCACACATTTAACCCGAGAGTGTGCGGCAGTTGCGCAAACGGCCTACCACCTGTCAGGTATGACCGGCGCTTATTTGAATCACCCATTGTCGCGTTGTTTTAGAGATTCTCAGATGGCGACCCAGCATGCGTTTATGGGAGAGATAACCTTCCAAAATGCGGGTGCCATGATCTTCGGGAAAGACCCATTGCCGGGCTATTTGTAGCCCCTCATTTTATTTGAAATCATAAGTTGGAGAATTACATGTCGGAATTTACGAGCCACCGCGTTTTATTTTGTATTGGTGTTAATCAAAATTTTATGGACGCACCACAATCGGAAATGGGCGACGTTTGGCAGGCTTTTAGCGCCATGCTGAAAGGTATCGCCACACTGCCTGACGTGAACGTATTGGGCATTATGGACGATGACCGCATACAGGTGGGACCTTCTACAAGCTCGCCATGGACAGCCTACATTATGGCAGACGTTCCTAGTCTGGATACCGTGATCCAGGCGTGTGATTTCTTCCGCTCCACTCCTGTGGGTGATGGTACTTACAAGTTATGGAAATATTGCAAAGTCGAAGCCCGCATTGGTCGCGAATTAGTCGTGCCTGAATAGTCTTAGAAGGGACAAAATTATGCCCAATACTCCAAGCGACAAAGAATTATTGATTAGGTTAGAAACCTTAGAACGTGAAGGTGCTGTGCGCGCCTGCATGAACCGATATATGCAGCTTTGCGATGTATTGGGGGTGGGCTTTGCGCTCGATACACTAACGAATTTGTTCACAGAAGACGCTATTTGGGAGGGCAAAGGCACTCGCTATGCCGAAACCTTTGGTCGCTATGAAGGCCGTTCAGTCATTGCGTCGATGTTTGCGAAGTACACCTTAGAGCCGGCTCATTTCTCTCTGAATATTCACCTTCTCGGTAATGAGATGATTGTTGTGGATGGACAGAGCGCTAAAGGTTCTTGGGTGCTGATGCAGCCATCCGAATTTTCCTCAGGAAAATCCCAACTTAGCTGTGCGCGGATAACAGCAGATTTTGTTTTTATTAAGGGCGAATGCCTAATAAAGCATTTTCAGACTGAAAACATATTTAGCCGGCCAATGAATGCACCTTGGAATCAAAGTGCAGAATTGCCAGTTCCAAAATAGAAAAAGGAGATGTTCGTGGGAGACGCCATGAGTTCAAATATTATTGCCAAGGCATCAGAGTCTGTTGTTGAAGACCTCGTATTTGAAGACAAAGTACATAAATCATTGTACTCAGATGCTGAAATTTTTGAAGAAGAGTTGAAAAAAATCTTCAACGGTACATGGGTCTGGGTGGGCCACGAAAGTGAAGTGTCTGAGGTGGGCTCGTTCAAAACGGCCATGATTGGTCGAAGCCCCGTGATTGTATCGCGAGATCGAAAAAAAGAAATTCACGTTTTGCTCAATCGATGTCGTCACCGTGGCGCTACAGTTTGCCAGGGTAATCATGGTAAGACGCGGGCATTTACCTGCCCTTATCACGGCTGGGGTTATGCCTTGGACGGATCATTGCGGGCGCTTCCAAAGCCAGAAGAATATGAAAATCTGATGGACAAAGCTGACTATGGTTTAGTCAAGCTGCGCCATGAGAGTTATCAGGGAATGATATTCGCGACTCTCAATGATGAAATCGAACCTTTGGTCGACTTCCTTGGTGGCGCGAAAAAATGGATCGACCTGTTTATGAAGCAAGGTGGCGGATACCCCATAAAAGCCTTGGGTGAACATCGTTTTCGTTTTCCCGGCAACTGGAAGATCCAGCTGGAAAATACCACCGACGCCTATCATTTTCCGATTGTGCACAAATCGTTTATTAGTTCTGTAGATGATCAAACGGCCGAAGTATTTGATTTCTTAGACGGTGAAGGCTATGTGGAAGACCTAGGTAATGGGCACAGTGTAATGGTGATGATTCCTGAACTTGTCGATTTGGATGAAAATTTGGATGACGCTATTCCCGAACGCTTTGCTGATTTTGCGCAGGCGTTGACGGAAGAAGGTTTTGGTGATGAGGCCGTAAGAAAAATGGTACGCGCAGTTGGAGGAGGCGGTTTCAATTTGAATCTGTTCCCGAACATTGCTTGTTCAATGGCATTTTTCCGCAACCTGGTTCCTGTGAGTGTGAATGAAACGGAAATTCATCATGTTGCACTCGGCGGCGAGGGCGCTCCAGAAATATTCAACCAAACCCGGATGCGCTTACACGAGCACTTTCAGGGTCCAATGGGTTTTGGTACGCCTGACGATGGCGAAGCGTGGGAGCGTGTGCAAGCCGGTTCTATGGCGGGCACCGATGGGTGGATTATGGTCAATCGAGGCATGTCTCGCTTGAGTACGTCGGCCGATGGGAATGTCAAAGGCGCGGTCTGTTCCGAAACGGGTATGCGCGCGGCATACCGTCAATACAAAAAACAAATGGCCGTTGATATACCGGTAAAGGAGCAATCTGATGTCCCCTCAAAGTGAGTTGCAAACCCTGGCAGAGGTGACAGCCTTCTTGTCAAAAGAAGCGGATATGCTGGACCATAAAGAGTACGAGCAATGGCTGGATCTATGGTCTGACAGCGGTATGTATATTGTGCCCATTGATCACCGCGAAACGGACCACAAAAACTCCTTGAATGTGGCCTATGACGACGCCGAAATGCGCAAGATGCGAACCGCTCGGCTTGCAAGTGGTGAAGCCGTGTCTACTCAGGAAGCGGTCTTTACTATTCGTACGCTTTCGCGCATACGAATCTTGGCTGAAGACAATGGTGTAGTACACGCTCGATGCGCATATTGCCTTTATGAAAATAAGGCATCGGGTTTGAGAAGCTACCCAGCTAATGTGGAATTTAAGCTCCGTAGAGACGAGAGCAATTTTAAAATTGAAGAAAAAGTGGTGAAGGTGATGAAATCTGACCAATACCTAACCACTACCTGTTACCTGTTTTAGGAGGCGAGTAAATGACACAAGTAGCTCTAGTCACAGGTGCCGCTCAAGGCTTGGGACTTTCAATTGCTAAAAAATTATTCGAGGCCGGTTATCGGGTCGCGCTTACAGATGTAGATACGAAGCGTGCAATATGCGCAGCGAATACTCTGGACCCAAGTGGTGAAAAAGTTATTGGCCTGGGTTTGGACGTGCAAGAAAAAAATGAATTTCGCAATGCACTGAATGTATTGGTTGAGCGCTGGGGCGCTTGTGAGGTGCTGGTAAATAACGCGGCTTTGACTCCAACAACTCCTTTGTTGGAAATCGAACCCGATGAATTTGATCAAGTAATGAAGGTCAATCTACGTGGCACCTTCGTAGGTTCTCAAGTGTTTTCCGAACATTTTTGCGAACGCGGCTATGGTCGAATCATCAATATGGCCTCGCTGGCGGGGCAAATGGGTGGCACGGCGTCGGGCGCTCACTACGCCTCTTCGAAGGCGGGAATCTTAACCTTGACGAAAATATTTGCGCGTGAATTTGCGGACAAGAAAATCACCGTAAATGCGGTTGCGCCTGGGCCGGTAGATGTGCCTTCCATTCGTGACAAAGTGCCTGCTGACAAACTGGCCAATATCATCGACAACATGATTCCAGTGAAAGCGATGAGCAGTCCCGACTTTATTGCCGATATGGTTGTGATGCTGGCAAGCCCCGAAGCTACCACAGTCACGGGTGCCTGTTGGGATGCCAACGGCGGAATTTCAATGCGCTAAAGCGCGCTTATTGAGGAATGCATATGAGCGATGCTCTATTAGACGTAACGATTAGCGCCCGCGAAGAGCAGGGCGCGGGCGTAGCAGTTTTTGAATTGGCTTCTGTCTCCGGTGAGGCCTTGCCTCAATATGCTGCGGGTGCGCATATCGATGTGCATGTGAATCAGGAACTTGTACGTCAATACTCCCTGTGCGCTAGGCCGACTGACGAAGGTAAGTACCGTATAGGTATTCTCAACGATCCTAACTCTCGGGGCGGATCGCGGCAGATCCATGCGGACTTTAAAGTGGGTAAACAGCTGTCTATCAGTACGCCGCGGAACCACTTTCCTCTAGAGACCGTTGCTAAACGCACTATTTTAGCGGGCGGCGGAATTGGGATTACGCCGCTGATTGCAATGGCCTACGAACTGCAGGCCCTGAACCAAGATTTCGAATTGCACTATTGTGCGAGAACACGTGGTGCCGGCGCTTTTGTGGAGGAGCTGCAGGAGTCATTTCCAGAGAATGTTATTTTCCACTATGACGACGAAGAAAAATCGCAACTGTTTTCGCCTGCGCTAGCGCTTGGGCCCTGCGATAGTGGCACTCATGTCTATGTTTGTGGGCCTTCAGGTTTTATGGACTGGGTTATTGCTGGAGCCAAAGAGTTGGGCTACCCCTCTGCGCAAGTACATTTCGAATACTTCAGCGCAGAAGTAGACAGCAGTGGCGCCAGTTTTGAGGTGCACTGTGTGAAAAGTGATGTGACCTTGGTGGTGGAAGAACAGCAGAGCATTGTTAAGGCGCTCGCGGCAGCCGGTGTAAAAGTAGACGTTTCCTGCGAAGAAGGTGTGTGCGGCACGTGTATCACCGACGTATTGGAAGGCGAACCAGATCATCGTGACCACTTCTTAACTGACGAGGAAAAAGCTGATAACGATCAAATGGCACTTTGCTGTTCTCGCGCTAAGAGCGCTCGTTTGGTTATAGACATCTAGATGTATCAGATTCAAGTTCTGGGCGATAGTCGAGAATTTAGGTGCAGTGAAAACACCAGTCTGCTTTCGGCTATGGCAAAAGTGGGAATTAATTGTATTCCCGTTGGCTGTCGTTCAGGCGGGTGTGGGGTTTGCAAAATCCGCGTTTTAAGTGGGACTTTTACTGCCAAGGTAATGAGCCGAAAACAAATCTCTCTGGCTGAAGAGGCAGATGGTTTAGCGCTGGCTTGCCGAATTTTTCCCAAAAGTAGCATGGTTGTTGAAGTGATAGAAAAGAAATAAAAAAAGTAGGTCTGACTGGTAGAGATATTAACCGTTATTGAAAACTTGGAGAGAGAGTTATGCAAAAAGGTGTAATGAGACCCGGACACGTACAAATTCGAGTGATGAATCTAGAAGAAGCCCTAGACCATTATTGCAATCTTGTTGGTCTAATTGAAACCGATCGAGATGAGCAAGGGCGGGTTTATTTGAAAGCATGGACAGAAGTAGATCGTTTCTCTGTCGTGTTGCGCGAGGCGGACGAGCCCGGCATGGATTTCATGGCTTTTAAGGTTCTGAACGATGCCGTGCTCGACAGCTTGAGTGCAGACCTTCAGGCCTACGGCTGCGACGTAGAAAATATTGCTGCGGGAGAGCTTAATAACTGTGGGCGTAGAGTGCGCTTTCAGGCTCCATCAGGACATTACTTCGAACTTTATGCGGAAAAAGAGCGCACGGGAAAGTGGGGTGTTAGCAATGTGAACCCTGAAGCGTGGCCGCGTGATTTAAAGGGCATGAAGGCTGAACGTTTTGATCATTGTTTACTGTACGGTACAGATATACCCGCGACTTTAAAGTTATTTGAAGACGTACTTGGGTTTAGCTTGGCGGAGCAAGTGGTGGACCCTGATGGCAATCGCGTCGCAATTTTTATTACCACTAGTATGAAAGCGCACGATGTTGCATTTATTGATTGTCCTGAACCCAACAAATTTCATCATGCCTCTTTTTGTCTCGACACTTGGGATTCAGTCTTGCGCGCCGCCGATCTATTGACGATGACGGATACGCCAAAAGACATTGGGCCCACTCGTCATGGTTTAACCCATGGGCAAACTATCTATTTCTTCGATCCCTCAGGAAATCGCAACGAGGTAT
>Ga0209395_1004989_pt1 | contig 15183 bp, 16 predicted proteins | sample GOMGulsemesocosm_3_FD_184635 | JGI IMG/M metagenome (GOLD analysis project Ga0209395, IMG submission 184635) | Methane-oxidizing microbial communities from mesocosms in the Gulf of Mexico - GOM9D Gulf of Mexico (SPAdes) (version 2) | ecosystem: Environmental > Aquatic > Marine > Cold seeps... | reverse complement strand
CGCATGCTGAGCATTTGCTCGCGGCGGCCGGTCAGAATTTTATGAGGGTAAGTTTGATGACCAACATCCCAAACGAGACGGTCTTCTGGTGTGTTATAGCAGTAGTGAAGCGCGATGGTGAGTTCGACCACACCAAGGCCTGCGCCGAAATGGCCTCCGGTCTGGCCAACACTGAAGAGCATGAATTCTCTCAGTTCCTTTGCCAGTTGTGGCAATAGCTCTTCTTCCAATTGACGTAAATCGGCAGGCGAGTTGACCCGATCGAGGAGTGGGGTCACAGGGCGAGAGAGTGGTATTTCTTCAAACATGCGGGCCGTTGCTAAGTTATCTACTACTGAAGCAGCGATTTTAGGGGGATAGCCCGACATTGCATAGCTTTATTACGGATTTATGAGCGCCTGTGTGCTTTCGTGCATTATTAAGTGCTAGCTCTGCCGCACTATTGCTAGCAGTGTGAACGGTTACTTACTTATTGCGCTCGATAATGTAGGCGGATAGCTGGCGAAGTGGATTGGCTTTATCATCAAAACCCTCTAGAGCTGCAAGCGCTGAATGATGCAGTTCTTGCGCCTTTTCTTGCGCGCCCGCTAAGCCCAACAATGAAACATAGGTAGGCTTGTTGAGGGCGATATCCGCCCCTTGCTGTTTACCGAGGGTCTCGGTGTCGGCAACTACATCGAGTATGTCGTCTTGAACTTGAAAGGCGAGCCCGATGGCATCCGCATAACTTGTTAGGGCGCTCAACTGAGCTTGATCGACTCGGCCAGTGGTTAGTGCGCCCATGCGAACACTGGCACGAATCAGTGCGCCAGTTTTTAGGTTGTGCATATGTTCGAGTTGAGCCAGCGATGGCTGTTGATCGACACTGGCGAGATCGATAGCTTGGCCACCGACCATACCGGCAGCGCCAGATGCCTGTGCCAACTCTTTGACAAGGGCCAGGCGTGTGTGATCGCTAACTTCAGGAGCTTGGACCAGTGATTCAAAAGCCAGCGCTTGTAGGGCATCACCGGCAAGAATGGCGGTGGCTTCACTGAAGGCGATATGGCAGGTCGGCTGACCGCGGCGAAGATCATCATCATCCATGGCCGGCAGATCATCGTGGATCAAGCTGTAGGCATGGATCGCCTCTAGTGCGCAAGCCGCACTGTCGGTCGCTTCGACTATAGCGCTAATGGCTTGAGCGCTGGCGTAAGCCAGCAGCGGGCGAATACGCTTGCCGCCACTCAATAAGCTGTATCGCATAGCTTGCAGTAATTGATCATCACTCTTGTCGAGTGGTAGCAGTGCGTTGGATAGAGCTTGGTCGATTCGTGCTTGGCCATCTTTCACAAAGCCGTGGATCGATCCTGTCATAGCTGGTCGTCGGCGAATGGCTGAGAGACAAGTTCGCCTTGTTGCTCCAAGAGCAGCTGAACTTTTTGCTCGGCTTCAGACAGGCGGCTCTGGCATTGTCTGGTCAGCTGAATACCACTTTCGAAGGCCTTTAGAGACTCTTCAAGGCTAAGATCTCCTTTTTCCATCTCGCTGACTAGCGCTTCGAGTTGCTGTAAAGATTGTTCGAAATCGACGGCTTTTTTTTTGGCGGCCACGGGCGTCTCTCTTGCGTTCATTAACAGGCCGTCACACTACAGAAGCAGACAATCAAGGTCAATCTGAGAGGTTCGTTGAGCGACATGGGAGTGGGCTGCTAAACTGTGGTGATGTCATCGCCTGAGAAGCTGATTTGAAGGAGTTATTGGGGTGATGAAATTTTCAATTCGGCCGATAACCGATAAAATTGTATTTCATTCGATAGCGCTGGCAGACGCAGCGAGTTATCGACGAAAGTATCCGTTGCATAGGAGTTAGAAGTGGATTTAGCGACGATAGTAGGATTGTTGGGGGCCTTTGGTCTCATCGTGGCCACCATGTTAATGAGTGGCGATTTGACGATGTTTGTCAACATACCCTCATTAGTGATCGTGTTTGGCGGTAGCCTCTTTGCCGTTATGGCGAAATTCGGTTTGGGCCAGTTTCTCGGCGCAGCCAAGGTGGCTGGCAAGAGCTTTTCTAACAAGCTTTCTGATCCGAGTGAGCTAATTGATGAAATTGTCGAGTTAGCCGATACCGCCCGCAAGGGTGGACTGCTTGCGCTGGAGGGAAAAGAAGTTGGTAATGAATTTTTACAAAAAGGTATTCAGCTGCTGGTGGATGGTCATGACCCCGAGGTAGTGAAGGCGCTCTTGTCCAAAGATCGGACTCTTGCAGAAGAGCGTCACTCCACCGCCGCTACTATTTTTTCATCTCTGGCCGCTATGGCGCCAGCGATGGGGATGATCGGCACACTGATCGGCCTAGTTGCGATGCTTGCCAACATGGATGATCCCAAATCAATTGGCCCCGCGATGGCGGTCGCACTGTTGACGACGCTTTATGGCGCGATATTGGCCAATGGCTTTTGTGAACCTGTCGCGGACAAATTGAAATTGCGAGCGGGAGAAGAGGCGTTGATCAAAAATTTGATCTTGGATGCGTTATTGGCGATTCAGGGGGGGCAAAACCCTCGAGTTATCGACACTATGTTGAGAACCTATTTACCTGAAGGTAAACGCGAAGTGGCTGAGGGCTAGCGGGCTGCAACGATCCTGCTGTGTTTCTTAGCTTTGCGGTCGGCCTAGCCGATGCATAATTCTAGTCTTAGGAAGTTCAATCCCTATGAATGATGAAGAACATAAATGCGACTGTCCCCCGGAGGGCCTGCCCCCGTGGATGGGAACCTTTGCCGATTTGATGTCGCTGCTTATGTGTTTTTTCGTTTTGTTGTTGTCATTTTCCGAAATGGACGCGATGAAATTTAAGCGTTTGGCGGGGTCTATGGCTCAAGCGTTCGGTGTGCAAAATAAATTGAATGTGACGGATGTCCCTAAAGGGACCAGCATTATCGCGCAAGAATTTAGTCCGGCGATTCCCGAACCCACGCCGATCAACGAGATATGGCAGAAGACAGAAGATTTAACTCAAAGCTCGTTAGATTTTGAGTGTAATGAAGAATTCGACGTCGAGCAGGGTGAGCAAAACAAAGAGGCTGGGGCGAAGGTTCGGGTGAAAGAAAAACTCGAAGAATTGATTGCTCAAACAGAACAAGACGCCGTCGAAATCGCTCAGGCCTTGCACGATCAAATTGCCAAAGGCGAGATCGAAGTCGAAACTCGTGGGCGAAAAATCATTATCAGAATCAGAGAGAAAGGCTCGTTTAAGACTGCGTCGGCAGAGCTTAATGACGACTACTTTGATGTAATCGACGAAATCCGTGAAGTACTTCGTGCAAAACCGGGTAAGGTTTTCGTGGAAGGGCATACCGATAATATACCCATCAAAACCGCTCGCTTTCGCTCGAATTGGGAGTTGTCCTCGTCGCGCGCAGTTTCGGTGGCTCACGAGTTGATGAAAGATGATATTAACGAGCGACGTTTTGCTATCTCGGGCTATTCAGACACAGTGCCCTTAGTAGCAAACAATTCGCGCGACAATAGAGCGCGTAATCGTCGTGTCGAAATCGTTATTCAGCAAGGGCTCGACGAAAGTCTCAGTGATGAAGATGTCAAGTTACTGCAAGAAGAAGGAAGTGATCTGTTGCGAGATTTGGACCTAGATCCTGAATATTTGTTTGATCTAAACCCAGACGAAATTTTTTAAGGTTAGCAATTTATGAATGACGTAATGAATGGCATAGACCGCCGCCGCTTCTTTCGAATCAATGATAATGTTGGTGTCAACTATCGGCAGCTCGATGAATCTGAAATAAATCAGCATATTGAATCTTTAGTCAATCCCAGTGATGCGGTGGCGCTGATTTCTGATTACAGCAAGCAAGTTGAAACCTTGTTGTCTCAAGTGGTGATGAAAGATCCCTTAGTGGGCGAGTTGTTGGGGGTGATGAACAAAAAGATTAACTGCGTCATTCAGCAATTAGAGTTGGAATCACAGCTGACGACAGATTTGGCGCATACCGTGCAAGAGGTCAATATCAGTGCCTGTGGGATGGCCTTGTGCGTTGATGAAAAGCTCGACAGTGGCGCGGTACTAGATTTGGAGCTAATGCTGTTGCCGGCGCGTCACCTATTGCATTGCCATGGCGTCGTAATTGATGCCACTGAGGCAAAATCGGGTAGTGGCTTTCATACCCGAGTCGACTTCAGCGGCATGAACTCGGATGATCAAGAGCTCTTAATTCAACACATTGTTAAGCGCCAGGGTGCTCTGCTGAAGGCGTTGCGAGACTCTGAGGCCTTGAACCGAGCGGTTGCAGAGCGGTAGATACTGAGCCGGTGGTTGCCGTGTCAATTAGTTTGTAGGATATATCGCACAAACATTAAGGGGTTTCTCCTCTGTTGAAAATTACGCCATCGGCTATTATTAACTACACAAGGATGGTGCACAGGGAAGAGCATATAAGGACATAAGGTTAAAATCAGCATGGACTATGGAATTTGCTGAACTCTGACGGAGCTTAGGGTAAAAGTAATCCTGTGAGAATATACCCCGGTAGCAGGATGCTACTGGGGTTTTTCATGTCTGGAGAATGCCATTTCCTCCCCTTCTTAGATCAATATCCCACCCGCTATGTGGATCCTCTCCGCGCTCGCTGGCTTGACTCCCTCTAGTACAGGGCGGATACTTAAGTTGGCTGTATCGCCAATCTAGCAGAGGAGGTTAAGTCTTCAGCGGAGATCGAGCAGAGCAGTACTCTAAGTTCCGGAGCTGCACTAAGCGTTATTTTCGAGGCGGTGCCCTCGTCCTTTCTTGTCCGTATTCGCGCGATAAGTCGGTTGTTATCTTGTTGTTATTTTGTCGGTTTCACTTTCATTGCGGTTTCCTTTCTAAGTCAACTCTATTTATAGCCTCTGAGATAAATCCATTGCACCTAGGGTGCCGATTATGAATCTCGATGCTCGTATCCTCAGGCTCAACGCCGCAGGTCAACCTTTAGAGTGGGTTGATTGGCAATTGGCAGTTTGTCTATACGCCAGAAATTTGGTGGCGTGGAGCTTGGGCGGCGTGGTGCGAACGATTCATGGTGGTCACTCGCGCCTAACTGGGCGAAGAAGCACTATAGCTCTGCCATCAATCATCGCTTGCGGCGGGAGACGTTTGGCCCCAGTTAGAATGATTCCTCCACTGAGTAATCCGGCACTTTTTGCCCGTGACAATCATCAGTGCCTCTACTGTGGCCGATACTTCAAGCCGAAGGACTTGTCCCGAGATCATGTGCATCCTAGAAGCCGAGGAGGGCGCGATCGCTGGGAGAACGTAGTGGGAGCCTGCAAGCGCTGTAATCAACACAAAGGTAATTGGCTCTTAGACGAAATCGATATGGAGTTAATCGCGTTGCCGTATTGCCCTAACGCTTCAGAATATCTAGCCTTGATCAATGGCGTTCGTATTCGTGAAGATCAGGTGGAATACCTTAGGCCTCAGTTCTCCCAGTTGTGCCATATCTAATACGAAAATGGTGTTTCAATTTAAACGCTCAAAAAGTCACAGCCCTTTTTAGCGCTCTGTTCTGGTCTATGTCGACAGTAAATACAATAACTATGATTTCGATAGGATCGAATTGTCATTGAGGTATGATGCTTGAGGTGACATCTTGATGTTCTCGGCACCCTGTGCTGAATATTATTCTTCTATTAGAGATGATCTATGCGAGCCAAATTTGACGATATATTGCAGTACCGCGGGCGGACCGCATTGCGCAGTGATAGTCGGGTCCGACGAAAAGCGATATTGGAGGCGGCGTTGCGTGTCATCGAAAAAGATGGTGTGCGAGGCGTTAAGCACAGAGCGGTCGCGACAGAAGCAGGTGTTCCTTTAGCCGCAACCACCTATTATTTTGATGATATTCAATCGCTGTTACACGACGCCTTTGTGCACTACGTCGAGACTCGATTAAGCACTGATTCGGCATCTGTACAGAATCAGGCGCATCAACTTTTGCAGCAATCTAACGTGGGCGAGCGGGGCGTCTCCGATCGTCAAACATTTTTGGTCAATGGTATCGCCGATATTTTGTATGCCCATGTAAAGTCTCAGGTACAGCAAGTCACCGAGCGAAGAGTTGAGGTGGCATTTCGACATGAGGCATTGTGCAACAATGATTTGGCGGCGGTAGTGGCGATTCCACATCAATTGCAGCTGCGAGCGATTGAGGAATGTTTGGCGCTGTTGAATTCAACAAATCCGCAGGCTGATGCTCAGGTGGTGATGGGAACCTTGTTGTACCTTGAATACAATTTGTCACTCAAAAACAGCGAAGAGCAATGGGTGCGCGCGCGTGAAACTTTAGTGCGGATGATGGCTGGGCTGCTAGGCTTATTCAATGAAACTACCCTTACGTCCTAATCATTGTCTGTCCGGTTTCTGTATTTTTGGGTTACTACTGACCATTGTTACTACAACCGCTGCTTGCGAATCTCATTCCGATTTAGAGCATCTTTACTGTCAGCTTAAGTACGATTATAAGTCGTTGCCTAGCATGGAGGACTTTCGTCGAAATTCCGCTGAGATTCAGCGCTTACTCTTGAAGCGGCCTGCAGCGGACGCCGGACTGACTCTGCCGCCACAAAAAATCAAGAGAAACACAGTCTCGAACTCATCTTCAAGCCTCGTCGATGATGTAGATACATCGAATACGAATCACAATATCGTCTCTCGAAAACTAAATACCACCACGCCTATTACTCAAGATCTTCCAGCAGAGGACTGTAAACTATCGAATCGACATATTCGGTGTGACACTCGTGAATTTCACTTGATCGAAAATCAATCCAATAGCTCGCTTCAAGTCGGTAGTTTGGATGACTCGAATCAATTGATTTTTTCTGATTCGGGGGGAATGACAAAGACTCGCTACTGGAGTGCGAGTTACCGGTTGTATATCGAAAAAATGTTATCAATCGGTCTGGGCGCTTCGACGATGAGTTACACCAAGTTTGTCTACACCTGGAGGCAGGCCCAGCAACAAGGTCAAAACGCTCAAGAGCGTTTTAAGACAATGTTCGAATTTTTAAAACGAGATAAGCGAGCCTTGGCGGTACGCTCAAGCTATGATTCGCTCTTGCCGGCCGAAATCTCTTGGTGCCAATCATTAAGTCGCCGTCTCTGGGTATGTGATAATCGCCAGAGAAATTGGGTTTACGCTTTGCGTTGAAGGCAGCGTGAGAACCGCCTCAATGGTGTGTTCATTGCTGAGCGGTATTCGCGGGTTTGATAAACTGTTGCCAGTGGGCGCGGCGCGCTTCATCAAATGGCACGCTGTGCTTATTTTCAAAATCAAATTGAACCAATACGGCGTGAGCCTCAACAACCAAGACGCCTTTTTGAAAGATGTTTTGCGACATAGTGAAAGAGCTATTACCCAAAACCGCAAGATCCGTATGGACCTCAACATTGGTGCCATGAAAGGTTTCGTTGCGATAGTTTATTTCAAGCTTGGCCAGGATGAGAGGAGTATTGAATGGGTCTTTACTCGCCATAAAAAAGCCCATTCGCCCCTGCTCGAGCCAAGCGGCGTAGCTAACATTGTTGATATGACCGAGGGCATCGGTTTCGCAAAAGCGCGGGGTGATTACTTCTATCGTCACAGGGGTGTCCTTTTTAAAGCTAGATTGTAGTGAGCCTAAATATCGAATTGATTGATCACAGAGCTCAATGATTCAGAATATAAAATATGTCCAGTGAACTATACGTCCTCGCAGAGCGGTACGGTATCTAAGGCTTGTCTAGTTTAATGTCTTTAATCTGTGGGATTTTCAGGCTCAATTTCTGGACTTGTTGCTGTTCTGCTGCAGTGAGTGCCTTATAACCTCGCCCCATCGGCCAGCCGTACCCCCAGCGATAGGGCGTCGGCCAGTACGGGCCTCCACCGGCCCGCACGCCAGCTAACATGAGTTCTGCTATTTCAGCTTCACCGAGTTCGATCACACATTGCTTGAGAGCGTTGTCACTGTTTTTTCGTTGAGTCTGCGTACCGCCTTTCCAGTAATCGTAGTCGTGCTTTAAGCAGCAGGAGTGCCAGAGGGTTTGGCTCTGCCAATTACCGTCAGGGAATATACTGCAGCCATCGCTGATAAACGGTTTGAGTGTTGTGGTCGTATCGATTATCTCGGCAGATGCCGCAGCACTGGCTAGGAGACCTAGCAGTGCAAGAGCTGACGAGCACAAGACGTAGCAACCGCGGCGCAGTACTGAGAGCATTGGGTGTTACCATAGCGAGCGAAGGGCAAGAGCTTAGCATGAGGGCATTTGTGGGTCATGGAGATTGTTATATTCAGTGATTGTCGCAGCGGTAGCGCTTTGATAGGGTGCTTGGGCTGTCTCACAGGGGCCGCGTATCTTATCAAGCTAGGCGATACCGGAAAATAATCCGCTAGTAGCGCAATACAATAAATTAAACGGCAGAGAAGAGAATGAAAACTTTTAAATGGATCTTCATTGTGGCGCTTGTCCTAGTGACAGGCCTTACGGCAATTAATCATGATCGGTTAAGTCGGTTGTACGCCGCAGTTACTTTGTTCGAGGCTGAAAATATTACCGGCCATTTTCTCAATATGAACGAGACTTTTAATGCTCGCGAAGTCAATCGTGCAGGTCCGGTCTTCGAATTGCCGCAATCAGAGCAGCCGATAACCTTGCCCCAAGAGTTCAGCTTTGAGGGGCAGGCGTTGTCTGTGGATGAATTTTTGAATACCACGGGTACCAACGGTTTACTGGTGTTGCATAACGATGAAATTAAATTCGAACGCTATTATCAAGGGCACTCTGCACAAGGGCGACACATCTCTTGGTCGATGGCCAAATCGTTTACCTCAGCATTGCTTGGGGTTGCCGTTGATGAAGGCCATATAAAGAGCATTCAGCAACCGGTCACCGACTACCTACCCATACTCAAAGGCAGTGGTTACGACGGCGTGAGTATCAAGGACGTGATGCAAATGTCGTCAGGCGTTAAGTTTAACGAAGACTACGGCGATTTTTATTCTGATATTAATCGCATGGGTAGAATTTTTGCGATGAACGGCGCGCTTGACGAGTTTGTGGCGAGCCTTACTCGTGAACGCGAGCCGGGCACTTTGAATCACTATGTCAGTATGGATACGCAGGTGCTTGGCATGGTGCTCGCAGCGGCGACTGATCGCACCATTACTGACTATATGGAAGAAAAGCTCTGGCATAAGCTAGGGGTAGAAAAAAATGCCTATTGGCTGATCGATAGCGCTGGAATGGAAATGGCCTTCGGCGGGCTCAACGTAACCTTGAGAGATTACGCGCGTTTTGGTCGTCTGTATCTGAACTTAGGCAATTGGAATGGTGAGCAATTGGTACCCAAACAGTGGGTGCTCGATTCCTGGACGATGGACGCGCCTCATCTTTTGCCTAAAGAGAAAAGTGCAGAGACCGGTTTGGGCTGGGGCTACGGTTATCAGTGGTGGATTCCCGCAGAAGGCGAATACATGGCAGTGGGTGTTTACAATCAGTTCATATACATTAAGCCTGATCAGAACTTGGTCATCGTAAAGAACTCTTCCAATCCTAGTTACACTGAGCCGGATAATCTATCTAATGATCACTCGCTGGAGTTCTTTCGGCTGTTAGCCAAGCGATTAGAAACAAAACTAACGCCTTCAGTTGCCTCTGTATCGGCAGAATAAGTTATGGCGAACGTTCGTGACCCTTTGTATCAAGTACTCTGGAATACGCTGGAGAGCTATGGGGTAAATGATCCTAAACTGCTGCAGATGATTGTCGATGAGACAACTGTGCAGCAGTTTAAGGCTGAAGAAATATTGATTCATATTGGCGATCGACCGCAGCGTTTTTACGTTATTCGCAGTGGGCTAATTCGCTATTACTACGCGACAGAAAGCGGAAAGGTCTGGAATAAAGTTTTCTTTCGAGAGGGACAGTTTTCCGGATCACTTAACGCGCTAATTACGGATGGCCCTTGCCGTTACAATGTTGAGGCCATAGAGGCGACGCAGGTGTACGCTATACCACTTGATCTAATCGAGCGAGATATTGGATTACATCAACAGATGCAGCAACTAAAAGTGCGGTTGACCGAAGAGATGTTCCTTCGCAATGAGGCTCGTGAAGCGTTGCTGCTGACTTGTAATGCCGAGGCTCGTTATCAATGGCTACTTAATAACGAAGAGTGGTTGTTGTCGAGAATCCCTCAGTATCAGTTGGCCAGCTATCTTGGCATGGATGCGGTTTCTTTATCTCGTATTAAGAAAAAACTCAGCCGTGAACAATAGTGATCATCTTTGAAGCAATGGGTAAAGTGCAGGGTTCGAGTTGGATAGATATCGAATGGGTAAGAGCGTTATGTTTATGATACGTCTAGCAAGAGGTCGATATGGCTAAAGTTCCTCATTTACACAATTGGATGCAGGATTTAGACGAGGAGCTTTTACAGAAAATTCAAAAAAAAATGACCTCTAAGCATTACTCCAATGAAGAGCAAATCTACGCGCAAGGTGACGTGGCTCAATGTCTGTATCAGGTTAAATCAGGACGAGTGAAAGTCTGTAACTACTCGCCAGACGGTAAGGAGATGATGTTCAGCGTTTTGCGAGAGGGGGATTGTTTTGGAGAGATGAGCTTGATTGATCAGCAATCGCGCTTTAATCACATATCTGCCATGGGGGTGGTTGAACTGAAATTGTTGCCGAAAGCGCATTTTTTACATTTTTACCAAAACTACCCTGAAGTGTCTCAAGCGCTGAATTTGATGTTTTGCCGACGTTTAAGAATCAGCTTTCACGGTATGGAAGGCTTAACCTTAATGGGCGTTAGAGAGCGTTTGGCCTTAGCGATTTTAAGGGAGGCCGAATCAGATGTTGCTGGTGTGCTTGGCGTAGACTTATCTCAAGAGACACTGGGAAAAATGCTCAACGCGACTCGGCAAAGCATTGGCAAAGAATTGAAGTTTTTTGAATCCAAAGGTTGGATTCAAGTGCAGTACGGAAAGATCATTGTATCTGATGCGGATGCACTTAGATCAGGCTACGAGTCGCTACTTGGCTAAGGGGGCGCATTGGTCGGCAACGAATGGTATTGACGTTTAGCTCGGTCACTATGCGGGCGGGTGTCAACAAAAAAGCCCAAAGAGACAAAATGCCGCAGGCCAAAGCTCACGCTTTTTGCTATCCTTTCCCAACTAGAGATCTCCCGAGGGATCCACCATCACGATTGATACTGCCAGAGGGCAGTTGGGAAGGGCACTTAGCCCATTCAGACTTTATTCAACCTTTGTTGGTTAATGTAATAATCAAGCCTGTTAGGAGAATACCAAATGAAATTACGAGTCATTGTTTCAGCTTTAGCCATTGCCGCCATGCCTTTTGTTGCGCAGGCCGGCGGAGACGCCGCCGCCGGTAAAGAACGCGCCGCAGTGTGTAGCTCATGCCACGGGGTAAACGGTAAAGCTATGATCCCTACTTACCCAAATCTTGCGGGTCAAAATGCTCAGTACTTAGAGCTTGCAATGAAAGCCTATAAAGCCGGTCAGCGCAGCGGTGGCCAAGCGGCTATTATGACGGGAATGGCAGCTCCTTTGAGCGATACCGATATTGCCAACTTGGCGGCCTACTTTAGTTCTCTCTAGCGCTATTGAGAGGTGAAAATGGTGCTTAGAGCTCCATCAGACTGCTGACAAACCCTAACAGCGTCATTGCGATCGAAACGAAGTGTAGAGAAGCAATCTATGTTGACGAAAACCTCTACAACGTCGTGTCAAATATGGATCGCCACTGCGCCAAGAAACGCCTCGCGATGACGGTTAGGGGGATCAATAAAAAATGGAGCTTTAAGCTCCATTTTTTTTGGTTCGAAAACTCTTAAACAACAATCCCTTTCGGTTAGGCCATGACCGGCCTGCTCTCCACATGGTTTGAGCCTTTACGTCTCAAGATACGCCCCATTTTGGCCTTGCCGAACGCACTGCTGAACTGATTGGCTTGCCAGGCTTTTTGGCCCCCAATCATGACTAAAGGCACAACATTGTCAGAGCGATTGACGAGTTGTTGATGTTGATATTCTTCTCGATACACTCGGTTGACGCTATTTTCGCCGTCATATTGTTTAAGTTGCTGAGGATCGATCAAAATAATATCGGCTACATCACCAATATCAATGGTACCGCCATCGACACCAAAAACGTCGGCAGGATCTTTGGTAAGGCGTTTGACCATATAGCTGACATCTTCTTCCCCGCCTTGATACGCCAGCTTAAGGCTGCGTAGATTGACATCATAAAATGCCATGTTGGTCAGGTGAGCACCGCAGTCATTAAAGCCCGGTAGCAATAACGGGTTCATGATTAAGCTGCGAACCGTCTCCATATTGCGATTGGCGGTGATGGTACTCCAGCTTAAATCGGTGTCGAACGTGCGCAGCATTTGCAGCATGAAATCAGCTTCATCAGCAATCCAGAAAAAGTCTCTTGTCACCAGATCGAATTCATCTGAGTCGGTTGTATTCTCTAGCTTCCCCGCTTTAATCGCGAGTATGCGGTCAAAGAGTGTTTGGAAGTCCATGCCAACCCAGTTGGCCTGCGGGCACAAATCGACGTTCATATCGGCCAGCGTGCGATTGAAGGCGTAATCTTCTAAGTTGAGCTTGCGTTTTAAGCGATCTAAATTCCAGCCCTGCTTGCCTTTCAGCCACATCGCCTTAAACGTCTTGATGTAATCGGGGTCGTGTAAAATCGCCAATCTTGCAGGTCGATCTTCAAGGTCTGTTTCGTTAAGTTGCCGCAGCTCGGGGATCTCTTCGGACAGTGGCGTGATGGCACCATCGGACCAAGTCTTGAATGGGGCGCCGAGAGCTTGCATATGAAAATCGCCCTTCACCCATGGGTGATTTAGCAGTTTTGCAAGGGTGATACCCAGTTTGGCAATTTTGGTATTGTTGGCGAGATCGAGCGCGGCAACGACGGTGGTCTTCAGCGGTTTACCGTGTAAGCGTCCGCTGGTTAGTAGGAAGGTTTTTAAGGTTCCTAGTGCACTGTCTTTGGGGGGTGTCGCTTGCCAGATCGCCTCTTCTTCGCGCACCACTTGGGTTAGTGTCTTGAGCTCTTTGTACTTGGCGAATTGTGTTGGAATAGTTTTATGGCAGTTAGGCTGATTGGCTAAGTAGTGGAAGGGCAGGGCATCGGTTGAGAAACCGGCGTATCCGTGTTGCAGGGCATCGCGCAGATCGGTTCGCATCTGTTCTAGCTCTGCCGCACTTGGGTCGCGACTGATACTAGCATCGAACCCCATAGCCTCGATTCGAAGCATGGAGTGAGGTAAAAGCGTAATGACATTGGGGCCAATGTTAAGCGTATCGAGATGCTCCAAATACTCTTTGGGAGTATTCCAGTCAACCTTGTCGGCGCAGCTTTTGAGAACACCTTTGGGGATGTTCTCGACGCGCGCATAACAATCTACAATCGGATCACTATCACCTTCTCGCTGAGCACCGAACGCCAACCCCAGACTGCAATTGGCAATTACAACCGAGGTGGTACCGTGTCGAGTCGACTCGGGTAAACCTGGCGCAACCTCCAGCTCTAAATCGTAATGAGTGTGTATATCAAACAGGCCGGGCATGGCCCACATACCGTCGGCGTCTATGACTTCGGTATTGTCTTGGGCATTGAGGTTTTTTCCCCGTGCAACGATGCAGCCATTACCGATCGCGATATCTTCAATGATCGGTGTTTCGCCGTTATTAAAAACTTTGGCATTTTTTATTAGGGTGTCAATTTGAGGTTGAGGTTCTGGAGCATTCATTATTGTTATTTCCTCTGAGGATAATTGAAGTAGCTGGCCAACATCTCTGCGCCTAATTCGATAACGTGACAACGCTCTGTACCGCTATCCGGCGCAAAAGCATGGCGATGCACCAAACCTTCTGCCATAGCGAACAAATTAAAGGCGACGGTTGTTGAATTTGGCAAATTAAAGCTCTGAACAAATCGCAAAACTCGCTCTTCTAAAACAGCTTCTCCGTCGTCGAGTATCGTTGCCAAATGTGGATCACAGTATCGGCGTTGTTCCAATACCTGATGTAATGTGGGGTCGCGTTTATGGTAGTCATAAATTAGCGATAATATGTGCTGGAAAGTTTCCGCGACTGTGCTGCCTTCAGGGGTCGCCGTTGGCTGCTTAACAAAATCAAACAGAAGTTCAAATCGCTGCTTGGCAATGGTTCGCAACATATCGTCTTTGTTATGAAAATACTGGTAGAAGGTGCCGGTAGCAACGCCGGCGCGCTGTGCAATGGTTTTGGCGGTTGTTTTATCGTAGCCAAATTGTTGAAAGTCTGAGGCTGCAGCGTCGATCAATGTGTCGCGCTTTAGCCGCGCCCGAGCTTGGGTCGGCAGGGCTTTGTCGGGGGGAAGTTGGTTGGTCATGGCGTGTATGATTTTTTTGAAGTCGGCTAAGTATTGACCAAAAATGAACTTGACGTCAAGTTCTACTTGGGAGCACTATGAGCTTCAAAATAATAGTGACAAGGTTGCTGAGTCGAGCGACCGATTTATCGCTGCCGGCGATAGCATTTAGGGTGAAATTAAACAATGTCGACATTACAACCGAAAACCGATACCAACAAAGCCGCGACGGCCAATCCGGCTGAATGGAAAGCGCTGGGCGAACACGTCGCGTTGAATGGTCATCAAATCTTCGTTATCGAGGGCGGAGATCATAGTGCCCCAGCATTACTTTTGATCCATGGTTTTCCCACCTCAAGCTGGGATTGGGCGCCTATGTGGTCAGTATTGACACAACACTTTCGTGTCATAGCCATGGATATGTTGGGCTTTGGCTATAGCGATAAACCCAATCGTCGCAACTATACGATTCATGGCCAGGCAGACTTGGTCGAAGCGGTTGTGAAGCATAAACAATTACAGAGCTTTCATGTGCTGGCACATGACTATGGTGATACGGTGGCTCAGGAGCTATTGGCGCGCCAGAATGAAGGCATAGGCGCGGGTAATTGGTTATCATGTTGTTTTTTGAACGGGGGGCTATTTCCTGAAACGCATCGAGCGCTGCTGACTCAAAAATTACTACTGTCGCCGATCGGCGGTTGGGTTAATAAACTGTCAGGTTTTTCTCAGTTCAAGAAGAACTTCTCTTCGGTCTTTGGTGA
>Ga0209395_1004988_pt1 | contig 15183 bp, 10 predicted proteins | sample GOMGulsemesocosm_3_FD_184635 | JGI IMG/M metagenome (GOLD analysis project Ga0209395, IMG submission 184635) | Methane-oxidizing microbial communities from mesocosms in the Gulf of Mexico - GOM9D Gulf of Mexico (SPAdes) (version 2) | ecosystem: Environmental > Aquatic > Marine > Cold seeps... | reverse complement strand
GGATTTTATAAAAAAAGCAGGTGATGATATTGAAGATGCGCGATTAAATGGGGGAGAGCAATTAGAGAGTATTGTCAGAATTATCAGAAAACATATCCCCGCCCATACCCGAGAAGCAATCATAGCGAGCTTAGACCCAAACCTTAGAGTAATAAACTATCAAAATTTAAATGTCGATAAGTTAGGATTAAAACAAATTATGGATTTAGCTGTTGAAGGTAAGATACTTAATAAAAAAATTAATATTGAAGACTTCTCAGATACTAGATTTGATATAGAATATAAAAATTAACTATGGAGGGCATATCTTTGTTTCAAGAGAAAAAAGGTTCAATTTTTAAGAACTTAATATCGTGGTTTTTAATATTATCTTTGCTACCTATGAGCATTATTTCATGGTTTAGTTATGAACAAGCAAAAGAAAGTTTAACCTCTGCATCGCAAGAAAAACTTTATCAATCCTCATACCTAAAAAAACAATTTATTCTTAATTGGTTTAAGTATCGGTTTCTAGACGTAAATAACCAATCTCAAGCTATAGCAAATATAAAATTAACACAATCTTTAGTAACCGGGTTTTCTCTTAGTAATAAACCCCTAGCTGATTATGTTTCAAGTTATGATTGGGCACTACGTGTTGATGAATATCAAATGGATCTTGTAAATTTAAAACGTCGTTATGATTTTATTTCTGATCTTGCGTTAATTGATATAAATGGCAATATCCTATTTTCAATCACAAAAGGCGAAAGTTTTGGTACAAATTTAAAAGACAAAAAAAATTCAAATACCAAATTTGCACAAACAATTGACTCAACAATGAAAACAGGCTTAACGCAGTTTTCCGGAATTGAGCAAGATAACTCTATTAATAATCAATTAGTTGGCTATATATCTGCACCTTTAATAGATGAGTTTGGTACTTTAATTGGTGTATTTTCCTTACAGTTAAATTTACAATCAATCTTTGATCTCGTTACACATCAAGAAATTGATTCAAGTACACAAACCCATTATATAACTGATATGAACGGTACATTACAAACTCCGATCAGAGAAAATTGGCAACAAGTATTACAAACCAATATTCCTTTAAAGCTTTTCCTAAATAACCCTGGACCATCAAATAACGTAATTGAATATATTGGCCCAGAAAACATTAGCGTATTCGGCGCACATCAATTAATTGATTTAGGAAATATAAAATGGGTATTAATCAGTGAAATCAGTTCTAAAGAAGCCCTTTCAGATGCAAATACAATGGCATGGTTATCACTTTTACTGCTAATTTTATCAATAATTATTATTTTACTCATTGCTATTATCAAAGTAAAAAAAATAGTAGCGCCTATTAATATGCTTGCTAAAGCAGCAAGAGATTTTACTTCAAACAATAAAGGTGAGTTGGTTGATATAACGCAAAACAATGAAATTGGGGAATTAGCAAATTCATTTAATAACATGGTATTAACTCGTAATGAATACGAAAAAAATATTCAACAAAGTACTGATGACTTAAAAAATGCATTGGATGAATTATCCCATCAACAATTTGCTTTAGATCAACATTCCATTGTTGCTGTTACAGATATTAAAGGGACTATTACCTATGTGAATGAAAGGTTTTGTCAAATATCAGGTTACAACAAAGAAGAGTTAATCAATTATAATCATAGAATTTTAAACTCAGGGTATCATCCATTATCATTCTTTGAAAATATGTATAAAGTCATTGTAAAAGGAAAGGTCTGGCATGGAGAAGTATGTAATAAAAGTAAAAAAGGGGGTTTATATTGGGTCGACACAACTATCATTCCATTTTTGAATGATAAAGGCAGAGTTTATAAATATATTGCAATTCGCACTGATATTACCAAAAGAAGACAAGTAGAGCAGCAAAATAAAATGCTGCATTTAAATACCAATATTAAATTTAATATTGCGCAAAATCTCGCACAACATAGTTCTTTAAAACGACGAATTGAAGAAGCTTTAGAAAGTGGCTTTGAAATTCCTATATTGCAAAACCACAAGAAAGCCGGTTTATATTTATTTGAAGAAAATACTTTAAGCCTATGTCATTTTAGTGGTCACTTTTCAAAAGAAATAATTAAAGAAGAACAAATTAATAAGATAAATAAACTAACAAAAGAAGTGATTGAAAGTAAAAACATCCTACTAATAAAAGATAGCTATAGTGACTTTAAAGAACATAGTGATTTACCTGAAGTATTAAATCATAATTTATTAGTTATCCCTATTTTCAATCACCTTTCTGATGTATTAAGTGAACCTATAGGGGGGTTATTTTTTTATTGTGATTCAAATGTAGAAATAAATGAATATCTTGATTTAATGGATGAAATTACAAATCTGTTTGCAGCAGCGATTATGAGGGAAAATGCCAGAAAACTATTAAAGCAAGCAACTGAATCTGCCGAGCAAAATAGTCAACTCAAAGGCGAGTTTTTAGCGAGTATGAGTCATGAAATCCGTACACCTATGAATGGTGTACTTGGCATGTTAGGTTTACTGCTTAATACCGAACTCAATGATGATCAACTTCATAAGGCATCTTTAGCAAAATCCAGCGCTGAATCATTATTAGTTTTAATCAATGATATTTTAGATTTTTCTAAAGTTGAAGCAGGTAAAATGAACTTAGAATATATTGATTTTAATTTAAGGGGCATGTTCGGTGAGTTTACAGAGTCAATGGCACTTCGAGCCCATGAAAAGAACCTTGAATTGATCTTAGATCTAACAGAAATTGAATATTCTATGGTTAAAGGAGATCCTGGCAGAATACGGCAAATTCTGACTAATATTGTAGGCAATGCAATCAAGTTTACAAGTTCAGGAGAAGTGCGGATCAGTGCATCAATGACACAAATAAATAATGATCTATTAACACTAAAATGTAGTATTCAAGATACTGGCATTGGTATTCCAAAAAACAATCTAAATAGCTTATTTGACACCTTTACTCAAGTAGATGCATCCACTACAAGAAAATATGGCGGCACAGGGCTTGGTTTAGCAATATGTAAAAAACTATGTGAATTAATGAATGGTGAGATTTCAATTCAAAGTGAAGCAGGTAAAGGCAGTTGTTTTACATTTACAGTGGAATTACAAAATAGTACTCAATCTCAAAAAGTGCTACCACTAATAGATATCAGTAAATTATGCCTTTTAATTGTAGATGACAATAAAACAAATAGAGAAGTACTACGAGGCCAGCTTGAGCATTGGGGAGCAAATGTCCATGAAGCAAGCGGTGCAGCGCACGCTTTGGAAATACTTAATACCAAAACAAGATTTGATGCGGCATTACTAGATATGCAAATGCCAGATATGGATGGCGCAGAACTAGGTAAACAAATTAAAAACAATAAAGCACTTTGTGAATTAAAATTAATTATGATGACATCAATATCTCATTCAGATGAAATTGATTTTTTTGCCAAAATTGGCTTTGATGCATATTTTCCTAAACCCGCCACTACATCGGATTTATTTAATGCCCTTAATGTTGTTGTCGATAATGGAGATGCTTTAAAAAGTGCTTCTCCAATTGTTACTCATAATTATTTACAAACATTAATTCCAACAAACAAAGATCACAATATAACAATATTATTAGTAGAAGATAACAGGGTTAATCAACTAGTTGCATTAGGGATCTTAAATGAATTAGGCTACAAAGCAGTCGTTGCAAATAACGGCCAAGAAGCACTCGATTTATTAAAGAAAACATCAATTGATTCTCCATTCAATTTAGTTTTAATGGACTGTCAAATGCCAATCCTAGATGGTTATAAAACAACTCAAGCAATAAGAAATGGAGATGGAGGGTTAAGATATACTGATATACGCATTATTGCGATGACGGCTAATGTCATGCAAGGCGATCGAGAGAAGTGTATTAACAGTGGTATGAATGATTATTTAGGAAAACCAATTGATCCTTTATCACTTCAAGAAAAATTAAAACTTTGGCTTTCAGATAATACGAATCAACATATAAAAATTGATCCGATTAAATTAACAACTAAAGAGGAAGAAATATTGCAAGTTCCTAATAATGTTAACGATGATAATGACCTAGATTTAGTTGCATGGGATCAAGAAAGTGCACTGAAACGTGTTATGAATAAGGAGAAATTATTAAAGTCATTAGTAGAAATATTCCTTACCGAAATGCCCTCACGCATAGTTGAATTAAAAAACGCGGTAAATAACCAAGATGATGAATCAATAAAATCTATAGCTCATACCATTAAAGGGGTTGCAGCAAACCTAAGCGCATTAAAGCTGCAACATTTCTCATTTGAGCTAGAAAAAGCGGTAAAATCAACTAAAATTAATCAATATGACCCCGTTTATTTAAAATTAGACTCTTCCTATACTGAGATTTCACAATTATTTAAATCTTTTATTTATCATGAAATAAAAACGTTAGATGATCCGCAAGTTAAAGATATTTCAATTGAGCAATATAGCGAGTTACTTTCTAGTTTAACGGAACTAAAACTTAGAATTGAACAAAACGATTATGTAGAACCAGATGAAATTACACAATTTTTAGAATTGGGATTAGATACTCAATTAGTAGATAAGTTTAACCTACTTGAAACACAAATAGGGCAATTTGAAATTTTATCAGCATTAGCGAATATAGATAAGATTTCAAATTATATTGATTCAAAAATTAATATTATAGGTACTAATAATGGATAATAAACCGCTTATATTAATAGTCGATGACTCACCAACAAATATTCAACTGCTCGCAGCCTGTTTAAAAAGTGACTATAGGCTGAAGATAGCGACAAGTGGTGAACAGTGTTTAGAGTTGATAGCAGAGAATATACAACCAGATCTAATTTTATTAGACGTTGAAATGCCAGGTCTGAATGGTTACCAAGTATGTGAAAAGTTAAAACAAAAGGAATCAACCTCTTCTATTCCTATTATTTTTGTGACAGGTCGTCAAGGTGATGAAGATGAAACTAAAGGGCTTATGTTAGGTGCTGTTGATTACATCACTAAACCAATAAGGCCTGCTATTGTGGTTGCCAGAGTTAAAACTCATATCACATTGAAGCTACAACACGATAAATTAATTAGCATGGCAATGCATGATCAGTTAACAGGTTTATATAATCGACACTACTTGCTAGAAGTAGCAACCCAAAAAGTAGCTAAAGCTTTGAGGCACAAATATCCATTATGTTTACTTATGATAGATATCGACCACTTTAAAGCAATAAATGATACTCATGGTCACCATAGCGGAGATCTTGTTTTAAAAGCGGTCGCAAAGGAGCTAGCAACAGGAAATAGAGAGGAAGATATTACTGCTCGTTTTGGTGGCGAAGAGTTTGTAATTATATTTGATCATTGTCACTTTGTTGATGCACAAAAAAAAGCAAATTTAATTTTAAGAAAAATCGAAGACTTACAACCTGAGGGACTCAATGTCACTGTGAGTATAGGCTTAGCAAAATTAATCAAATCAGATGAGCAATTTTCTAATCTGCTCAAACGTGCTGACTTAGCTTTATATGAAGCAAAAGGAAAAGGTCGAAATAGAGTAGAAACAGCAGTCGCACCAAACAATTAGGGAAGACCAAATGGCCAAGCAAAAACAAATTCTTGTTGTAGATGATTCTAAAGAAAATCGCACTTTATTAAAGATGCTACTTGAAGATGATTATGACATAGAAGAGGCTGATTGCGGTGAAACATGTTTAGCACAAATATCAATTTCAACACCCGACCTTATTTTACTTGATGTAAAAATGCCTGGCCTCAGTGGATATGAAGTATGTGAACATTTAAGAAAACAACCAGAAACTTCAGATTTGCCCATTATCTTTGTATCGGGCCTTGATAGTGCTGAAGAGCGTCTTGCTGGCTTTGAAAGCGGTGGTGATGAGTATGTCATAAAACCAGTTGATGGCTTAGATCTGTTAACAAAAGTTCAAGTTCATATCTCGCGTCAAAAAGATCGACATGTAAAACATGAAGAAGATAATGATGCAATGAACATCGCGATGGAGGCGATGACAGTAAGCAGTGAATTAGGGCAAATTGTAGAGTTTGTAAAAAATGGTCAGAACCTTCAAACTTCAGAAGATGTTGGTAATGCAATTTTAAATATTTCACACGAGTTTCAACTAAAAACATCAGTATTAGTTAAAACCGAACAATTATATTTTTGTGGCTGCAAAGATAACTCTATGGAAGCTAAGTTTCTTGAAAAATTATTCGATACAAAAGAACGTATCTTATCAATTGGTATCAGAACAATCGTTAAAAATGACAATATCGTTCTATTGATCAAAGATATGCCACATGATGATGAAAATAGAAGTGGCAGATTAAAAGATCATTTATCAGTATTAATGGATATTGCGAATGGCTATTTAATTAATATTATCGCACGTAAAAAAATGGCAAAACAACGTAAAGATTTTATTAAAAAAATAATAAATGTATCCGATATTCAAATATCAAAAACCAGCGATAAAATAAATAATTATAATGAACAATCAAGTGGCATCATGAACGGTATGCTGAGTGAGTTAGAAAATATGCTCTTCAGTTTAGGTTTAGATGATGATCAAGAAAAAGCATTGATGGGACTAGCAGATAAAGCAACCGAACAACTTGTTAACTTAAATCAGACAACAAATGATTTGGACTCTGAACTTAATGTGATTTTAGACAGTTTAAACGAATATTATGATTCTCATACAGATAATTAAAAAATACACAATGTAGCATTAAAGTTAATAATGATAAGCTTTTGTTATTAATGAATTTTAATATTGACAGTGATTATTGATTAGTTATATGTTGATATTTTAATCAAGCACAAGGAATGTCTTATCTTAAAATTATTAAATGCTAACTACATTCATTTTATATCGCTTTTATTTGGTTTAATGATATTAAATGGGTGTAAATCAACTAATCAATCAGACTTTAAAAATGACATCCCCAATATTTTAACTCTCGTGGACACTCAAAAATTTGGTCTAAAACCAAATATTATTGCCAGTAAAAAATTGTTTGAATTATCAAAAAAAGATCAAGAGAATTTCTTTGAATTTTATAACGCAGAGAAGCGCGCACACATACTACCTCATAAACGCGTATATAATTATATAGAAAATAACCTGCACGCTTTTAATTATTATGGTGAAACATATACGGCCCAAGAAACAATAGATAATAACGCAGGTAATTGCATATCCTTGGCTATTTTAACAACTGCCTACGCTAAATTAGCCAACATTAAATTTGATTATAGCGAAGTTACTACAGCTCCAGTATATTTTAAAGAGTCTAATTTTCAGTTAATTTCCAACCATGTGAGAACAAAATTATATGATCCTACTTTTGAACCAAATGATGGGCTTATATATTTTTATAAACCAGGCATAGTAGTTGATTACTTTCCAAGTAGAAATAATTGGTCTAATGGTATCGCATCATACAATCAATTCGTCTCTATGTATTATAGAAACTTAGCAGCAAAGGCATTACTGGATAATGATTTAAGCACAGCAGGGTGGCTAGCATTAGAATCATTAAATTTTGCACCAAAAAGCTTAAGTGCGATTAATTTACTTGCTGTGATATATAGAAATCTTGAGCTTTATGATTTATCAGAAAAAGTATATCTTCACGGTTTAAAATATAGTGAGGACAACTTAAATTTACTCACTAACTATCAATTTTTATTAGTCAAACAGAATAAAACGAGAGAAGCCGAACAGCTACAAGATAAAATTGATAATGCATCAGATCCAAGTCCATTTAGGTGGCTAGCTTTAGCTGATGAGCGTTACAACAAAAAGCAGTACTTTACTGCTATAAATTACTATAAAAAAGTAATAGAAATCGCACCATATCTACATCATGGCTATGCAGGTACAGCTAAGTCACTTTATGCTCTAGATAAAAAAGGGGCTTCTAAGAAGTTTATGGAAATAGCTTTAGAAAAAACCCATGAAGCAAAGCAAGAAAAACTCTATAAAGCCAAACTGGCAATTTTACATAAATATTAAAGGGTCACAATAAAAAAAACGCCAGAATACTCTGGCGTTTTAGGCTTGGATAAAGCCGTGTTTATTATAAAGCGATGTTATCTCACGTTTGTGCTTTCAAAAATTTTATCCGCAGAAGCAGCAACAAAACCAGTATAGATTTCTCCATCAGGCTTGTTATAACGTAATGCAAATTCATAGAAACAACTTGGGATCTGCATGTCACAGTCGCTAAATTTAACATTAAAGTTATCAGCAAGTGTTGATGATTGCTCAAGTAAGACTTCAGGTGAACCTTTAATTAATCCGCCCGTAGTGTTCATGTCAAATTTAGCATCTATCAACTTTTGATTTACAGCTTCAATTGTCTCGAAACCAGCTAAGTAGTTAATACTTACTGTAAAGTGATTTGCACGGTATCCCCATGCTGCAGTCCAAGCTGCATATTCACTTTCTTTTAATAACATTTTGTAAGTATTTGAATCAATTGACCAATGAGTACCTGAATAAATAAAGTTTTCAGCTGTGATAGCAGCTTCATCTACTTGATCAACAATATCAGTGATTACTTTTTGTAGTTCATCAGAGAATTTCTCAACTAATAGCTCAGAAATAAATACTTTTGGTTTAGTTGGGTCTGAATGTTCGAAGTGTTTCGCGTATAAATGTTTTGATTCAAAATGATACTCACCACACTCAGTGTAACCAACGGCTTTAAAATGTGCAGCTAGCTTTTCTAAGCCTACTTTTTCAATATTAAAGGTACGTAGTGCAATATGATCATTTATTATATCGTCTTGTTGCGTAGAGCCTAATAAATCATGAACTTTTTTAGCTGATGGTGTTACTGCTAAGTAGTCAGTCCATAAGTTTTCAAAAAGTGTATCTACATTTGTGTGCATGTTAATTCCTAAATCTTAATGATGAGGAAGCAGCTAAAGTGCTTCCTAATTACTCATACTCTTAATAAGTTTAATATCTTAAACCGATAAGCCAGGCGCTAAAGTTGCTGGCATTGTTACTTTTTGAGCTTCTACAGAAGCAACAGGGTATGCACAATAGTCAGCAGCATAGAACGCACTTGCTCTGTGATTACCACTTGCACCTATGCCACCAAACGGCGCTGCACTAGAAGCACCTGTAATAGGTTTATTCCAATTTACAATGCCAGCGCGTATGCGCTTAAAGAAATGGTCATAGTCAGCTTGTTCATCAGCTAATAAACCAGCAGATAAACCAAATGAAGTATTGTTACCTTCGTTTATCGCAGCATCAAAATCAGTGTATCTGTAAACTTTTAATAATGGACCAAAGTGCTCTTCATCTGGTAATGACTGAGCATTTGTAACATCTACAATACCAGGAGATACAAAACCAGTGCCTGCTTGTAAGTGCTTAAGCTCAACTAAAGACTCACCACCAATCGCTATTATTTCAGCTTGTGCTTTTACCATACCTAACGCTGCAGCTTCAGAGATCATAGCGCCCATAAATGGTTGTGGTTCTGCAAAAGAATCACCAACTAATATATTTTTAGTCGCTTCTATTAGTTTTGCTAAAATAGCATCACCATTGACACTTTTTTCTATAAATAAACGTCGCGAACATGTACAGCGTTGTCCTGAAGTTATAAAAGCTGATTGCAAAATATCATGCACAGCTGAATTAATATCTTCTACATCTTTGATGATTAATGGATTATTTCCGCCCATTTCTAACGCTAATATTTTACCTGGATGACCGGCAAATTGTTTATGTAATATATGGCCGGTATTAGAACTACCAGTAAAGAACAAACCATCAATATCATTATGAGAAGCAAGCGCTTTACCCGTTTCAAGTTCTCCTTGAACCATATTAATAACGCCATCTGGTAAACCAGCTTGTTGCCATAACTGTAATGTATATTCAGCAACCATAGGTGTTAACTCTGATGGTTTAAATACCACGGTATTACCTGCAAGTAATGCAGGTACAATGTGACCATTAGGTAAATGACCAGGGAAATTATAAGGTCCAAATACTGCTACAACACCATGTGGTTTATGACGAATAAATGCTTTTGCACCAGGCATTGGGTTTTCTGTCGTGCCAGTACGTTCGTCATGAGCTTTAATAGAGATAGCAATTTTACCTGCCATCGCACCTACTTCAGTACGCGTTTCCCAAATAGGTTTGCCTGTTTCTTTAGCAATAACAGTCGCCATCGTTTCACTGTTATCTTTTAATAACTGTGCAAATTTATTGAATATCTCAATACGCGCGCTTGGTTCAAGATCTGACCAAGTATAAAAAGCGTTGCGCGCTGCTTTTATCGCATTATCAACTTGTTCTGCTGATGCACCCGCACCTTGCCAAATAACTTCACCATTTGAAGGATTAACTGATGAAAAGCTCGGTCCAGTTCCACTAAGCCATTGGCCATTTATAAGTTGTACATTGAAGCTCATAGGTGCATCCTTAAGTTAAGTTGATAAATCTAATTGAATCGCCTTCACTTACATTAAGTGCTTTGGCAACTTCAGGTGATATAACGGTAATACCTTGCTCTTTGATATATTTCACTTGTGGCGTGAATGTCGCTCTAAAATCTGCAATGCTGGTATTACAAATAGCAAATACAGTTTCATTTGAAATATCATCTGAAATAGTTACTTTGCTGTTTATGCTTTCTTTTACTGAACGTATTTTATTCAGTTTTGATTCTACGGTAGGACCTGCATCAAACAAGTCAACATAACCACGATGCTCAAAACCTTCTTTTTCTAAAAGACGCAGTGCTGGTTTTGTTTTTTCATGGACTTGACCTATTACGGCTTGTGCTTTATCACTGAGTAAATTGGCGTAAATAGGGTGTTTAGGCATTAATTCAGAGATAAAACCTTTACTGCCAATACCAATAAGATGATCGGCCTCAGGAAAGTCAATACTAAAAAAGTGCTCTTGTAACCATTCCCAGAAAGGGGAGTGACCCTGTTCGTCAGATACACCGCGCATTTCAGCAATCACAGTATCAGCAAACCTTGTAGGATGTTCTGCCATAAATAAAAAACGTACACGAGACAGCAATCTACCTGCTAAGCCTTTTCTAAATGCCTCTCTTAAAAATAAAGTACAGATTTCACTGGCTCCAGTGTAATCATTACACATAGTCAGCACTTCAACTGTGTTATAAACCCCCAGCGCTTTTGAGTGATGTACAGATTTACTTTTATGATAATGATATAAAGGAACATTCATACCAACCGCAGCTTCAATGGCTGTTGTGCCAATAATTTCACCTGTTTGTGTATCTTCTAATACAAAAAGGTATCCTTCATCACCTGGTGATGATACTGACTTATTAAAACTTATTTCGGCTCTTTGAATTTTTTCTGATAACTGTTCATCATTAACGGGTAATGATGTGAAGCCATGACCTGATTCTATTGCTATTTGTTTTAAAGCATCAAAATCAGATTTTTTGATAGGTCTAATTACTTGCATACTAAGTTACTCATACCTTTTATAGACATCAAAACAGACTAACTAGTTTGTTTCACTATTTAGCCTGTTTAATTAATTAAAAAGTGATTAAGCTTTAACTACTTGAGCAACTGCTTTTTCAAAGCGGCTTAAACCTTCTTTGATATCTTCAAGTGGGATCACTAATGAAGGTGTAAAACGAATCACATTAGCACCGGCAACTAAGCTCATTAAACCATGCTCAGCAGACGCCACTAAGAAATCTTTAGCGCGACCGGCGTAATCTTCTGTTAATACAGCACCTAAAAGAAGACCTTTACCACGTACTTCACTAAATACATTGTATTTTGCATTTATTGCAGCAAAACCGTCACGGAACAGTTGCTCACGCTCTTTAACACCCGCTAGTACTTCTTCAGTATTAACCGTATCGAAAGCAGCTTCAGCAACAGCACACGCTAATGCATTACCGCCATAAGTTGAACCATGAGTACCAATTTTTAAATGCTTAGCTATCTCAGTGCTTGTAAGCATAGCTGCGATAGGAAAACCACCACCTAATGCTTTAGCTGTTGTTAATATATCAGGTGTTACACCCAAACCTTCATATGCGTATAAATCACCAGTACGACCAACACCCGTTTGTACTTCATCAAAAATCAATACAGCATTGTGTTTAGTACATAAATCGCGAACACCTTGCATAAACTCATTTGTAGGAGAGATGATACCGCCTTCACCTTGTAAAGGTTCAATCATAACTGCACATGTTTTATCTGAGATCATTGCTTCAAATGCAGCTAAGTCATTATAATCAACATGATCAATATCACCAGGCTTAGGACCAAAACCGTCAGAATATGCAGCTTGGCCACCCACAGTAACAGTGAAGAAAGTACGACCGTGGAATGCTTTATTAAATGCAATGATTTGGCTTTTTTCTGCGCCGTGATTATCAAGGGCAACACGACGTGCTAATTTTAAAGCCGCTTCATTTGCTTCTGCACCTGAGTTTGCAAAATAAACTTTTTCAGCAAAAGTTGCATCAACAAGTTTTTTAGCTAAACGTAGAGCAGGCTCATTTGTCATAACATTAGATAAATGCCAAATCTTTTCGCCTTGCTCTTTTAAAGCTTTTACAAGGTTAGGGTGACAATGACCTAAACAATTAACAGCAATACCACCGGCAAAATCGATAAATTCTTTACCGTTTTGATCCCAAACACGTGAGCCTTCACCTTTAACAGGGATCACAGCTGATGGTGCATAGTTAGGTACCATTACGTCGTTAAATAAATCTCTTGTTACTTGCATTTTAAAACCCTTCACTTGCAGATTAAATATGGTTAAAAGTTTAGTTCAATTTTGTTAAATGAATCTAACTCAACCATTAATTATTATGATTTTTCCATTATGTGTATTATTTATTTCAAAGTGCAGTGTTATTTTGTTAAATTTAACCAATATAATTGCCAATTTAACCAAAAGAGTTATCAAAATGATAAGTGAGCAAGATGAAAAGCTACTTTCTATACTTAGAACGAATGCCAGAACGAGCGTATCAGACTTAGCGAGAGCCCTGAGTTTATCACGATCAACAGTACAAAATCGTATCGCTAAGCTTGAATCAACCGGTGTTATTAAAGGCTATGTTGTGCAATATGGCAGTGAGTTTTCACAAGATTTAGTGTCTGCTCATGTCTCAATTAAAGTGAAACAAAAACTAACAACAAAAACAAATTTAGAATTAAAACAAGTAAGCCAAATTAGTGAACTATATGCTATTAGTGGCGAACATGATTTAATCGCGATTATTCAAGCACAGTCATTAGAACAATTAAGTCGTATACTTGATGAAATTGGTAATTTAGATGGGGTAGAGCGTACAAATTCTTCCGTTTTATTAGAAACTAAGTTTAAACGCTAATACTTTTTTTAATTTTACTGTTTTAATTATTGGTCGTTTTGCCTTGCTCGTTTACAATATCGCTGATTTTTGACTTTTACTTATTGGAACACCTATGACAGATACCAAACGCCTCAACAAATTTATCAGTGAAACGGGCTTTTGTTCTCGCCGAGAAGCTGACAAATATATTGAAAGTGGAAAGGTAACTATTAATGGTTTTAAAGCCGAGGTAGGCATACAAGTTTGTGAAGGAGATGTCGTAAAAGTAAATGGCAGATCTTTAAAAGAAAAACCTAAAGCTGTTTATATTGCTTATAACAAACCTGTTGGCGTGACCTGTACAACAGAGCGTAAAATTCAAAGTAATATTATACGTGCTATTAATTACCCCGAACGTATTTTTCCAATTGGAAGATTAGATAGGCCTTCAGAAGGTTTAATATTTCTAACCAATGAGGGTGATATCGTAAATAAAATTTTAAGAGCGGGTAATAACCATGAAAAAGAATATGTTGTAAAAGTTGATAAACCGATTAATAGTACTTTTATACAAAAAATGTCAAACGGTATTCCAATTCTTGGAACTGTGACAAAAAAATGTATCGTAAAGCAGATCAGTAAAGATTCATTTTCAATGATTTTAACACAGGGGCTAAATCGTCAGATCCGTCGTATGTGTGAATACTTAAGCTATGAAGTTATCACATTACAACGTACACGGATTATGAATGTTACATTAAAGGGCCTGCCAGTTGGTAAATGGCGTCATTTAACCGAAGTTGAAATGCAGCAAATAAATGGATCTGTTGAAAGTTCAGGAAAAACAGAAGAGCATTCTATTGATGCTAATAAACGTCAGCAGAATAAACCTTTTAAAAAAACATTTGATAAACAAGATGAGCGTGTAAACGATCATAAAGAATCTAATAATAGAAACTTTCATCATAAGAAAGCTTCTGATGATGAATCTAAAAACAGTAATTCATCAAAACGAAGTTATAAAAAACCTTTCAATAAAGATAAAGGGTCACAGAGTCAAAGAAGTAATGAATCAAACCGAAATAAATCGTCACAGCAAAAACGTATTAAAGGTACATTATCTTTAAAGAAGTAATTTGAAATAGACATTATAAATACAAAAAGCATGCTTATCGCATGCTTTTTTTATTGCTATCATTTATGGATAATTATACTTTCAGGTGATTAGATCACATTTGTATCCGGACAAACAAAGTCACTGTAAACACGTCCTACTTTGTCAGGAAGCTCGCTGATCTGATCTTCAGTGATTTTCTTAGATAAACTTTTTAATCCTTTTAATTTGCCATTTGAAATGATCATCTCTTCAACAAAATGATCTGTTGGCTCTAAATAATATAAATAATCAAATTCTTCATCATTAATCCGTTTTTTAATTGGAGATGGCACTGTTTTAATCACATTCTTCTCAAGTAAATCTAACAAAGCTGCACGCATATCACGGCGTTTCGTTACAATAGATACTTGAGGCTTGCCAAAAGACTCCATAATGCGTAACAAGCTGATAGGCTCTTTTCTATCTAATGTTGCAGAGGTCCACATACTTGAAAGGTATAAGTCTAAATAACGTGAAAAGGTAGAACCATAACAAGTTAATCGGCTAAATAAAATTTGTCGATAGCTTAAGTTTGATATTTCTTGAACAACAAAATCGCTAAAACCTATGTAACAACGATCTCTTCCTCTTCCATTGCCTTCAAGTTCTAA
>Ga0209395_1004987_pt1 | contig 15188 bp, 10 predicted proteins | sample GOMGulsemesocosm_3_FD_184635 | JGI IMG/M metagenome (GOLD analysis project Ga0209395, IMG submission 184635) | Methane-oxidizing microbial communities from mesocosms in the Gulf of Mexico - GOM9D Gulf of Mexico (SPAdes) (version 2) | ecosystem: Environmental > Aquatic > Marine > Cold seeps... | reverse complement strand
TACTATCATTCACAGCGCAGGCTATTGTGATTAGACATGATAAAGATATCAAGCAATATCATGTTGATCAAAGTAAATATCCAAGCGTCGTTGACCTAGACTTTTTAACAGGAACATTAATTTCACCTCAATGGATATTAACTGCTGCACATGGTGTTTCTTATATGCCTGGTGGTCAACGTGTCACTATCGGAAAGGAAAAATATAGGGTTAGACACCTTATTGTTCATCCAGAATTTAAAGAACAGAATTTATCACATGACATGATGTTATTGAAGCTTGACCGGCCAGTAACCGGCGTTAAAAGTACGGGCATCTACACATTAAAAAACGAAGTAAAAAAACATGTGTGGTTTGTTGGTCGAGGTGATATTGGCAATGGCATCGACGGCATTATTAAGCGTTCAAAGAATTTACATCATGCAGAGAATATCATTGAAAGCGCTGAGCCTCATTGGATAACTTTTGATTTTGATAACCCTAAGGGAGGCGCACTCCCACTTGAAGGTATTAGTGGCCCAGGAGACAGTGGAGGCCCGGCATTTATAAACACTCCCCAAGGATTAAAAACAGCCGGGGTTAGTTCGCATCAGCGTAATAATAACAATGGAGAAGGGAAATATAATGTTCACGAGTATTATTCTCGCACCAGTACACATGCTGAATGGATACTGAGTACAATGCAAAAAAGCAGTGTTGAGTTAGCCAAGATTTCCGTACCAAGAGTTATATACAAAGCACAACCTGTTCATATTGATGACATCAACAGTGTTATAGGGACCTATGAATTAACCACAGGTGAAAAACTCTTTGTCAGCCAGTGCGAAGAAAACATCTGTTATCACTGGGCCAACACGCCACTACAGATTATTCATAAAGGCAGTGAAAACTTGTGGTTTCATCCAAGGGTCAACCGTGTAATAAAATGGTTGCCACAAATTGATGATCAAGCGCTGCAGCTGTCCATTGATGATTTCAATGGGAAGAGAATTGCCACAAAAATTTAACTACGCCGCTAAATAAAATGACTAGCAATGGCATAGTCTAAAGACTAAATTGCCATTGTTACGTCGATACGTAACAATTTTTACCCTGGTGCTTTGCTTTATACAAACATAAATCAGCACGATGTACATTCTGCTCAAATGTCTCATCGGCTTTGCCTTCTACAACACCTATACTGATCGTCAAGTTGTCAACTTCATGGAACTGATAGGTATTGACCATCGTTTGTAGTCTATTCACCATTTGTATCACGTTGGCTAAATTCGTTTCTGGACATAGAATTAAGAATTCTTCGCCGCCCCATCGTGAAACAACATCTGGCGCTCTTGTTATTGACAGCATGATATTTGAAAGTTGCACGAGTACTTTATCACCAACATCGTGACCATGAGTATCGTTTATATTTTTAAAATCGTCGACATCAATGATTAACAATGCAAACTCCGTGTGTTTTCGCTTTATCCGGTGTACTTCAACGTGAAACATATCTTGAATAAAGCGTCGATTATTAAGCCCTGTTAGATGATCACGATGCGAGAGTTCCTGTGCTTCTAAACACAACGTTTTCATTTCTCCATAACGCCTTACAATAAAGATGAGTAGTGACACTGAAATGGTAAAAAATAATGGGATGATCTCATCCAGTTCAAATTCTTCAAACTGCTGCGAGTAGGCATATAACGTTTCTAAAAAATCAATCTGATGAAAAATAAATAGCATAACAGCATTGAATATAACAATAAATGTGATATCCATACTCATTCTTTTTCTTGTAAAGTTTGATAATACGTTCATATAAAATTCATTGGCTATCTTTCATATTAACAATTAACGGAGAATGCTTGCTTCCATTACAATCTAAATAGATTCTGACGCTTAGGTAATCATCAATAATTACAATTAAGCAATCATGAGGCCGGCTCGCTTTAATTTGGTCGCTAATTCTTGCATTGAATAATTATATTCCCAATACATCACACGCGAGTGAGCACAAGTAACCAAAATATACTCTTCACTCACAGATTGAATTCTATCAATAGAAACGAGTTTTGTGACAAAAGGTTCATCCTCAACGTCTTCTACAATTTCAATATTGTCCACATCATATCCATGAATAATAGATACTGTTCTTACTTCCAACTCAATAAATTTCATTATATTTCCTCTTAAAAACAACTGCTCAGTCATGTATTACCATTCTAGCAAAGTACTTGATTACTCTTCTACGGCCTAAATTGGTGTAATACTCAATTTAATATTTTCAGTTGTATATACAATATGAATTGTATATAAAAAAGGCAGTTTATACAACAAACTCGCCCTTAACAACAGTGATTGTTATCTTATGTCATATGTCTCAATTTGTAGCTACGTAATAACCATTTTCTCCGATGAACTACCTCAGTAGCCATTCTCCACATTCTGCTGACCATTATAGAAAGGCGTTATACCAATTTCATTAAGTAAGTGATCTTGTTGTGCTAAGGAAAAATTTATTAGAACAAGTCGGTCGATTGAGCAATAGCTGGCTATTGGGATTGAGGGCAACGCCGTTATCGTTAATTTTAACCTGCACAGGTGGGCAATAATTTAATCAAATTGGTATTATTGCAAACGTTATCAAATAAACATCGGTTTTAACTATTAGAATAATCCCTAATTAATAGGAAGATAATGGTCAGAGGTAAAAGACAGGCAATAAAAAACGCCGAACTAATGACTTAATTCGGCGTTTAATACCAGCTATTTTGCTAGAGCTAGTCCTCTAATTCCATCGTCATTAGTGAGGCATTGCCGCCAGCGGCTGTTGTATCTGTGCTTACTGTTTTCTCAGTAACCATGCGCATAAACAAGTTGTCATGATGACTTGCGTTAAGCAGCGGTAAAATTGCGCCACTGCGAGCGGCTAGCTTATCATTAATCACATGCATCAAGCTGGTGCTATTATCGACAATGGCGCCAGCCACATGTTCATGGGCTAAAATAGCATCTAGTTGATCGACAGTCGCTACTTGGAATACCCCATCGATAATACCAATTTGAGTTAATCCGGCATTAATAACGTTTGCTTTTTTAGCGTCATTTTCATTCACAATAGTAATCACTGGATTACCAGCAGCTAGTGCAGCGATTAATGAAACAAACCAAAACTCAAATGAAGTATCTTCGTCACTTATGTGCGCTAACACACCGCGGGATTCTAAATACAATTCATTTAACTCACCCGTAGGGCCAGGTAAAATAGTTGGTGCACTTAACTTTTTCTCTGCACTGATCAGCAAACGACTCGCGCTCGCAATTGTATCAGAGAAATTTTCTATTGATGAAAATGCACTGTTTTTAGAAACATGAGCCAATAACTGGCGCAATACAGACAAGCGAGTATTAACGTCACTGTGCTGCCATTTCTTTTCTGAACGCTTACTACGCTCAACAACATTATTAACAGCTGCACCGCTACTTTTTGAGAAAGTTGCGTTTAGCGCATTTATTTTTTCATCAGAAAAACGTGGCGTTTGCACTGCAGCTTTCTCACGGACTAAACGTGTTAAATATGACGGACCGCCAGCTTTAGGTCCGGTACCAGATAAGCCGCGACCACCAAAAGGTTGAACGCCAACGATAGCACCAATCATGTTACGGTTAATGTACACATTACCCGCACGAGAGCGTGATGCTAAGAATTTAGCTTTTTGATCGATGCGTGTATGAATCCCCATCGTTAAACCAAAACCTGTGCTGTTAACTTCATCTATCACTTTTTCAATGTTATCGCCTTTAAAACGGATAACATGAACACAGGGACCAAATACTTCTTTGGTTAGTACACTCAAATTTTCAATTTCGTATAAGCGCGGTGCAAAGAAGAAGTGGCCTGTATCACCCATCTCAGGCAAGTCACAGGTGTAATGTAATTTGGCTTGTGGATGACCTGCTAAGTAATCTACGTGCGCATTTAGTGCACCAAATGCTTTATCATCAATTACTGGGCCAATATCCGTCGAAAAGAATTCAGGGTTTGCAACATGCAGCTCTTTCATTGCACCCGTGATCATTGTAATGACTTTATCGGCAATATCTTCTTGAACAAATAGAACACGAAGTGCTGAACAGCGTTGACCAGCAGATTGGAAACCAGATGCAACAACATCATCAACCACTTGCTCAGGCAAAGCGGTTGAATCAACGATCATACAGTTTTGACCACCAGTTTCCGCAATCAAAGGAACAGGTTCACCGCCACGAGCCGCTAAATCTTGAGCAATACGCGTGCCGGTCTCAGTAGAACCAGTGAACATAACCGCTTTAACACTCAGATTAGGCACAATAAACTGCCCTACCTTGCTACCACGTGCAATGACTGGTGATACAACATTCTTCGGTAATCCCGCTTCTTCCATCAATTGTATTGCGCGTAATGCAATTAAACTGGTTTGTTCAGCAGGTTTTGCAACTACGGTGTTACCCACAACGACAGCAGCAGCAACTTGTCCAAGGAATATAGCAAGTGGGAAATTCCATGGGCTAATGGCTAATACAACACCACGAGCCGCGAGACGATCATCACTCATTAATTCGTTAGCACGGGCTGCGTAATAACGGCAGAAATCTACAGCTTCACGAACTTCGGCAACGCCATCAACAGGGATTTTCCCTGCTTCTTTAATACATAAAGCAATTAATTCATCACGATTAGCTTCTAATAAATCTGCAGTTTTACACAGAATATCGCTACGTAATTTCACATCTGTTTGTGACCACGTTTCAAATGCCGTTTGTGCATCTTCAACTAATTTATTCATGCCTGCTTCGTCAACATGAGTGATATGGCCGATGATTTCATCATGATTTGCAGGGTTTGTAACCGCTTTTGCACCTGCAGGAATGTCACTTCCACTAATGCGGTTGATTTCGAACCATGCATCAAGATGTGTTTTCATTTCGGTAACTTGATCAACGTCTGTTAAATCGATGCCTTTTGAGTTGTTACGCTCGCTACCGTATAAATCAATTGGCATAGCTATTTGTGGATTATATTTATTAGTCCACGCACTCACAATTTCAACAGGATCAGAAAGTAGTGATTCAACAGGAATATCTTCATCAACGATGTTATTAACAAATGAACTGTTCGCGCCATTTTCAAGTAAACGACGTACTAAATAAGCTAATAGATCTTCATGTGCCCCAACCGGGGCATAAACACGACAGGACACTTTTTCGCCCTGAACAACTTGGTCATATAAAGATTCACCCATGCCGTGCAAGCGTTGGAATTCAAATCCTGTTTTATCACCATCAATCATTTCTAAAATCGTAGCAACGGTATAGGCATTATGAGTTGCAAACTGTGGGTAGATAGAGTCACGGTAACCAAGCAATTTCTTCGCACAGGCTTGGTAAGACACATCAGTCGATGGCTTACGTGAGAATACCGGGAAGTCTTCTAAACATTCCACTTGTGAAATTTTTACTTCACTGTCCCAATACGCCCCTTTTACAAGACGTACCATCATTTGGCGATTAGCTTTTTGTGTTAATTCACGAATCCAATCAATAACAAATATTGCACGCTTTTGATAAGCTTGAATGGCGATACCAAAGCCATCCCAGCCATTTAAATCATTATCTAAAAAGACAGCTTCGATAATATCCAATGAAAGGTCTAAACGGTCTGCTTCTTCAGCGTCAATGGTGAAACCAATGTCATAGCTTTTTGCTAATAAGGCCAGCTCTTTAACGCGTGGAGTCAATTCTTTTATGATACGTTCACGGTGTGTGAACTCATAACGTGGATGTATCGCTGATAACTTGATTGAAATACCAGGACTTGATTGTGGTCCACGCCCGTTAGCTGCTTTACCAATCGAATGAATAGCATCTATATAAGCTTCAAAATAGCGGTCGGCATCATTCATGGTACGTGCGCCTTCGCCCAGCATATCGTATGAATATGTGTAACCTTTGCTTTCTTGTCCTACAGCTCGTACAACCGCTTCATTAATATTACGACCCATAACGAACTGAGTACCCATAATTTTCATGGCATAACGAACAGCTTTACGAATAACTGGCTCACCTAAACGGCCAACAGTACGTTTTAATACATTAAACTGAAGTTTTTTGTCGTTGTCAGTGTAATTCACCAGTTTTCCGGTCATTAACAGACCCCATGATGAAGCGTTCACGAAAATAGAATCACTATTTCCGATGTGTGCGCTCCAATCACCATTAGCTAACTTATCGCGAATTAAATCATCTGCCGTCACTTTATCTGGCACACGAAGCAACGCTTCAGCTAAGCACATTAACACCACACCTTCATCGGTAGATAATGCAAACTCATTCAATAGAGCATCAACACCACCCTTGCCTATCTGACTTTTACGAATATTCACAACCATTTGACGAGCGTATTCCCAGGCTCTACTTTTTGCATCGACATCAATTTGAGCAAGCGGTAACAAATGATTCATAATCATATTTTCGTCACAACGATAATGATCACGAATAATTTGACGAATTGGGTTTGTTGCAGTTAACGGTTGTGTAAATAACATAGGGTTGTGCTCCAGCTTCGGTGTTCACTCATAGTATCTTTTAAATATTGTATAACAATATGAATGTGAGATGGGTTGATATTATGGAACTGATTTTAGACAACTCTCAGCAGAATGTGCTGGTTAATATCGGTGAAATACCGTAAATTATGGGGTATTATTGATTCCCAACAGTAGAATATTCTGAAATGAGCCAGATTCTTAAAAACAAACCACTCGATCGGATCGATCTTAACATCTTAGCCACTCTACAAACTCGTGGCAGAATCAGCAACGTCAACCTAGCTAATGAAGTTGGATTAAGTGCAAGTCCATGCCTTGATAGAGTCAAACGGTTAGAAAATGAAGGCTATATTGAACGTTATGGTGCAAAACTTAATGCCTCAAAATTGAAATTTGGTATGTCAGCTTTTATCCAAATAACCCTTGATCGTACCACCAGTGAAATTTTTGATGTTTTTGCTCAATCCGTACTTGAAATCAACGAAGTAAGTGAATGTCATATGGTGGCTGGCGGCTTTGACTACCTAGTCAAGATTAGAATCGCGGACATGGAAGCTTATAGACAGGTACTGGGCACCATTGTTGATATCCCTGGCGTTGCAAAAAATCATACTTATGTTGTTATAGAAGAAGTAAAACAAGACCATGGCCTGCCCATAAAGCCAATTGCATAACAACTAAACCAAAAAATAATAGACAGCTAAACGTTTAGATGGCTAGACACCCATAATAACAATCTATATAGTGAGCCTACACACTATTTTCAACCCCATTTCAACTCTATTAATTAAGGTAAGGCTGCTTCACTATGGACTCTGTATTACGCGCGAAATCAGAAGATGCTAAATTTGGGGTCTATTTCATTGGCACCACACCACCACGCGAAGGTGTTCCCTTAGAAAAAGTAGAAGAAGTAGCGACTAAACTTGTTGCGCGACTAGACAAGATAGATTTTGACGGTTTAATTGTTTACGATATTCAAGATGAAAGTAGTCGAACTGATGTAAAGCGTCCATTTCCTTTTAATAAAACTTTTGAACCTTGTCATTATTCTAGAATTTTGGGTGACAAGACTAAGAAGCCTGTAATCACTTATAAAAGTGTCGCATCACGCAATGAACAAGAATTCAGTCAATGGTTGGATAGTAGCTGGCAGGAATATGGCGTCAGAGATATTGTGCTCGTAGGCAGCCCTTCATCACAAGGCCAACAAAAGTTATCACTTAGTGATGCTTATCAAACGCAAATTAACCATCGCAATAATTATTATGTTGGCGGCGTAACCATTGCTGAGCGTCATGCAAAAAAAGGCAACGAGCATCTGCGGATGATTGAGAAGGATAAGCAAGGTTGTGAGTACTTTATATCACAAGCCGTTTATGATGCGCCGGCCACAATAGATATGCTGTCAAGTTATGCACGGGAGTGCAAAGCCCAAAACATACGACCTAAACGCATGGTCCTAACTTTTACCCCATGTGGCAGTGAAAAGACATTAGATTTTATGAACTGGTTAGGCATTTCAATTCCTGAATCAACCCGCTGGCGTATTTTAGAGTCTAAAAACCCGTTGGCTGAATCGATTAAAGTGTGTCGTAATAATTTAAATCAAATTATTGAAGCGGTTATGCCACTTAATATTCCATTGGGTCTTAATATTGAGAGTTTAACTAATCGAAAAGAAGAAATAGATGCATCAATTCGTCTATATAAGTTGTTAAAAGCAACACTGGATATGGCGTTAGCGGAGCGTGAATTAAACTCTATTGATTCATAATTTAAATAGAGGTGCTATTTCTATAACACCTCTATTTTATCGTTTATTCGTTCACAATTAAGTCAAAGTAAACACAAGGGTTTTCATCATAAGTCCATTGAAAACCATCATCCGCACAGATACTAAATCTAAAGCTTCCTTTGACATCTAATGTGTAACTTGCATCGATTGACAGATAATTAATGGAATAGCTGAGTGAGTCACTATCTTCATCAGTAGACTCAGACATATCTAGTTTGATTTTCGAGCCCTTAGCGGCATTAATATCATAAACAACATCTGGTGCCCATTCATAACGTGTATTATCTCCTTCGATCATAACAATAAGTTGTGGTGGTTTCTTAACAGATTCAGGAGATCGTATGTTAATCACCTCTTCATTAGTTGCATAATTACCCAGAGTTGAAACACTTCGCCTAATAATTTCAAGGCGAGAAGTACGTGCTGAACTGAACCCGCCTTCCAACTAAAAATTATTGTCATCAGCTACAACATAAACAAAATAATTGTCATCAATATTTGCGAGTGGTAATTCAAGGGTGTTTTCTGTTGTTATGACATCAATTAAAACAGTGTAGGATTCACTCCAATGATGGATTATCCAATGGTAGGTGAAATTATCATCCGATAATCCGTCTTCTAAACGAACAGTAAGAGTCGCCGCTTCATTAATGATTTCATTTTCGATTGTTAGCTCTGATTTAACCACTTGTTTGGTGTCAGCCGTATCACTTTCAAAATAATAACTGGCAATACATTCACCAGACTCAGGACACCAACTTAGGTTATATTTTCCTGGTGCCGGGGGGAGAAAGATAAGCTCACTAGCCCTATCATCAACGCCAATTGTCGAAAACAATTGCCCTCGATACGCGCCACTAGGTCCTGTCCAAGCGTGCCAAATAGTACCTGCAGACAAAGCTGGGGCTGAAATTCGTACACATGAACCTTCATCAATGCTAGGGTATTGCTGCGATTTGTCACTCGCTTGTACATCAATTATAGGTCTATCAGTACACTGAGATTCGTTTGTTACGCCGGCTATATTAAACGTAACGTCATGCGTTACTTCACTACCCAGCATAGTAACTGAAATTGTTTCTTGGGCGCTTTCTCCTGACTTTAAATAATCATAAGCGGTCAGTGGTTCGTAAGTTATAGAATGAAGATCGGGGCTAACAATGACCCTTCCCTTGCGAGGTTGATTGATAATAGAGAATTGAGCATTCAAATCGTCGGCTATTTTATTTGCAAAGCGCGTATTTTCACTGTGTGTTGTAATCGTAAATGTGTCACTTACAGTCCCGATATTAAGAGTAATATTGGTAGTCGATGCATAGTCCATTGCGCTGAGACGCCGAACCGTCACTTTATCGTTTTCTTTAACCATAACCGCAGTTGTTGAATATTCACCTTCATTAATTGAAAATTCACCATCAACGATGCTTAATGAAGTTACGCTGTTTATGCCTGTTATTATAATGGCGGCAGACTCAATTAATGTATTCGTATTTTGATTCGTTATATCTGTGAATGTAAATTGATCTGGTGTCGTGTCAATAACCTCTGCAGGACTAGATGCACTACTGCCTCCACAGCCAGTTAACATTAAACTAATGACAAAAATTCCCGATATCTCTTTTAAATGTTTTGCTGTCAACAATCCAGTGTTTGACGGTCTCATGAGTATTCCAGTGATTTTAAAACGTTAATTTATAATTATTACATGACAAAAGAACCTTATTATATGTTAGAAAACATGTTTCAACTATATAGGGGATCCCTCCTCCACAATTATCTATCATATTGATTAACAGTCATTTGATCCGTATCGTAAGTGATTAACAATTATTCCATATACGTAACCTATTTATCAGCTGTAATCATGAAGCTTGTAGCAACGGGTTGTCTCAGTGATGGTTTATTAATTCGCTGCGCCACAAAGTCGGTAATAATCCGCGGCTTTAATACTTCACTAAACACACTCACATCCTGCAACGCAGGATCTAACCATTGATCATATTTATCTGCAGTTAACATGGCTGGACTTGCTTTAGTATGAATTTGAGCCAGTTTTATATGTGGCGCGTTTGTGATAATAGAACAAGAATAACTTAATTCACCCGTTTGTTGATGTTGCCAGGTATTGTAAAGCCCAGCAAAAGCTATAGCACGGTCTGGTGACATCAGATCGTGATACATCAGAGGTCTCTTATTTATAAACATAGTTTCACCAAAACCAGAAGCAGGAATAATGCACCGCTGTTGCCTAAACGGTAAATAACCGGCACTGCCATGAATATTGACTTGATCAAAACGGGTATTAAATGACGTATATTTTGACGGTTTGAATCCTTGTTCGTTAGCGTCTAATAATAACCACCATGTAGCGGGTTTTATAACACGTTGCGATTGTTGCTCTATCACAATAGACACAGATTGACAGGGCATAATGAAAGGGTCATGTCGTTGCTTGTCTGGATTAATAACCTCTAAGCGGTCCAATAAGTACTGTACATTTGAATCATCATTTACATTAAAACGTCCACACATTAATAATACCTGTTGTTTAAAGAACATGCGTAACTGTATACCCATACAGTTATATTTACAATGTATTCTACTGGTTATTTAGCCAGCTAAATACGTTAATCAAAATTGGATACGATTGAGTATAAAAAGCAGCAAGCAACGAGAGCAATGGAGTGGAGTGTAGATTGATGAATAGATTAAGCATTAAACCTTTAGTATTGTTCTGTCTGTTAGTTGAACATGGCGATAAAACAACTGTTCATTCATACAGTCATTTTGTCGGGATTACTAATTAGCTTATATTACAAGCAAATACACAGTAAAATTCATGTAAATTGAGAGGAAAACAAATTTTTACAAGTATCGAACACTGTGTATAAATACAGTCATTTGGATTATTGAATGAATCTAAAGAAAACAACTGTATTTAATGTTCGACATCTCCCACTAATTATTTAGCTTTTCGGAAATGGATACCGAGAAATTGGCATAAATTGATATCAACAACATCAAAATAATAAACGGTAATCCAAAGAGGATTAACGGCATCCACCCCAAATTAAATAATATTATGCCAGCTAATAGAGACACTGTAGCCTGTATAGCGAAAATGCTAAAGTCGTTAATGGATTGCACCTTTAATCGCTCGTTATTTTGGTAAGAATGCGGTAATAACAATGTTCCTGCCAGAAATAAAAAATTCCATCCAATACCTAACAACACCATAACCCACCAGTAGTGCAAGACCTCTTGACCCACCAATGCAAATAAAACGACGGAAAAATAACAAAGACACCCAATTAGCATGAGATTACGTAAACCAATTCTTTTAACTAAAAAAGCGGAAAATAGAGAAGGTAAATACATCGCAATAATATGACTTTGCACAACCCATTTTGTTTCTTCTAAGCTATGTCCTTGCAGCACATGCATGCTTAGCGGTGTTGCCGTCATAATGTAGCTCATTAATCCATATCCAATAGCTGCACTTGATAATGCGACAAGAAAGATGGGTTGCTTTATAACATGACCGATTTTTCTTGCTGGCTCTTCGGCTATACTTTCGACTGTTTGTGATGGGGATAATTGAGTAATAGCACCAATACTTAACAGTAATAGACAGGCTAATCCAATAAACGAGCCAGAAAACCCATGAGTAGAAGTTATCCAGTCCTTACCAGCAACGGCAAGTTCAGGTCCTAGAATAGCGGCAAAAATGCCACCAACCATTAAGATAGACAGTGCTTTCGGGGAATCTTTTTTGTCATCGACACTTTCTAAAGCACAAAAACGCATTTGTGCCACGAATGCCATGCTAAATCCTAATGACAAGGCACCGAAAACTAACAACTCAAACGATAAAAAGTAGGCGGCCGCTGCAGATACTAAAGCCGCAAAAACTGCAATCGATAACCCAACAATCAAACTCAGACGCCGGCCAATACGTTTAGTTAATTGGTTAGCCGGCAGCACAGCAATAGCCACTCCAACGATGAGTAGTGAAATAGGTAAGGTAGCTAATGATGGTTTAGGCGCTATGTGTTGGCCCAAAATACCGCTTACTAACACCATCAGTGATGTGGCTGACATAGCCAGCGGTTGAGAAAAAAATAGCAACCAAATATTTTTGGGCAACTTAACAAATCGATGTCCAAGTAATGCACACAGGGACAAAGCAATTAACGTAAACAATAGTGTAAAAGACATTTCATACTCATAGTGGTTTAAAAAAATTAGTGTCTAATCCTAATTAAATTAAACATTAAGCGACTGAATTTCGATTAGTTTTACAGGTTTAGCATTTAAAAAACAATGACAGAAACTCATTTGTTCTGTCCGTGCTTAAGCCTTATAGTGGAGACGTACTAAATATATGGGCATAGAGTACTGATAACTCTAATAATATTTATGATAATGTGTGTAAAACACTTCAATTTACGATATATTCTATCTACTACAAAATTATTAGTTTTAATAAGCTCATAATAACAAATATTAAGGACATAAATTTTGAATGTATTACTAGTTGATGATTCTGCACTAATTAGACAACTGGCCGCTAAATATATTCATAATGAAGGCTATACACCGTTAGCCGCTTCAGGTGCCGAAGAAGCACTAAGTATATTAAAAACTGAAACAGTTGATTTAATATTAATGGATGTAGAAATGCCTGATATGAATGGATTTGAATTAACGCGGGTGATAAGACAAACAATTCCTCACTGGATACCAATTATATTTTTAACCTCTAAAACAGAAGATAAATTTCTGGTCGAAGGTATTGAGTCAGGTGGTGATGACTATATATATAAACCCATCAACGAAGTGATTCTGACCTCAAAACTCAAAGCAATGGCTCGTATCGTAGAAATTAAATTAAAATTAGATGAAGCCAATGAAAAACTTTCTCAGCTTACTCAGACAGATTCATTAACTGGATTAATTAATCGCCGCGGCATGAAAACAATTTTAAAACGTCTGTGGAAAAATAGCCTAAACTCCGATGACAACTTCTCAGTGGTTTTCTTAGATATTGATTACTTCAAACCCTACAACGACAACTACGGACACCCAAAAGGTGATAAATGCTTAGAATCGATTGGAACATTTCTGGCAAACAATATCAGAAAAGGTAGCGACATGGCTGTTCGTTACGGTGGTGAAGAATTTCTGTTAATACTACCAAACACCAATACTAAGGGAGCCATTAACGTTGTAAATAGCATTAAAGTCAAACTCAATGAAGAGGCTTTACCTCACTTACATCGACCTGATGAGCTTAGTCATATCACCGTAAGTTTTGGCATTTCATCAAGTGTGTTCGCAACTAATATAAGTGAATTGTTACAACAAGCTGATATTGCAATGTATAAAGCAAAAGATCTTGGTAGAAACACTTATTTCAACTATGAAGATTTAATCGAGAAACAGTAATACCTTTAATGCAAAAAATCCGCTAACCTTTCGATTAGCGGATTTTTATAATATGGCGGAGAGCATGAGATTCGAACTCACGGAAGGGATAAACCTTCACTCGCTTTCCAAGCGAGCGCCTTAAGCCACTCAGCCAACTCTCCTAAATTTAATTAATTCAACTCTGCTGAATCAATGACGCTAGTTTATGTGAACCATTTGATTAAAGCAATGCTCGTTTAATCAAGTGGTTACTAATCAAGCGTTACCCTTAACATTTATCTTCAATTGTGCGGCAAAATCTAACATACGGCGCAGTGGGATCAATGCTCCTTCACGCAGTGCATCATCTACAAAAATTTCATGCTCTACAGGATTATCTGTGCTTAGCGCATTTTCAATGGCCTCTAAACCATTCATCGCCATCCAAGGGCAATTTGCACATGAACGGCACGTTGCGCCCTCACCTGCTGTTGGCGCGGCAATAAAGGTTTTAGTGGGCATTAACTGCTGCATCTTATAAAAAATACCGCGATCGGTGGCCACAATAAACATTTCTTTACTTGATGCCTGTGCTGCTTGAATAAGCTGGCTGGTTGAACCGACAGAATCAGCTAAGGCTACAATTTCTTCGGGCGACTCAGGATGAACAAGAACTTGTGCCTCAGGATAAAGGGCTTTCATGTCCTGTAACGCTTTAGTTTTAAACTCGTCATGCACGATACAATCACCCTGCCAAAGCAACATATCAGCCCCAGTTTCACGCTGAATATACCCACCAAGATGACGATCGGGTCCCCAAATAATCTTTTTACCTTGTTCATCCAAATGCTCAACAATTTCTAAGGCGATACTTGAGGTAACAATCCAATCGGCACGCTTTTTAACAGCCGCCGATGTATTGGCATACACGACCACTGTTCTGTCAGGATGTTGGTCACAAAAGGCGCTGAACTCTTCTATGGGACAGCCAACATCTAACGAACACGTCGCTTCGAGAGTGGGCATCAATATAGTTTTTTCTGGGCTCAAAATCTTTGAGGTTTCCCCCATAAACTTCACACCAGCGACAATCAGCTTTTTGGCTGGGTGCTCTGCACCAAATCGAGCCATTTCCAATGAATCTGAAACACAACCACCTGTTTCTTCTGCTAATGCTTGAATTTCAGGATCAGTATAATAATGAGCAATTAAGGCCGCATTTTGTTCAACCAACATCCGTTTGATATTTGCTTTTAACTCAAGAGTGCGCTCGGATGTAAGTCCACGTGGTTTTAATGGAAATGGGTAATCTAACGCGGGTCTTGTTGGTACTTCTAACATGGTGTCGGCCTAATGATCATTGTCTAACTTCGCAGGATTATAAAACAATCTCAGTAAAAAGCTATTCTTGG
>Ga0209395_1004984_pt1 | contig 15192 bp, 15 predicted proteins | sample GOMGulsemesocosm_3_FD_184635 | JGI IMG/M metagenome (GOLD analysis project Ga0209395, IMG submission 184635) | Methane-oxidizing microbial communities from mesocosms in the Gulf of Mexico - GOM9D Gulf of Mexico (SPAdes) (version 2) | ecosystem: Environmental > Aquatic > Marine > Cold seeps... | reverse complement strand
TACTTTAGCCAATATTTGTGCAGGACTTAAATATGACGGAACAGTTGCTGCGTGTGGTTTAGCTCAAGGTATAGATTTACCAGCAAGTGTAGCGCCATTTATTTTGCGTGGCATTACACTTACGGGTATAGACAGCGTAATGCGTCCTTTAGATGATCGTATCGAAGCATGGCAGCGGCTTGCAACTTTATTAGAACCAGCTGTATTTGATGATATTTGCAATGAAATTTCTTTAGATCAAGTTATTGAAACAGCCAGCGATCTAATTGAAGGGAAGGTACGAGGACGTGTGGTTGTCGATTTACACAATTAATATTTGAGTGATTATATAACCCAGTTAAATAGAGTCAGTCTTAGATTATTGGCAAAAGTAAGACTCATAATTACGCTGTTATAAATCATTAATGGCTAAGAACTAAGTTGACTCCTTTAGTCAGTTTATCGGATACTCACATAGTCAAAATTGGTAAGTCTTTTAAAGCAGCCGCACAAGGTTTACTCTAATATAAGTTGAGATGTCCACTATTTAAATTTTGAGAGAAATAAATGAAAACGATGACTTGTAAACAACTCGGTGGCGCATGTGATAAACAGTTTCAAACAAATACGTTTGAAGAAATGGCTGAATTAAGCAAGCAACATGGCATGGAGATGTTTCAAAAGCAGGATAAAGCACATTTAGATGCCATGATGAAAATGCAAAGTTTGATGCAAAAGCCACAAGAAATGCAAGACTGGTTTGAAAGTAAAAGAATGGAATTTGAAGCGTTAAAAGATGACTAAGTTTGTAGTTTTAACAAAGGTCAAATATGAAAATTTTTGAAGCAAATGAAAAATTAAAAAAAGATATAAATAGTTTTTATAAAGAGCAAGGTTATCATAGTGATTGGTCCAAAAATGAACGGGCTTTTGTCGCTTTTGATGGTGATAAACTGGTTGGCTGTGTAAAGGTTGAAAAGTTAGGTGATATATCTGTATTACGTGGGATGTATATTGATAAATGCTATCAAGGTAACAAGCTTGGCACTGAACTTATCAGGTTTATAGAACCTTTACTAAATGAATATTTATCTTTTTGTATGCCGTTTTCACATTTAGAAACCTTTTATCAGAAAATTGGCTTTAAACAAGTATCTCTAGATGTATTTCCAGATGGCCTAATTAAAAGGTTTTTCGATTATGAAAAAGCAGGGTATATAATCATTCCCATGCAACGTAATCAAATATCATTATCTTAAAAGGATTTAATGTTATGAGATATATTGGCTGGTTTTCAATCGTATTAGCTCTATTTTCCTTAGCTCCTAGCCTAATACCCGGTGCTATGTCGCTATTAGCATTTTACCTTTCTTTAACGTCATTAATTATTTCCATCTCAACAATTAAAACTGCAGGTATATTTTTCTTTAAAATCACAGCTATAATCGTAGGCTCTGGAATGTTAATCACAAATGATTATCTCAGAGTGTATGCTTCATTTCCTCAATCTACATGGGTTGAAAAAATCAGTATGTATGTTTTTTATATGATAATTTGTATTATCGGCTTTTTAAGCATTAAAAAACATCACAAAATTAACAATTATGATCGTTAAAATGAATGATGTTAAATATCAAAGCTAAAATATCAACTCGTTATTAACTAGTTCTCTATATTTCAGATTGTAGATTAAATAATTAAATTTTTATTATTATGTCAATAAATAAACCCTAAAATATGTATAAATAATCAAATTAGACCTTTGGGTAATTATTGCATTCACGTAAATCGTGTAAACTTTAATATTAGTTAATAAGTTGCTCATTAAATTTAATGAAGTAAATAACAATAGTTGCATCAATGAAAAAATTAGCATTATTTCAAATAATTATAATAATATCTTTTTTAAGGCCTTTTATATGCGACGCGAAAAGTAGCCAAAAGCATAATCCGATTGTTATCCCGTTAAATGACTGGGCAAGTCAAAGAGTATTATCTAAAGTTGTTGGTAAGCTCTACCAGCAATTAGGGATCCCTGTTTCATATCAAGATATTAAAGTAGAAAATCAATGGGGCGCATTAAAACGCGGTATTGTGCATATACAAATTGAAGTTTGGCAACCATCTATGAGTGAAGTATTTAATCAATATGTAAAAAAATTATATATATTAGACTTAGGTACTCATGAAGCAAAAGTAAGAGAAGAGTGGTGGTACCCGTTATTTGTTGAAACATTATGCCCCGGACTTCCTCACTGGCAGTCCCTTAACGCATGTGCAGGTATATTTAGAGTTAAAGGGTCGAAACAAAAAGGGGTTTATCATTCAGGTCCTTGGTTTTATAGCGATGCAGATTTGATAAGAGCTTTGAAGCTTGATTTTGTTGTAGAAGAGCATAGTGATGATAAAGAACTGACAAATAAGCTATTAACAGCTGTAGCAAGTAATAAACCAATCATTTTATTAAATTGGGCTCCAAATTGGACTGATACACGTCTAAAAGGTAAATTCATTGAGTTTCCTGAGTTTAGTCCTGAGTGTGAAACAAACCCACAATGGGGTATTAATAAAAAATTAGTGAAAGATTGTGGCAATATAAAAGAAGGTTGGTTAAAAAAAGCTGCTTGGCCAAGTCTTAAAAAGTATAATCAGTGTGCTTACAATTTATTAAAAAAAATCTCATTAAATACAAAAATGATTTCTGAGGCAGCAGCCTTAGTCGTTGTTGATGGTTTATCTGAAGAGCAAGCAGCAGATGTATGGCTTGAAAAATTTTCAGTTGAATCAAAAGGGTGGATGCTTGGTGTCTGCTCTGGAAATAGATAATCAAACATATATATTGAGGTTTATCTTAAATTAATAAAAGTAAACCTCAGTTTTGTAGAAACATGCTATAAATTATCAGGACCAATACGGACAACTAATTTACCGAAGTTTTCACCTTTTAATAATCCGATAAAGGCATCAACAGTATCGTCAAAACCTTCAATAAGATGTTCTTTATACTTAATTTTACCCTCAACTAACCAAGAGCCCATCGCCTGACTAAATTCATTGTATCTGTGACCATAGTCATCAAAAACGATAAAGCCTTGCATTTTTATTCGTTTAACTAACAACGTGCCCATCAACATTGATAAACGATCTGGTCCTGGTGGTAATTCTGTCGCATTGTATTGAGATATAAGACCACATAATGGAACTCGTGCACATGAATTTAATAAAGGCATTACGGCATCAAATACAGTACCGCCTACATTTTCGAAATATACATCAATACCATTTTCACATACATCACTTAATTGTTGTGCTAAGTCGTCTGATTTATGATTTAAACAATGATCAAAACCTAGCTCATTTACGGCGTAATCACATTTTTCAGTGTTACCTGCGATACCAATAACTGTACACCCTTTTAGTTTAGCTATCTGCCCAACCAAACTTCCAACAGCGCCAGTAGCCGCAGCAACAACGGTTTCTCCCGCTTTAGGTTGACCTATATCTAATAAGCCCATATAAGCGGTTAAACCTGGCATACCCAGTACACCAAGCGCATAGGAAGGATGTAATAAGCTTTTAGGTAATTTAAGCAAATCAACACCATCTGAAATCATATAATCTTGCCAACCAGCAAATGCCACAACCCAATCACCCACTTGAAAATTTTCATTAAGAGATTTTTCAACCCGACAAACAGCGCCGCCAACCATAGTCTCGCCGATCTCAACAGGATCAGCATATGATTTTGTATCACTCATACGTCCGCGCATATACGGATCTAATGATAAATATACTGTACGAAGTAATACTTCACCTTCATTCGGCTCGGGTAACTTTGATGATTTAATTAAAAAATCATCCTGCTTAGGCGCTCCAAATGGTCTAGAAGCTAATGTAATTTGACGATTTTGTGTTCTTGACTGTAAAGATTGCATCATGCTTTACCTTATTTGATATTCGCTAATAACTTTTCAGCGGTTAATGCTGAGCTTGCAGGGTTTTGACCCGAGATAATTAATCCGTCTTGTACAGAAAACACACCCCAATCTGATACTTTTTGATACTGAGCTCCACGTTTTATAAGTTCATCCTCTAATAAAAAAGGAACGATATCTGTTAGTTGTACCGCAGCTTCTTCAGTATTACTAAATCCAGTAATCGCTTTATCTTTAATGATAAATTCGTGATTAGCACCTTTTACATTTAAAAATGCGGCTGTAGCATGGCATACCGCTGCAACAGGTTTATTTTTAGTTAGAAATTGTGTTATTAAATTGATTGAATCAGTATTATTGGTTAAATCCCATAATGGACCATGACCGCCAGGATAAAATACCCCTGCAAATTCATCTTCATTTAAAGTCGCTAAAACTTGTGTTGTTGCAATTTTATTTTGAGCGTTTGTATCATTGTCAAAACGTTCTGTTGCTTTTGTTTTAAAATCGCTAAGTTCACTAGTTGGATCTATTGGTGCTGCGCCTCCTAATGGTGAAGCAACAATGACTTCATACCCTGCATCAATAAATACGTAATAAGGGGCTGCAAACTCTTCAACCCAAAAACCAGTCTTTTTACTTGTATTACCGAGTTCTGAATGTGAAGTTAAAACCATTAATATCTTTTTTTGATTATTCATATCTTCATACCTATTAATTTTTGATGCGTTTGTGAAGTTGAATCTAGTATATGTTTTGAATTTAAATCTAACAATGCAGATAAAACTGATAACATTGATTCAATTATTGATACAATGTAGTGAAAATAACATTGAGATATATAAATGGATATTTCGTTTGAGCAATTAAAAAGTATGGTGGTATTTGCTCAAGTTGTAGAGCAAGGTAGTCTAAGTGGTGCAGCAAAACATATCGGTTTATCACGTGCCGTTGTCAGTTATCACATAAAAAAATTGGAATCTCATTTAGGCATTAAACTTTTAAACCGATCAACTCGGTCTATTGCCTTGACTGAAGCGGGAAGTGAGTATTATCAAAGGTGTCGTATTATTGCTGAGCAAGCTTCTGCTGCTCATCAACAAATTGAAAATATAAAAAATGAACCTGTGGGTTTATTAAAAATCACCTGTCCCGTTAATGTGGGTTTGCAAACTATAGTGCCAGCACTCAATGAGTTCAAAGAGCTATATCCTAAAATAGAACTTGATGTGATGCTCACTGATGAAGTCGTAAACATCATGAAAGAAGGTATAGATTTAGCGATCCGTGGTGCACCTTTACCAGATTCAGGGTTACAAGCTGCAAAGTTAGCGGTACTACCCACATGTTTATGTGGCGCATCAAGTTATTTTGAAAAACATGGCAGACCAACTTCACCAACTGAGTTAGAAAAGCATAATTGGATTATTTATAAACTGACTTCAGGTGTACTAGAACTGAAAAAAGGAAACCGTACTTTTAGTGTTGCAATTAAAGGCAGTATTAGTACCAATAACGCAGCAGCCCGAACAGCCTTTATTGAAGGAGGTCATGGGTTAGGGCGCATTCCTGTTTATGATGCAAGACCAAAAATAAAAGCGGGGTCACTTGAGCAAATTCTGGATGATTATTTACTACCAGATATTAATGTATTTGGTGTGTTTCCACCTGGTTCAACCGGCTCTAAAAAATTAAGACTATTAATTGATTTTTTAAAAAATTATTTTGATAAACAAAAAGTGACTATTTAGTTCTATACTCAAATTAAATAGCTTAGCCAATTGATGCATGTTCATGCACATAAGGTTTGGATATATAAACTAATAGTGATTTTGTTTTATTCAGATTAAGAAAAAAAATAAAATTTAGTTATTTTTGACACAAAGTTGTAGAGGTCAAATATGATTCATGGATCTTGTTTGTGTAAAGAAGTTACTTTCACCATAAATGGTAACTTACATTCTGGGCGATATTGTCATTGTGAAAACTGTCGTAAATTTTCAGGCACATCTCCTGCCGCTTGGGCTATGGCGCAAATCACAGACGTTGACATCAAGAGTGCAAATAACAGTGTCTCAAAATTTAACTCGGGCAGGGGGTTACGCTGTTTTTGTACACATTGTGGATCGCCTCTTTGGTTCGAATCAATTGAATATCCAGATATAATCGCAATACCACTTGGTGTACTTGATCATGGTCACATTCCGCCGATTAAAATGCATATTTGGACACAATCAAGACCGACTTGGTGTGCAATACATGACGAACTCCCACAACATAAAACTTATCCTTAGCTAAATGTGACCTGTCACAATCACGAGCAGATAAGCTGGGTTCTATACATGATGACATCTATGTATCGCTAGAACCCGTAACTCGCACCTAATACAATGGCATTGTTGGTATCATCTGCTTGATTTCTAAACTCAAGGTAAGGCTGAAAGCCTGTGCGGGTCAAAGTTAATCTCATTTCATGATCCATAGTATCGCTATGGGTAAAAAATACATTGTTATAACTAAATGAAAATTGGCTTTCTTGACCTGTATAACTTACACGATTATCTAAGCGATAACCTGTTTTATTATCAGACTCACTGGCATCTATTCTTGCTCGCGTCCTATTACTAATAGAAACTCCAGAAGTAAAGTTATAGCCTATTTTAACTAAAGGGCGATATTGCAAAGCTTTACCATCATGAAGTAAGTAATGGTAACCAACAGCTACCCAAAAGTTATCATTAACATTAATGTGTTGCTCCAAACCTAAAGTAATATAAGGTGAACTCGATAAAGAATCACCTTCGTCGGTGGTTTTAATCTCACCAGTTTGAATAGCATCAAACTCAGTTAAAACAGTCAAACCACCTAAAGCATTATCAAAGGTATGGCCAGCCTCAATTGTCGATGTTGTACTTGAACCATGAAGTAAACCATCGTGTAATTGCATATTGCCTGTGACATAAGTGAAATCGGCCAAGGTAGTTGTAGAGATTAAGATCAGTGGGTAAATTAAGGCCGTTATTAATGCTTTCATATAAATATACTCTAAAAGCTCAAAAGAAAACGTCTTTGTTTCTAATTTAGCTCACCCATTGCAGTGTTTTACTAAAAATTGAGCGTAAACAAACAAAAGCAACTATCCTTTCATTGCTTTAACTATATAAAGAAGCTGAGCTTAAATTAATGAAATGAATGAAAACTGAATAAGGGGTTAAGATTACATCACACTGGAAGTTATTGACTTTAAAGCGTGTTACCAATTGTTACGTGGTTATAATTACCATTTTCATTTTGTCTGTTAATACTATTTACATAAAAAAAGACCAAACTATTGTGGTCTTTTTTGTTTTAACTGATATGAACTTAATTAAAGTTAAATGAACTTTTGCCTTTGTAACATATTCTCTAACTGTGCCATGCCACCGGGTACATCAACCTTAATACCTAAATCTTTAAAGGTTGAGCCAAAAGCATGTATGGTTCTAAACAAGTTATGCTCCCTACATTGTTCACCCATTTGACCTATTCGTACAATAGGCGGCCCAAAAGAACCTGCAATTTCTACTCGGTAATTTCTTGAGATATGTTCACATACTGTTTTTGATTCAAGTTGTTCTGGTAAACGAATTCCAATCACAGAATTAAGTCTATTTTTACCTTCAATGTATAATTCTAACCCTAAGCTTTCTATGGCACTTTGAAGTGCCGTTGAACAGGTTAAATGTCTTTGAAATCTTTTTTCTAATGTTTCATTACAGATCAGTCGCATTGCTTCATGTAATGCAAGTAAACCTGATACGGGCGCTGTGTAATGATAAGAATCCTGATGCCAAAAGTTCGAGGCTAGCATTGCATCTAAGGTCCATTGAGGGATTTGTACGACTCTATTGTTAATACGCTGCCAAGCGCGATCTGAAAAAGCAACTAACGAAACTCCAGGGATAGAACTTAAACCTTTTTGACCACCTGTAATTACTGCATCTATATGCCATTCATCCATTTTTAAAGGCATGGTACTCAAAGTACAAACAGCATCTACAATGAGATAACAGTTATATTCTTTAGCTAATTTACCTATTTCAGCGAGTTCATGGTTATAAGTCGTATTTGACGTTTCGCCTTGTACGATAGTAATAACTTCAGGACTATGCTCTTCAATTAATTTACGTATTTCTATTGGGTCGGCACTTTGACCTTCAATAATGGAGACTTGCTCAACTTCAGCGCCGGCTCTTTGTGCCATTTGTGCTAGTCTATTTGAGAAAAAACCATTACAAATACTCAATACTTTCGTATTTTTCCATACTAAGTTAGCAACAGCCATTTCCATAGCTGCCGAGCCTGGGCCTGCAACGCCGACGATCCAAGGAGAATTTGTTTGAAAAATATAACCCGCCATAGATTTAATTTGGTGGATTATCTTCCCCATAGTTTCACCCAAATGATTGATCACGATCCCATTGGCGTTGGCCACGGCTTTAGGGATAGGAACAGGGCCTGCTCCCATCATTAATAAGGGCTCTTCTGGCAATATATGATCTAGGGTTTCAATTTGAGGAACTGCAATTTTCATGTTTCTTAACTTAAGTATATGTAAAAGTTTGATTATAAAAATCCTAACATAATGTGATGAAACAGGTAATTCATTATTTAGAATAAATATAAAATTAATTAACTAAAATATAATATCAAAAATCGATTACGGTCTACACGCTATCAAACTGATATTTATACCTTTAATTATAGTGAATAATGCTTAGACACGTAATGAAGTAACTAATTACATTCATTAAAGTGCATAATTATTTTATTTTGAATTATAAGGGAAAAATATATCTAAATGTTAATTTAAATTTAGGAAATCTTGCCAACTAACCCAATCTTCTCCGTATTTACGTTTGGGAGTGCTTGGTAATTTTTCATCCAACTCTTTATATCTGTTCGCATAGTCAGTGGCAGAAGTGATGTTGTATTTTTTAGTCGCATGCTTTGCAGTTAAATAGTTGGCATATAAATTTATCGCAGGATTTTGAGTACCCAAAAACTGATACCAATTTTTCCATTGATCTTTATATGCCAACTCAGGAGATGATGGCAACCTTAAATCGTAAGCTTTACGTACAACAGCGTATTCAATAGAGCTTTTTATTTTAAGGTTTCTAGCCGAATTCTGTGCTTCACCGTAAGTTTTATATATAGAACATTCGCTTAGTCCTAAATAATCTTCCCAACTAAGCCAACGCGCTTTAAATTTTTCATTAGGGGATACGGATAAGGCTTTATCTTTTATTTTACATGTGAGTTTATAATCTTTAATAGATCTAAACTTCAGAGATTTGGCCATCTCTTTAGCAACTTCAAAATTTTGATAAAGCTTGCTGGTTACAGGTTTTGTTCCCAAAAAATCATACCAACTTATCCATTGGTTTCTATAATACTTTTGAGGGTTTGAAGGTAAAGCAATATCACAAAGAGGTCGTCTACAATGATAGTCAATTGAACTGGTGAACCGGTGATTAGAAGCAAAATGTTTTGCTAATTCAAGTGTCGGATAAAATTGCTTTTCCATGATGACCTCATTAGGGCAATTGACGTTTCAATGTTTAAACTCGTTAAACCCTAAAAAATCAATTTGCACTATATTTTTTAATCACAGATAAATTATATCAACATGTCACTTGTTAAAAGGACCGTCTGTTACAGACGTTATAACCTTGAGTTATAGCATGTAACAGGCAGTCCAAAATTAATCATCGTTATTTGCAACATTATGGATTTCATCTAATAAGTGTTTGGAGGTTTGTGAAAGTTGCTGATCTGTTAAGTGAAGCGCTTGTAAATTAAAATGTAGAGAAGGTGATAGTGTTGCTATTGAAGTTTTATCGCATAAATTACCTTTAGCTGTAAACTCATCGATTATACATACCCCCATTTCTTGTGCTACGAGTCTGGCTGCAATAAAATATGTTTGAACCTGAATATTACATTTCATTTCGATATCTTGATCTGTAATTCGATTAAATACGATATCTCCTAATGGGCCACTGTCCCAAATACCAATTATTTCTTGATCTATTAGTTGCTCTACATTCATAGATTCAGGTTTCTTAGGAAAAAATTGATTTGGGTATACCACCATCAATTTTGACTGCAAAACGAGCTGTTGTGTAATACCAGGTAAAGGAGGTGGCGAAAACATTAATGCAAAATCAATTTTCCTTTCAAGTAACGCTTGCTGTACTTGTTCATTGTGCATAGTTTGAATATTAATATTTACATCTGGATGTGTTTTCTTAAATTCAGCAACCGCTTTTGGCACTAAATCAAACCCTAATGCGGGCGCTAATCCAATATTAATATTGCCTTTTTTACTCTTTTTGATATTTTCAGCGGTATTTCTCACCGATCGTATTTGTTTATACACTTTATCAACTTCATTAAATAACATATGAGCTTCTGCAGTTGGAATAAGCCTGCCTTTAACTCGTTGAAATAAGTCAAACCCTAATTGCATTTCAGCATGAGCTAACACTTTACTGACTGAAGGTTGAGATACATGTAAGAATTGCGCTGCGTTTGTTATCGACCCAGTCATATATATCGCATGAAAAATCTCTATATGTCTTAATCTCATATAATTACCTTTAATGTGTTGTTATAAGCATTCATATCAACCTGAGAAAAATTGAGCACACCATAAGTTATCGAACCTGTCATGTAAATCACATGAAAAATTTCAATATGTCGTAATCTCATAAGATAGCCACCTGAGTTTATTATTTTTTATTTTGTTTATTTATAAAACAGTTTAATTGTTGCCATACTTACAATAGTAAATTTGTAAGAGGTTACACTTAATTTATTATTTCAATGTAAGTAAAACGAGTGAGAAACAGATTCTTATTAATTATCACTGACTCTCAATGAGCTGATGTATCGTAACATTGGTCTCATAAAGTTTAACTGTTTTGATTATGTAAATTACAATAAATTACTGTCGTTAAATAGAACTTAACAGTTAATTAATTAATTGTATTTTCTTTAAAATGTTAAAAGGTATAACCAAAGGTTATAGTCTTGTTATTAAGTGTCAATTGTTTAATGCACCATTTTTATTCATGGTTATAGGCACAGGCTATTTATCAGTTCGGGCAGTTGGAAATAGTTTGGTATTGCCGCTTAGTTTAATTGAACTAAAGCAGCTGGAATAAGTATGGAAATATATGATCGGGTAAAAACTAAAATAAATCTGATTAATTATAACTGGACATGACAACGGGAAATCTCATGATCAAAAATACAACAAGTCACCACAAACTTACGCGTCTTAGTTTATGTGTTATAGCTGCTTTATCACCTCAGCTTGTGCAAGCTGCAGAAACAAAATCAGACGATGAGCAAATTGAAAGAATCAGCATCGTAGGCTCTAATATTAAACGTTCTACAGATATTGGCACATTGCCAGTAACAGTTTTATCCGAAAAAGATATTGAAAATACAGGCGCTGTAACGGGTGATGAACTATTACGCTCAATCCCTCAAATCGGTGAAGTTAATTTTGGTGGCGCAACAGGTAACGGTGGCGTAAATGATGCTCGTGGCGATGTATCTTCAATCAATTTACGTGGTGTCGGTACAGGTAATACATTAACTTTACTTAACGGTCGTCGTTTAGTTAACCATCCAGGCACGCAATCAGAAAACTTCGTTCCAGTTACAACTGTTAACTCAAATACATTACCTGTATCAGGTTTACGTTCTTTAGAAGTACTACGTGATGGTGCTGCTGCAATCTATGGTTCAGATGCGGTTGCAGGTGTAATTAATTATAAACTTAAAGATGATTTTGAAGGTAACCGAGTAAGCGTTACTTATGGTGGCTCTGAGGGTACACCACTTGACGAAAAAACATTTAGCTATTTAACCGGTTTTGATCTTAACGGTGGCAAAACACATGTAACAGCCTCTGCAACTTATTACGAACGTAATGGCATGATGGCAAGTGAACGTGATTATTCTGCAAGCCATGATTTACGTGAATACACTGGATTACCTGAAGAATTTGTTGGTGATACACAATTAGATAATCGTACAACTGCAACGCCTTGGGGTGACTTTCAATCTGATGAATTAGGTCGTTTCCATTTACAACCTGATTCTCAATCAGGTTGTGTTGTTGACTTAACGGGTGGCGTATGTGCTGATAGCGGAAGCTTTCCAAGAGATAACCGTTATGATCGTGGTCCAGATCGATCTTTAGTATCAGATGTTGATAGATTAAATTTTTATACTTATATAACGCATGATTTAGGCAATGACTTAGAGTTATTTGGCGAAGCAATTTATTATAGCGCTACCGCTGAAAGATTACGTGAACAAACACCAAACTTAACTGCACAAAGATTTATGATCTCAGCTGACGCTGCTTTCAATCCTTTTAATGAAGAAGTTAAAGTAAGAAGTTATCGCCCGATTGATACAGGTCCTCGAAATGTAGAAGTTGATGATACAAGTTACCGTGCACTTGCTGGTATTCGTGGTGTATCGGGTAATTGGGATTGGGAAACAGCTGCATTTTATTCTGAAGCTGAAACCAATGATATGGCAAACCGTATACACGCTAGCAAATTCCAAGCTGCGATTAATAGTACAGATGCATCAAACGCTTATAATATCTTCACTGGTGGTGATGTAAACAATCCAAATTCGGGCGATACAAGCTTAAACCCACGTAGTGTGATTGACCAATTTATGGTTGATGTAAAACGAGATTCAAAAACAAGCCTTACCTCATTTGATTTTAAAATGAGCAATGGTGAACTTTGGGATTTACCAGCGGGTAGTGTAGGTCTTGCCATGGGTTTAGAATTTAGACACGAAACTTTTGAAGATGATCGTGATGAATTACTAGATGGTAGCAATCCATTTATTGATCAAATCACAGGTGTCGAACTTTCTGGTAGTAATGTACTGGGTAGTAGCCCAACACCAGATTCAAAAGGTGATCGTGATGTGGCTTCTGCATTCGTAGAAGTGCTAGTTCCAATTGTAGATAACGGCGATCACTATGTTGAATTACAAGTAGCGGCTAGATATGAAAACTTCTCAGATGTAGGTTCAGCACTAAAACCAAAAATAGCATTATTTTGGGAGCCTGCTGACTGGATGAGTGTTCGTGCATCTTATGCGGGTGGTTTTAGAGCGCCAGGTTTACCACAAGTTACTGCAGAAGCGGTACCGCGTAGTAATAGCTTATACGACCCGGTATTAGATAAAAAATATGGCATCGTTGATGTAAGAAGTGGTAATACAGATTTAACACCAGAAGACGACACTAACATCTCTTTAGGTTTTGTATTCCAACCATCTGAGCAAATGACTATCACAGTAGATGCTTGGAGAATTGAACAAGAAAACTTAGTGGGTATTTTACCAGGTTCATCTCATTTACTTTATGATTCACTATTACGTTCACAAGGTTCTTCTAACGAAAATGTAATTCGTGATCCAGATACGAATGAAGTGATTCAAATTAACAATACTTATCAAAATCTTGATAAAAGAGAAATAGAAGGTATTGATTTAAGTTTGACTTACGATTGGGAAACAAGCTTTGGTGATTGGGAATTTACACTTAATGCCGCTAAATTAACTAAGTTTGAGCAAATTCCAGATGCAATCTCTGCGGAGTTATTAGCAGCGCAAGCAGCTGGCAACCCAGCAGTACCTGAAGATCAAGTTGTTAAAAATGTAGGTGATTTACTTAAACAAAATGGTCGTCCAGAATTGCGTGCAAGAGCATCTATTAACTGGCGTATGGAACAATGGGGCTCAGGTTTAAGTACGAGTTATGTTAGTGAAGTTGAAGATTCAAGTACAACAGCAAAAATTGATGACGTCGTAGTGAAATTACCAGTAGACAGCTACCAAACGGTTAACTTTTATGCTGATTATCGCTTTGAAGGGAAAACTGTACTACAAGATAGCAAGCTACGTATTGGTGTTCGTAATTTATTTGATGAGCAACCGCCTTTAGCTGATGAACTTGGTTATGGCTACTTTGGTGGCCTTCATTCAAATAGAGGTCGTTATTTCCACATGAGTTTCAGTAAAACTTTCTAATTTACACCTCATAAAACGGGCCTATTTAGGCCCGTATTTTATTTCAAATATTTTGCCCCTTCAAAAACACAAATACAAAGAGCTAGATTTATGAAACGTATTCTATTAGTTGGACTCTGTGCACTTTCAAGCTTTGCAACTTTAGCGTGTGATTTCCCTGAAGTTAAATTTCAACACGATTTTGCTGCTGCACGATTAGATGAATGTAAACAGCTTAACGACTCAACTTATCAATTAACTTTAATTCCTGAAAATACCCCGATTAATGATAGTCCTTGGTATGCATTTAAAGTAATTGCAGATAAACCTGCCGAAATAAAAGTGGTAATGAAGGTCGTTGATGGTACACATAGATACCCACCAAAAGTAAGTCAAGATGGACATAACTGGCAATTACAAAAATATAGATTAAGAAAAAATAAAATGTCATTTCATTTAAGTGTGAGTGATAATCCAACTTGGATTTCAGCACAAGAAATTTTAACAAATGACCAATATTATCAATGGGGTAAATACTTAGCCCAACAACAGCATATTAGCCAAGAAGTGTTAGGTAACTCTACACAAAAGCGCCCAATTTATAAAATTGAAACAAAAGGTGAGGGAAAAGACTGGTTAGTTATACTAGGTCGCCAGCACCCACCAGAAGTGACAGGCGCGTTAGCAATTTTTCCATTTACTGAAACACTATTATCTGAATCTAAACTTGCTCAAAAGTTTAGAAAACAATTTAATGTACTTGTGGTTCCTAATCTAAACCCTGATGGCGTTCAATTAGGGAATTGGAGGCATAACGCAAATGGCATAGATTTAAATCGCAGTTGGAAAAAATTCGATCAAATAGAATCTAAACATGTTGATGACTATTTAACAGAGCTTGTTGGCGAAAATCAGAAAATGCGCATGGCGGTAGACTTTCATTCAACTAACAAAGATATTTTTTATACGATGCCATCAGACTATGGCATGAATCAACCGTATTTAGTTGAAACCTGGCTAAACAGTTTAGATAAGCAATACCCAGATTTTACTGTGATTCAAAAACCTGGGAATAACCCAGGTAAAGGTGTGTTTAAACAGTATTTTACTGATAAATATAAAGCACATGCGATCACCTATGAAATGGGTGATAATACAGATAGAAAATTCATTAATA
>Ga0209395_1004980_pt1 | contig 15206 bp, 15 predicted proteins | sample GOMGulsemesocosm_3_FD_184635 | JGI IMG/M metagenome (GOLD analysis project Ga0209395, IMG submission 184635) | Methane-oxidizing microbial communities from mesocosms in the Gulf of Mexico - GOM9D Gulf of Mexico (SPAdes) (version 2) | ecosystem: Environmental > Aquatic > Marine > Cold seeps... | reverse complement strand
CTTGTCTTGGCGACGCAATGGATTAACAAGTTGGAGATACAGTGATTCGAACTTTTTTCTGTGCCTTTTCATGAGATAATTCCTCTAGTGGTCGCACTCGTACATGAGTACGTAGAGAAATTATCGTTGATGAATCAGATTTTTTGAATTTTGTCGTGTAGCGGCTTCATTCAACAAAGTTAACAAGAGTTGTAATGTCGCGCCCCGTGGTTATTTTTCCGGCGTCCAAATTTTCGGCAGGCACGCCGAACCTGTTTATCCAAACGGTGGGGTACCCGAACCAGCTTGCGCCAACCGCATCCCATGCACCAAAGGCGGCAAAGGCGATATTCTGTTTGGGTAGCCCAAAGGCATCAACACCCATTTGGTAGGCACGTGGGTGTGGCTTGAATACACGGACATTATCAGTAGTGAGATAGAACTCAAACGCGTCTTCAATGCCTGCATTTCGAGTATTAATACGGAGCATTTCTTCAGTCAAGTTTGATAGAAATGCGAGCCGTATACCTCGGTTTTTAAGGGCTTGCAAGGCTGCACTGAAATCTGGCCAAGGCTTTAATTGTAGCCAAACACCCATTAGCTGGTCTCGCTTATCTGGGCTAAGCCCTACCTTGAGTTTAGTGGCTGTATAGGTAAGAGCATCCATAAGGATAGCGTAGAAATTTTTATATTTCCCGCCATTAGTTCGCAACCAGGTATAGGAAAATATCTTGTTAAACCATACCTTTCCAAATGTTTCGCCCTGTTCCGGATAGAGCTTCTTAGCTAACATCAGTATTGGTCTGGGATCAAATATCGGAAACCCATCAAAGGCAATGGCCTTGATGTCAGTGTGCGTGCCTGCGGCCACAGCGGCATTGATAAACGGATTTGACTGGGTTAGCCCTAATACTGAGCCACCTGCGGCCATCGACAGGAGTTGTCTGCGATTCATAGTAAGTTCCTAGGTTATTCTTCTTCACGACTATCTATTTGAGGGATTTAGGCGCGTGGGGGATGGTTATGCTCTGGGCTTTATCATGCTGAATCAACAGCCTTGCGCCGGTAATCGCGATCAGCGAATTAATCGCCTCCATGCTGTTTTTAGTCGCCTCTTGGTCGAAGTTAAAACCCGGAATACGCCCATGTTCACGGTTGGACCTAAAGTGCCATAAATCCCCAGAGAGTATGACAGGACCTGACGGAAGGCGTACGAATAGAATCTGGTGACCGGGTGTATGGCCAGGGGCAGGTACGATAACAACAGAGCCGTCGCCAAATACATCATGGTGGCCCCGAAGCTTCATAACCTTTCCGTTGTTTAACTGTTCATAGGTTTTGGGGATAAAATTTAGTGCTTTGGCATTTGGCCCGAAAGCCGCTTTATATTCAGCTTCCTGAACATACCAGGTCGCATTTGAAAAAACATTGGCATTACCAGCATGGTCAGGATGCATATGGGAGATGGCCAAGTGATCAATGGTATCAGGCGAGATACCTTGTTCTTTTAGCTGAGCAGGAAACGACTTATCTAAGAAAAACCTGATCTTCCCGCCAGCAACAGCAAGTCCATCGGGAAGTTCAGCAACCAATGCGGGGATGCCGGTATCCCAAACCATGGTTCCATTAGGGTGACGAATCAGGTAACAGCTTGCGACCAGTGAATACTCAACATTCACATCAACCCCTGGAGACCAAAAAGAGCGATCAGGCGCTTGAGCCCTGCCACATTCGAATACGGTTAAACTGGTCACCGTATTTTGCACATCGGCCGTTGCATAGGTTGATCCCACGCTGATGAGAGTGACTGCTATCGCCAACTTACATCGCTCCAATTTAGTAGAAAAAAAATTGACGGATGTGTGTAATGCACATGCTGCACTTTTCATTGAAGTCCCTTCATTGTTTTGGGTGAATTTAGTAGACCACCACTTCGAGATAGTGTTCCAAAAATGGAATCACAAAAGCAGGATCAAATGAAAATCAGAGTGATCGAGCGTAAAATCAAACTGGTTGAGGGGATAACGAAATGTAGAAGGGGCTTCAACTCTCTTGATGCAGGACTCAATCAAAGGCTGTCGCTGATCAGCGAACAGCAAGAGAGCTGGACGGGATCACACTTGCGTCGAGTACTGGCGGTTAATCACAGCAGCTATCGATATTGGCGTGAGCCCTCTAAAAGAACACCGACTGAGCGGCGGAAAAGAAACATCTCTCCATATCTAATACCTTAGCTCGAAATCTCTACCCCGAAAAACCAAACCAAACCAAATCAAATAAAATTTGGTGCGGTGACGTAACTCATGTCTGGTCCGGATCACGCTGGCTGTACCTTGCGGTTATCATAGACCTATATTCTAGGCGCGTCGTGGGCGTTTCCATATCAAACGGTCCAAGTAGTGAAGTAACGAAAAAGGCACTAAGGATTGTTTATGAAAGCCGAGGAAACTGCCGGGACAACGCACCAACCGAGCGATTTTTAGGAGTTTTAAAACCGAGCGAATGCCAAAGCAGGTTATTTCTCATTTGCGGCTGGCGTCAACGCGATCACGCAGTATATTACCGGCTATTATGACCACTAGCGGCCGCACCAGCATAACGGCGGACTATCGCCATTAGCCCCCGAAGTAGAATACAAGAGAACTTATAACGGGTTGGCCAGCTTTAGTTGACCACTACATTTTTTCTACGCCCAGTAATCAGACTATCTAACATCAGATGGTTGGTGATATTTTGGGTCAATGCTGAAGATGCAGACGCGACCTCCGTCGTGCCCCGCTTCATCCTGAGCGACTATCACTGCCCACCGGCGGAGACCCTTCGCTCGGCCTTGGTGTTGTGATACTAGAATGGCTTTAAAGATCATACGATGAAATACATGATCCGAGGTGGAGTAGCACCTTGGGAGTTTTAGTCGTCAACGAATCCCTGTTCAATTAATTCTGGGTGTTTATAGGCTTCAGGGTAGGACATCGGATACCTTGGTCCGATTGGTATGACATTGTTCCACGATCTACCGAAATACCCTTGCTTGCAATGGTCTAGCGAATTACTTTGCGCTACCCCCCACATCGCATAGACACGGCATAGCCAGCGCCATAAGTACGGATAGTTCACGATTCTTGCAGCGTTCAACTTCATTCGAACATAATATACAGGGTCATGGCGATATAACGTGGGGAACAGGCGCAAATCAGCTTCTGTAAATTTGCCACCCGTCAAGAATGGCCTGCCATCCGAAGCCAACCGTGATTCAAGTTTCGCTAAGGTATCGAAATAGATCTCGAAAGCTTGTGCATAAATCGCCTGATCCGTTGAGAAACCCGCTTTATAGGCACCGTTATTAATCGCCGTATAAATTATTGTGTTTAAGGCATCGATATCCTTTCGCACGGCCGCCTCTTTAGGATACAAATCTGGACGGTCCACATCAATCGTGCTTTTCAGAGCGGTCGCGTGTTCATTTAGCATTCGAATAATTTCAGCACTTTCGTTATTCACTATCCGCTTGGTTTTCTTATCATAAAGCACCGGCACAGAACCCTCGCTCGCACCTTCCGCCGCGTAAATTTCTTTGATCAACCGGTATTCTTTTCCGGTAGCGGTATCCAGGGTGCATTCCACCAGACGCATACCTGTTAAGGAGGCAATACGACTTGGATTAAATTCCCACAGATTTGGCGCCACAGGATCATCATCATTTGTCCTGCTGGGGAATACCACATTGAGCGAAATACTGTCTTGAAGGCCCAAGATATTTCGAGCAAGCGTGACCCTATGACACCACGGGCAATTAAACGCCACAAACAAATGATAACGTCCGGGTTCTGGCTCAAAACCGGTCTCTGCAAGTGCGTTACGGAAACCGCTCACGCCCCGAACAAATTCACCCTTTGCTCGCCGTGCCGTCACGTCGTTTTGATGCTCCTCGACGGAGGTATTAACCGTTTTTTTCGTCATAATTCAGCGCTTACCCTCGTAATCTGTAGTGCAATATTATCGGCACTGCAAGATCTTCTTCATCGCCCAGGTGACGTTGCAATAATGTTTCAATCGTCTCAGCTACAACGTGTAAGCGGGCGACCTTTTCTCGTGCCAATTTATCCCCAACTTGAATTAGGTTAATTGCTCTATTTCCAATCGCAACGAACCTATCCAAAGCCTGATTCAACGCTATATGATCCTTTTCTAGAATCAAAAATCCTGCGTCAAAGCGTGCATCAGCCGCCGAAAGCTCGGGGAAATAACTGTGATCTTCCCAACTGTGATGTCCGTGTAAATTCCCTACCAGCCTGCCGCCAAGATAAGACAGACGAGCACTATAGTCTTGAGCGTCGCTGTTCCCCGTCAGGTAGCTTTCGATATCTTCGCGCACAATCGCACTTAGCCTTCGAAACATTTGATGCGCACCCAGCCATTGCCGGGTTTTATCTTTAAACCCCGGATGCGCCGGCCAGGTATCACGAGGGTAATCGCACAGCAAACTTCGCATTTCGGCGGGCATGTTGTCCGTGCGAATTTTGATATTTTCTGATTTCATATCCACAGATAATGATTATTAGGAAACGTTGTTTTTGCCATCTTTAACTCAGATGCGCACGTTCATGCGACGCTAGAAGTGTAAGATCTGGCCCCAAAGGGATAACTCTCGATGGGTTAACCGTTTCATGGCTCGCGTAATAATGGTCTTTGATATGCTGCATGTTTATCGTCGCCGCTATACCCGGCTGTTGATAAAGGTCACGCACATAACCAGATAGATGTTGATAATCCATAATACGGCGGATATTACATTTAAAATGTCCAACATAAACGGGATCAAAGCGTACCAACGTTGCAAACAATCGCCAATCAGCTTCAGTAATAGTTTTCCCAGTTAAATAACGTTGGGTTGATAGTATGTTGTCCAGCCAGTCTAGCGTATCAAATAGAGGTACAACGGCCTCAGCATAAGCGTCTTGTGTTGTCGCAAACCCAGCTTTATAAACGCCATTATTCACCGTGTGGTAAACTCGGTCGTTGAGCGAGTCAATCCTCTCCCGCAAAGCTTCGGGATAGTAATCACCGGCTACAGCGCCAATACCGTCGAATGCGGAATTAAACATTCGTATAATTTCAGATGATTCATTTGACACAATGGTTTTGGTTTCTTTATCCCATAAAACCGGCACCGTCACTCGGCCTGAATAATCAGGAATTGCCGCGGTATATATTTGGTGCATAAACTCAGCACCGTTAACCGAATCTGGTATTACCCCTTTCCCTGTTTCAAAGGTCCAGCCATTGTCGGCCATAAACCAATGTACCGTAGAGAGAGAAATCATGTCCTCTAGGCCTTTTAGCTTTCGGTAGATCGTTGTTCTATGGGCCCAAGGGCAGGCTAACGAAATATATAAGTGGTACCTGTTCGGCTCGGCTTTAAAACCACTAACTCCGGTAGGGCCAGCGCTGCCATCAGTAGTTACCCAGTTACGGAAACTGGGAGATTTACGCTCAAATCGCCCACCTGTTGATTTTGTATCGTACCAATCTGTTTTCCATTGCCCATCTACGAGTAGTCCCATGGTATTTTCCTAAGTTACTTAGTGTTTAGGTTTAGCTATTCGATTATCTAATGCGTAGCTGCCTGGGCCTTGTGCGAATAGCATCAAGAAACCACCAGCGATAGCCAAATTTTTCATAAAATTATTCATCTCAGCTTGGTTGCTGAAGTCAGTATGAAAAAAAGTGGCGGTAAGCACGCTAAAACCAGCCAGTACAACGGCGGCGTATTTTGTTTTCCAGCCGAGGATGATTGCCAGGGCCGCGAGCACTTCAATAGCAATAACAAGCGGGAGTAAACCACCGGTTACACCCATTGCTTCCATATAGCCTTGTGTTCCGGCGTATTGACCAATCTTTGATAGGCCAGACATTAGAAAGATAATCGCCAAAAAAAAGCGCCCAGATGGTGCCCCGAAGGTTTGTAGTTTTTTCATTTGTAGTCTCCATTTAACTCTTGTAAAGCAACCCCGTGTTGCCCTCAGTTCGTCAGTGATGAGTATCTTATCCATTGACTAAATAAGGATAAACATCAAATATATGACTTCATTGATCGAAAATAGAGAACAATAGTATGGGTCAGTTTGAAAATATGCAGGCATTTACTCGCATTGTGGAGGCAGGAAGTATCACTAAAGCCTCAGAGCAACTTAATCTGGCAAAGTCAGCTGTAAGCAAACGGTTAGGTGATCTGGAGAACAAGCTGGGCTCGAAGTTAATAAACAGAACCACCAGAAAGTCCAGTTTGACCGAAGCGGGTCTACTCTATTACCAACGAGTAAAGCTGATCCTTGAGGATGTAGAGGAACTTGATAACCAAATTTCAACTAAAGTCCAAACATTGGAAGGGTCTCTCAAAATAGCGGTACCGTTATCATTTGGTCTAACGCATCTCGCGCCTGCGATTGATGCTTTTGTTAAAGAGCACTCGGATCTAAAAGTTGAGGTCGATTTTTCTGATCGGAGAGTTAACCTCATAGAGGAAGGATTTGATTTGGCGTTTCGAATAGGCGAGATGGAGGACTCAACCATGCGGGCCAGAGAAATTGCGCCGATCAAACACGTCCTTTGTGCAAGCCCAGAGTACCTTCATCAACATGGAAAACCAAAGATCCCAGAACAGCTTAAAAACCATCGGATATTAAAGTACGGCAGCTCACCTTTGTCAGGAATTCATTTATGGGATAAATATAATAAAGAGTATGTTATTCATGCAAGCCCCCATTTTATTGCCAATAATGGAGATTTCTTAAAGTCTATGGCTATATCAGGGCATGGCATTGTGTTGCTGCCCACTTTTATTGTTAGCGAGGATTTAGCTTCTAACACTTTGGAACGGGTACTTGGAGATTACTCATCCATTTCAATGTGTGCTTACGCTATTTATCCAGCAACTCGGCACTTACCGTTGAAAACTAGGCGTTTAATTGATTTTTTTATCGATCGATTTGGGGACAATCCTTATTGGGATCAGTATGAGACAGCTGACTTATAGCGTTTTCATTCGCTCTACTAGAAACTCTACAAACGAACGCACCTTAGGTGCTAAATGGCGATTGTGGGCAAATACCGCTTGAATAGGTGTACTGTCTGGCTCCAAAGGATAGTCTTCGAGTAATGGTATAAGTTTACCTTGACTAAGTTCATCACGAATAACCCAACGGGGTACCATTATGATGCCTTGGTCTTTCAGGGCAACATTGCGTAAAAAAACAATGCTATTCACATCAATACGACCTGAAACAGGTACATTGACTGAGCCTTCCGACACGTTAAACCGCCAATGTTTCATGCCTGCACCGACTCTGAAAGAAAGACAGTTATGCCCGTCAAGATCTCTTGGATGTGATGGTTTGCCATGCATCTCAATATAGGTAGGGCTCGCGCACACTACCGATCGACTTACCGCTATATTGCGCGCAATTAAACTTGAATCATTCAGATGCCCTATACGAATAGCCATATCTATTCCGCTATCCACCAAATCCACCATACCCACACTCATTGATACACGAATGTTTATCTTTGGGTAGAGCTCAAGGAAGTCAGGCAGAATAGGCGCGATATAAGCCACGGCAAAATCCGCTTCAACGGTGATATGTAAACTGCCAGAAGGCGTATCCGTGAGGCGACTGACCGCTAGCCGCGCTATTTTTAGGTCCGCAATAATACGCTCTGCGTGTTGGAAATAGATTCCACCCGCCTCTGTGAGGCTCTGCTTACGGGTGGTTCTCTGAAAGAGCCGCGCGCTCAATTCTCCTTCCAGTTGGGATATCTGACGAGATACGGAAGAAGGCGTAATACCGAGGGCACGCGCTGCCGCTGAGAAGCTCCCCTCATGCACAACCAATACAAATAATTGCATATTTGAAAATTCATTCATTTGTGAAATTTTTGCACAAATCTTTTGCGTAAACCAGTGTTTTTCATTTATTTGAAACAAGCGATGATATTTGCACCCAAGTAGGCAAGCTGAATCAGGTTATTCAGAGGTGTACGCCTCCTTAATTTATGTATATCTGATAAAGGAAAATATTATGTCAAAAGTAATTCTCATCACTGGTACATCGACGGGTTTTGGTCGTGATACAGCAGAAACCTTGGCGTTGGCGGGTCACACGGTATTCGCGTCAATGCGCGACCCAGAGGTTAAAAATAAATTGCATGCGGAAGATCTCAAAAGTAAAGGGATTGAGGTAGTCGAACTTGATGTGACAAATATGCAGTCTGCTGAGGCCGCGATCCTACACGTCGTGTTAAAGGCGGGACGCCTTGATGTCCTAATCAATAATGCAGGTATTGCTGCTGCAGGAGTCACCGAAGCCTTCACTGACGAACAGGCCAGCGCCATATTTGACGTCAACGTCATTGGTACTCATCGAGTAACCCGTGCGGCACTGCCAACCTTACGCCGCCAGAAAGAAGGCTTGATCATCAATGTAGGCTCCATTCTGGGTCGGGTTACCTTTCCCTTTTTCGGAATTTATGGTGCGAGTAAATTTGCAGTTGAGGCATTAACGGACAGTTTGCGCTACGAAGTTTCAAAACTAGGTATTGATGTTTCCTTAGTGCAGCCCAGTGCTTACCCCACCCCCATGTACAGTAGCGTAAGCAACCCAGCTGATGCAGATCGGGTAGCGGAGTATGGTGAAATTGGAGAGATCCCTGCGACGATGTTTGGACAGTTTATGGAGATGTTCGAATCAGCGGATGCACCCAATCCTCATGATATCGCTGAGACAATTTTAGCGCTGATTGATACTCCCATCGGTGCAAGGCCCGCACGTATCGTTGTGGGTACGAGCTTCGGCGCAGATTCCTTGAACGACGCAACAGCACCGGTTCAAGCGGCGACGGTTCAAAGTCTAGGGCTTGATCATCTTGAAACGGTAATAAGCCAAGGCTAAATCATCGATTTATAGACCCTAAGGAGTCTGCCGACGGGCCTTTTTAACAAAAACGGTTGAGGAAAAGTTATGCCATTTGTACAAGTGAGAGTTTTTGAAGACGAATTAAGTCAAGCACAGTGCGAGGATCTCATTGATAAAATTACGCAAGCGGTAAGCCAAGTGACCAGCGAAAAGTTGCGTGATATGACGTGGGTCGTTATTGATGAAGTCAAGAGCGGTCATTGGGGAGTTGGTGGTAATGCACTGGGTCTAGATGACGTAAAAAAATTAATTGCCACCGGCGAAATGGGACGTTCTACATGTCATCACTGAAAGAAAGATATGGAAACTGGGCACTAGTGACGGGCGCATCTTCAGGTATTGGACAAGCACTTTCTCAACAGTTGGCGCAAAAAGGGTTTAGCATTGTCCTTGTCGCTAGACGGGAGGATGTTTTAAATGAGCTCGCACAAGCATTAAACGAACGTTTTAAAACTGAAACGCGAGTTATTGCGCTAGATTTACTAGAAAACGGAGCTGTCCAAGCACTTTATGATGAGGTATCTGCGCTGGATATCGGTTTGGTAATACCGGCTGCAGGTATCGATGAGATGGGACGTTTTCTCGAAAAAGAATACAGTAGCATTGAAAAAATGCTTAAGCTGAACATTCAAATACCGACCGAAATAGCGCATGTATTTGGCCAAAAGTTAGCCACTCGGAAATGCGCAGGTATTATTCTAGTGTCAAGCCTGTTTGCTTATCAAGGAATTCCTAATTTTGCGGGTTATGCGGCGAGTAAGGCTTACATTCTGGCATTAGGTGAAACACTTAATGTTGAATTAGCTCCGCAGAATGTCGATGTATTAGTGTTATCACCTGGACTAACCGACACACCCTTCTCACGATCAATGGATATTAATTTTTCAAAATTGCCGATGTTTGCACAACACCCCGATACTGTCGCTAAAACCGCACTAGGTGCAATCGGTCACAAGGCAACCGTAGTGTCTGGCTTACTTAATAAAATCTATGCCTGGGAAAACCGCCTTATTCCGCGCTCGTGGCCAGTAAAGCTCTTTGGCGCATTGATCAATAGAGCGATCAAAGCCTATCAACCCAAAACAAAAGGTGGCAGCGTAGAGGCCGCCTAATACAGACTAACAATACAAAGGACACTAGTATGAACTTCCCTTTACTAGATGAAGACACCGCACCGAAAGGCGCCCTTGAAGCACTTGCAGTAGCGAAGAAGAACTTTGGCATGATTCCTAATGTTGAAAAAGTCATGGCTTTGGCACCTCAACTACTCTCAGGCTATACACACATGTGGGATTTGTTTGAGACAACGACATTCACGCCGACCGAACGGCAAGTGGTATACATGGCGGCAAATTACGAGAACGATTGCAGCTACTGTGTTCCATGGCACAGCTTGCTGGCTAAAAACGCAGGGATGGCCTCTGACCAAGTCGAAGCACTACGGTCCGGCGCACCACTTACCGACTCTAAGCTGGAGGTGTTACGGGGCTTTACCCGCACACTTATTGCTAACCGAGGTAGAGCTTCCGAGGCAGAGTTACAGGTATTTTTCAATGCGGGGTACTCGGATGTACAGGTGCTTGAGGTTATTCTTGGTCTATCTATTAAGTTGATAAGTAACTATACAAATTCAATTGCTGGTACCCCCCTCGATAAGGACGTTGAAAACCTCCGGTGGAAGAAACCTTTTATTCAAGCGCGAACTGAATTTTGATAACTATACTACGGTAGTAGAGATCCATATTTTGGAAATTTGCGCTACCGATTCTCGGTGAGCAGTAAGGATTCGAACTTTTCCCAGCTCGAATATTTACTAATCACTGGGCTTGGCTATCCTGTCTTCTGACACAATGCAGAGGCCCCATCCCTTGTTGGCAAAGAGTTATTGTTTTGGCCATTTTTCAACATGCACCAGAGCTCATCCCCGCAGGAGCTGCCTCTGTGAACCGAAACGACTTACTATTCTCAATGCCAAATCAAAAATATTTGAGGTATAACTGACGTTGAGGGTAGTCTAAAGAGTACGAAAATGCACCAGAATTGGAAGATATCTTCTTGCTCTACATTTACCCAAGATCATTTTTTTGCATAAAAACGTGGTTTTTCTTTTTCTTCCTCCCACCAGTCCAGCTTTAGCCTCTCTGTCGTCATTGGAAACGTTTCATCTAGAACATTCATCTGAATTATTCTGTCAGTACGAAAGTTCCTGAATCCTTTTCGTTTTTCACACCACGCTACAACGAGCTTAGATGTTTCAAGATAGGCAAGCATAAAAGGCCAAATAGTCCGCTTGCTAACTCGATCAGCCGCATCAACATATTCAATTTCTATTTTTTTGCGTAAACGCATAGCTTCTCGTAAACGTTCTGGGTCAACGTTATCGGGAGTGGTTGGCGTGAGACAAGGTGCTGCAACGACTGAAGAGTCGATGAACTTTTTAAGGTGTCTGGGAATAACATCGTTCAGTTTTGCAATCAGGTTATTCGCGCCATCTGCAAGTTTCGTATCACCTCGTCCGGAAACCCATTGAGCACCGAGCAGCGCTGCCTCTAGTTCATCAGGTGTGAGCATTAAGGGAGGCATGTCGTATCCCTTTCTTAAAACATACCCAATACCAGATTCACCTTCTACCGGGACGTTTTGTGCTTGTAGTTCAGCGACATCTCGGTAGATAGTGCGTAAAGAAACTTCTAGCTGATCGCAAAGTTGCCGCGCGGTAATCGGTCTTTTGGCCGCGCGCAACGTTTGGATAATACTAAAAAGTCGACTTGTAGCTGACATAAAATAGGTTTCACATTTTGGGTAAAGATTTTCTAACACCATCCATTCCTAACATGCTTTCGTACCATCTTCGAGTGCTTTTCCCTGTGGGTATTTCATCTGCCAAGCCAAGGTGAAATATATTTGATACAAGCGCAAGGTCTGCGATAGTAGGCTTTCGGCCGGAAAGATATTGAGAGACTGTTAGCGCATTCTCCAATATTGGTGATAATTCCGTCATTGTTTCTTGGCCACGCTTGATTGCTTCTACATCCCCATCATCACCCATGAACATTTTATTAAGTACAATTCCCACTACGGCGGGAGACATGCGACATTGAATCCAGTCCAGCCATTGATCTACATTAGCCCTTTGGTCTAACTCTTGGGGGTACCATGTATGCAAATTGTGCTTGTTGCAGAGGTAGCGCAAAATGGCATTTGATTCGTGGAGTTTGATGTTATCAGCTATTAGCGTGGGAACTTGATGGTTCGGGTTAATCTCCAAATAGCTCGGAGTCATGTGCCCTCCCCCCATCATATCAACAATTTTTAATTCGTATTCTAAGCCAGATTCTTCCAGAAGCGATACTACGCGTCGACTGTGTTGAGAAAATGGGAAGCTATAGAGTGTGTACATGCTATTATCCTTAAAGAGGCGTTAAGACATTATTATCAATCGCGCAGGAAGGCTAACAGAGTGCTGCTGACACCTCCTGTCAGTAGTATTTCAAAACATGGCTAATATAAAGTTGAATATTTACAACGCGGATTAAAATCTGAAGTGCATCACTTAGCGCGGTAAGCGACGCCATGGTAAATCAACACGTGGGCACATAATAAGCCGTGTTAGCATTAATGACTGCCCAGCAATCGTTGACAAAAAATCACGTTTCAAAGATTTAGAGATCGACACATTCGTTCGGTAAAGGTCATAGCGGCGCGCTGGTGACTATCGTCGAGCGGGTCACAAAGTTGACGATCTCTGCGCAGATTAACAGCAAAAGTGCAGCGGCTGTTACCAAGGCTACGATCAACTTGCTCAAGCCCTTCAAGAATATTGTTCACACGATAACGGCAGACAATGGGAAAGAGTTTTCGTACCATGAGAAGATCAGCAAAGCATTATCGGCCGATGTTTACTTTGCGCACCCCTACAGCTCTTGGGAGCGGAGACTATATTAAAATACCAATGGCTTACTTGGACAATATTTCCCAAAGAGCACAGCCTTCAAGAAGGCCGAACAGGCAGAGGTGAGCCGGGAATTAAAGCGACTCAACTCTCGACCACGAAAAGATCTGAACTTCAAAACACCCGCCCAATTAATGGGTGAACATTGGGCTGCACTAGCAGCTTAAGCTGTGATGCACTTCAGATTTTAATCCGCGTAATTTGGTCGTGACAGCCCACAGTATTAACGACTTCAAGGAGTATTTTTGTATTTTCACCTGTATATTCCAAAAGTTAACGGAATCGGCTTTTACAAAAATTAAATATGGAAATTACTCAGGCTAGAATATAAACCAATAGACAGGCATCAAAAACAAGTCATAGGCGGTAGCAATATCAAAAAGGTCGGTGGAAAGGTCCACTTTTTCTCAGAATACTGTTACTCATCAAAGGAGCATTAGCACTATTTCGACGAGAATAGCTTAAGTAAAATATCAACGCCGGTTTCCCACAACCAGTAACAATTATACAAAACTCAAATCGTAGGGCTTAGTTACATTAAGCATCGCCCGAGAGTTGAATACTAGCTATTGTAAACCACAGCTTTAAACTTCAGGCTACGTTAAGTCTTCACTCAAGGTTTCGGGTCTTTTCCCATAACGGCGTTGAATGTGTAACGCCAAAGCGGCAAAACCAAAACTGAAGCAGACAGCACTCAAGTCCACGCCTGCCAGCCACCAGTTGCCCTGCGCCAAGCTCTGAGACAACCATGCGCCTGTTTGAAATCCGTGTATTGCCGGTATCAATAGAGCCAATAGCGCGGTAATCCAACTCAGGTCACGAGCCGCTTGAGTCAGGTCACGACGCAGCCACCCCCCGTAGAGTGCGGCTAGTAACCAAGTGGTATAAAATACTCGGTGGTGCCACAGGCCGCGATCACTCCACTCCCAGGGCAGCCACTGGGCCGCCACAAACAGCGCGCCTATGGCGGGCCAGATGCCCAGCCCCACCGCCAGAGTCAATCGCGTCAGCAGGCGGTTAAACAGCAGACTGCCCCGCCGCTTGTGAATGCGTTTTTGCATCCAAATCAAATTGCCGCTGATAAACATCAGCGCCCCGGCCAAGCCGAGGAAAAAGTACACCACCCGCAAGCCTAGGCCGTCGTAGTCCGCCACGTGCAACCCAATGGTGGTATTGAGCATACGATTGAGCGGGCCGGGGTCGTGCGGCAGCACGTCATCCAGTACGGCGCCATCACTCAGCCGATAAGTCACCGCGCCGCGATTGCGCAAGCCGTCTTCGAGCACCACGTCAAACAACACCTGCTGATTGCGATCGCCAAAGCCATCCATACGCACAAACAGCAGCTCCCCATCCGGCCAGCGCTGTTGGGTTTTTTGGTAGAGCGCCTCCAGGCCCGTGGGTGCGGCCGCCACGCCGCTCAATTCGATCACTGGGTTGGCAAAGCCCACCGCTTCCAGCAGCGCCTGCTGGTCGCCCTTGTAGACCACCAAGCCGGCACTGATTTGGTAGATAAGTGACAGGTTAAACAGCGCACCGGTAAAGGCGTACATCAGATAAAAGGGCAGCCCCACCACACCGGTCACATTGTGGGCGTCAATCCAGAAGCGGCGCTCGCCGCGCTGGCGTCGCAGCTGGAACAGGTCGCGACCGATGGTGCGCCAGTGGTACACCATCCCGGTTAGCAGCGCGAACATTAAGAACAGCGCTAGGATACCCACAATGTAGGTGCCCTGCGGCAGGCGTAAATCCCGGTGCAGGCGGTCGAGTAGCGCAACGCTATTAGCCTGCTGAGAACCCGGTATCGGGCGCCCCTGCAGGTCGTAGCTGCGGGTCACAAAACTGCTCTGACCGCCGCCCTCACGCCCTCGCCAGGCTACTCGATAGCGGGGTATGGCATCGCTCGGCAGCGTCAAAAATACCGTGCCCGGCAACGCGTGAGCCTGGCTCACGCCGCCCAGCAGGTCATCGATAGAGACGCGCGCCGCGTCGAGATGACTGGGCGATTGATCGCGCAACTGGGGCTGGTTCCAGCGGGTGAGCTGGTCTTCAAACAGAGCGAAGGCGCCGGCGACAAACACCACATACAGCATCAGCGACGTGAGTACCCCGCTCCAGGCGTGCAGTTCCAGATTGGCCAATCGGAAGGCTGTTTTCATCACGTCACCCTAATGTATACGACGGCTGTAGTTAAATGACTAAGTGGCAAAGTAGTTAAGTAGTTAAGTGGCTAAAGGCTGCCAGAGCCGCGCCGAGCCCCACGGCGAGCAACCCAACCCAAACTCGGGGGGATGCCCCCACAA
>Ga0209395_1004977_pt1 | contig 15213 bp, 4 predicted proteins | sample GOMGulsemesocosm_3_FD_184635 | JGI IMG/M metagenome (GOLD analysis project Ga0209395, IMG submission 184635) | Methane-oxidizing microbial communities from mesocosms in the Gulf of Mexico - GOM9D Gulf of Mexico (SPAdes) (version 2) | ecosystem: Environmental > Aquatic > Marine > Cold seeps... | reverse complement strand
GAAAAGGGGGATTGAGGGGGATTTTACAAAACAATAACTCATTGATACTAAATGAATTATTTTTGTAATAAAATCTCCCCCAGCCCCTCTTTTCCAAAGAGGGGAGTAAAAAGCCAATACTTTCACAATCTCTAAAGCCTGCGCCCCAAAAATAGATAAGACCCCCGACTAACTTTAGATAACAATATAATTTAACCTATGCTAACTATCATCCAACGTGTCACCCAAGCTCAAGTAGTTGTAGATAATGTTACCCTTGGAAAAATTAACCAAGGCATTATGGCTTTGGTTGCAATAGAAAAAGAAGATACAGAAAAAGAAGCCAAGCGATTACTTGAACGCATTCTTAATTATCGAATTTTTGCTGATAAAAATGACAAAATGAACTTAAGTTTACGTGATATTAATGGGGGGCTATTAATTATCCCTCAGTTTACATTAGCAGCAAACACACAAAGCGGTAATCGTCCTAGCTTCTCAACCGCCGCTACTCCAGAAAAGGGCTTAGAACTATTTAATTATTTTAGCCAACTTGCATCAACAACATACCCCTCAACTCAATTTGGTCAATTTGGTGCAGATATGCAAGTTCAACTTATTAATGATGGGCCCGTTACCTTTACCTTAAAATCGTAATCCAATATTTTTACCCAAGCATTAAGCCTTGTTATTTTTCAAGGAGCATAAATGGTGATTTTTGCTCCAACAGTTTAGTCGCGTCCTTCACATTAACCGGCTTACTAAATAAATAACCTTGTATTTCATCACAAGACATTTGTTGTAAGAGTTTATATTGCTCTATCGTTTCAACACCTTCTGCAACTACCTTTAAGCCCATTCCATGAGCCATGGAAATAACAGTTCCAACAATATTTTGATCATATTCATCAGTATCAAGATCTCGAATAAATAAGCGATCAATTTTCAATACATTAATTGGTAAATGTTTTAAATACCCTAAAGAAGAATACCCTGTTCCAAAATCATCAATCGCAATACTTACACCACTACAGTGCAACCTATTTAATGTTTTAATAGCTGTTTCAAGCTTTTCCATCAACATAGTTTCTGTAACTTCCAATTCAAGCAATCGTGGCTTAATTTGTGTTTCCTGAATAATACTAAGGATTTGATTACACAGTTTTTCTTGATGAAGTTGAATTGCTGATAAATTAACTGCAATTTTAATATCAAAACCTTTATCAGACCATATTTTGGCCTGCTTACAAGCCGTCAATAAAACCCACCTTCCTATTTCAGCAATAAATCCACGTTCTTCAGCAAACTCAATAAATTCAAAAGGGGATAACAAGCCCCTTTCTGGATGATTCCATCGTATTAAAGCTTCTACACCACAAATTGCTTGAGTCTCAATATCAACTTTAGGCTGATAATAAAGCTCCCACTCATTATTATTTATTGCTCTTTTTATTTCAATTTCCAAATCCAACTGCTTTAAAGAACGCTGTTGCATTGAATTATCATAAAACTGAAAATTATTTTTCGACAAGCCTTTGTTTTCAAAAGTTTTAGCGGTATTAGCATGGCTTAACAACTCCTCTGCTGACCTAGCATCTTCAGGATAAATACTAATACCAATATTACATGTTACATTGATTTGTTTTTCATCTAAGGAAATAGGCTGATTTAACTCTTCAAAAACACGTTTAACAGTCCAGGTGACCATTAAATCATCTTCTAAATCAGAAAGTAAAATACCAAAACCATCCCTTTCAAACCGTGACACAGTAACATCTTTTGAATCAAAATTAAGAATTGCAACAGTATCTGTTATACGAAAAATTTCAGATATTTTAGTTGATAATAAACCAAACATTTGCTCAGCAACATCTAAACCATAACTATTGTTAGCTTGGGGAAATAAATCAAATTCAATTGCTAAAATAGCCACTGATTGATTTTTTCGACCTGCTCTTTCTATCGACTGTTTTAACCTATCATAAAAAAGAGTCTGACTAGGTAATCCCGTCAATTTATCAAAATCCTGCTCATTAAGTAGCTGATCAGATACCCCCGATGCAGTACTTTCTAACTGTTTAATTTGAACTTGTAATTGCTTAACTTCTTCAACATATTGATCTTGATTTGATAACGAAATACGGTCATCACCCTCTTCCTTTTCTGAAGGTGCATTTTCTGTTGTAGGTTTAGCATTTTCAACCCATCTAACCACCCTATTTCGACCCGACTCTTTTGCTACATATAAAGCTTGGTCAGCTTGGTCGTTAAGTTCGGCGGGATCTTTAGCATGATCATAAATAGAAGAAACACCTAAACTTGCCGTAATATGAGGGCCTGATTCAAAAGTGCTGATCGAATCTTTTTTAATTTTTAAGCGGATTCGCTCAGCAATAGAAACAGCTTCATCAACATCAAGACCTGGTAAAATAATACAAAACTCTTCCCCCCCATATCGACTAACAATATCTTCATCTCGGGTACTGGACAGCAAAATACTTGCTAACATTTTAATAACATCATCCCCTACCCCATGACCATAGTTATCATTCACCAGTTTAAAATGATCAATATCAACCATAATACAAGTTAGCTCAACATCCTGACTTCTTGCATTTGCAAAACTTTCAGCAAATTTCTCATTAAATGAACGACGATTCAAACACCCCGTCATAGGGTCACGCGTAGCAAGATAATGTAATTCTTTATTTTGCCTTTGAATTTCTTTTTTAGAAACTTCCAAATCCGAAACTGTTACTTGTAAGCGCTGCTTTTGCACTTCAATTTCAGTTACATCATCAAACGTTAACAAAAGACCTTGCTGACTTCCTTGAGCATCCTTAATAGGTGCACAATTAACCGTCACCGTATGATGAACATCTGCAGACACTTCCAATACCAACATATCACCAACACTACTTTCCCCTGTTGACATTGCAATAAGCCAAGGGTACAAGACTTCTCCCGGCTCTTCTTCAGCCAGTTTCCAGTTTAAAGTTGATAATTTAAAGCCTAATAATTTAATTGCATCAAGCTTAACTAGGTCAGAAAACGCTTTATTTGCTAATACAATTTGCTCTTTATCATCAAGGACAACCAATCCTTCGGATAAAGTATCAAAAGCAGCATTCACTCTATCAGGAATTACCGCAGCGGGATCTATTTGCCTAAGCGTTCTTAAAATAAAAAATAAAAAGCTAAAAAAACCCAATACAAAAACAAATAAAATCAGCTGATACGTAGGGTTTTTAAACACATCAATTCCATTAGTCCCTGCCAGCTCAGAAAACCTCAATTCAATAAGGCCTAACTGCATATTCTGCCGAAAAATAGGAACCAATACATGTGTTGTTGTCGATTTATTATTCTTATACTCCCCCCACAACTGATTATGAGGCCCTACTTCAAACAATAATTTACCCGTTCTCATTCTAAAGCCAGCAGATAAAACCTCTTCTTCTCGCACCACAATCTTTGATAACACGGTTCGGAGCTTTTTAATATCACTTTCAGTTGCCAACGCTGAAAATAAAACAGCCATTGACTCACTTAGTTGCTTACGGCTTTCTAATTCATAAAGTGACTTATTTGGCGTAATCCCCATTAAATCAGCTGTTAAAATTAAGCTTGTGGTAATTAAAACCAAAACAAAACTAATTCTAATGGCAGGCCATAAAGTCCCTATTGATTTACTAATTACAGACATACATAATCCATATTATTTTTTATTCTTATTATCAAATAATTTTTCGACATCATTCTCTTTATCCAACTCATCTTCCTTAGACTTTCCCTTATCAGCTTTATCTGTTGAAAACACCACAGCCAAAGGGTCAAACTGCTTAAATAAAGAGGCTGATGATAATAAACTAGAAAGTAAAGCCCCGCCCCTCAACACCCAATTTACAACACCCGCAGTAAGACCAATTGTCGCTCCTGCTACAATTTCTATTTCTATATCCTTTCTTTCAAGTTGCTCTGCATCGGCATACATTTGCTCTGCCATTAACTTTATATTTTCTCTGAGCTCAGCATTTTCCTTGCTATCAGTAATTGAAAATGAGTCATAAGAATTATCCATGAGAAGACTTCCATCATCAATTGATTGCAATTGTAATTCAGCCCATTTTTCAATATCTGTTTTTGGCTTAAAATATTCAGTACCAGATAAAGCTTTTATTGAATTCCTAGATGATTCTTCATCATCATTAGCTTTTTCATCGCCACTCCCCCCCAAATCATCCAAAATAATATCGACAACCGTTTTCTGCTTATTTTTGATCGGATCAAAAGTTTCTTTATCTATTTCCCTAATGCCTAAATCATTATCCATATAAGTGGTACCGAGAAGACCTTCATCACTATCACTTTCTATACCAACAACTTCATTAACAATTTTATTGTCATCCACTTTAAGATCATCTAAGACAACACCCAAACTGACATCAGACGAAGGTGTGACAACGAGATTAACAACGCCTGTTGCTGTAGCACCATAAGTATCGATAATTTCATAAGTGATTGTATCGCTGCCTTGATACCCACTATCGGGCCTATAGTTTAAAGAGCCATCAGTATTAATACTCACAACACCATTTAAAGCACTCGCAGCATTAACGGATAGACTATCCCCATCCGCATCATTACCATCACCAAGTACACTAATATTATTCAGTACACCATCAACATTGATAATTTTAGCATCAGAATTCACAACAGGAATATCATTAACGGCAGTAACGGTCAAATGAACTGTGCCAATTGCACTACCCCCTTGACTATCACTCACCGTATAGCTAATTGTATCAATTCCATTAAAATCATTATTTGGCCTGTAATTTAAAGTGCCATCAACATTTATATCCACACTTCCATTTAAAGCAGTTGCCAATGTCACGCTCAATAAACCGCCATCGCTATCGATATCATTGCTCAATACATTAATATTATTTAAAGCGACATCTTCATTAGTAGTACCGCTATCAGCTACTGCAATAGGGTTATCATTGACAGCAGTCACCGTTAAATTAACAGTACTACTAGCCTCTCCTCCCTTCCCATCACTAATAGTATAGCTAATGATATCAACACCATTAAAATTACTATTTGGTGTATAGTTCAACGTCCCATTCCCATTGATAGCTACTGAACCGTTTAGAGCATTAGCCAATGTAACACTCAATATATCACCATCAATATCGGTGTCATTACTCAAAACATTTATATTATTAAGAGCAACATCCTCACTAGTAACAGCCACATCATTAACAGCAATAGGAAGATCATTGGTATTAGCCACCGCAATGCTAAAACTCTGATTGCTGTTGACTTCTCCATCGTTCACATTAAGCACCACACTGTGATTACCGACTTCGGCATTCGTGGGTGTTCCCGTTAAACTCGCTGTGCCATCTCCGTTGTCGGTTAATGTTAACCAGGTGGGTAACGTGGTTGCTGTAATGGTGACAGCTTCTATATCGACATCTGAGGTAGTGATGTTGTAACTGTATGCGCTGTCTTCTGTCGCCGTTATGATTCCTGCTGTATCAAATATAGGGGTATCTTCTGCACCATGAATGGTCACCGTGACTTGTTGTGCCACCCCATCCGGCGCGGTAAAGGTATAGGTATCGGTGAGTGTTTCTAAAACATCCAAAGCCTGAACATCCGCATGGGTATTGTCGAGCGTAAAGGTCCAGCTATTACTTGTTATTTCAAAAGTACCATAGCCGTTATCACTGGCTGTTGCGACAACATCAACAAAATCTGTTGAGTCTGAAGTATCGGTATCGGTGATGGTTAAGGCAGCCGTGGTGGTTAAAGTACCATCTTCAGTCACTGAGCCGGTGGTTGTTCCTCCGATAACGGCTAGGTCATCAGATCCATTGATGGTGAGAACCACATTGTGTGTGGTGCCATCAACACTGGAGATTTGAAGGGTATCGGTTAAAAACTCACCCGAGTCTAAAGCTTGTATGACGGCTTGTGTATTGTCTGCTGTATAGGTCCAATCGCCGGATGTATTGATACTTAAGTCACCATAACTTCCTGTGATGGTTTCTGCGGTAAAGCTGGCTTCACCCGTATCCACATCGGTGATGCTAAGCGTACCGGTTGTGCTGATGTTGTTTGTGTTAACAGATATATCTTCTTGCACAGCACCGGTATCAGTGCCTGCAATGATGGCGGCATCGTTGGTATTGGCCACCGCAATGCTAAAACTCTGATTGCTGTTGACTTCTCCATCGTTCACATTAAGCACCACACTGTGATTACCGACTTCGGCATTCGTGGGTGTTCCCGTTAAACTCGCTGTGCCATCTCCGTTGTCGGTTAATGTTAACCAGGTGGGTAACGTGGTTGCTGTAATGGTGACAGCTTCTATATCGACATCTGAGGTAGTGATGTTGTAACTGTATGCGCTGTCTTCTGTCGCCGTTATGATTCCTGCTGTATCAAATATAGGGGTATCTTCTGCACCATGAATGGTCACCGTGACTTGTTGTGCCACCCCATCCGGCGCGGTAAAGGTATAGGTATCGGTGAGTGTTTCTAAAACATCCAAAGCCTGAACATCCGCATGGGTATTGTCGAGCGTAAAGGTCCAGCTATTACTTGTTATTTCAAAAGTACCATAGCCGTTATCACTGGCTGTTGCGACAACATCAACAAAATCTGTTGAGTCTGAAGTATCGGTATCGGTGATGGTTAAGGCAGCCGTGGTGGTTAAAGTACCATCTTCAGTCACTGAGCCGGTGGTTGTTCCTCCGATAACGGCTAGGTCATCAGATCCATTGATGGTGAGAACCACATTGTGTGTGGTGCCATCAACACTGGAGATTTGAAGGGTATCGGTTAAAAACTCACCCGAGTCTAAAGCTTGTATGACGGCTTGTGTATTGTCTGCTGTATAGGTCCAATCGCCGGATGTATTGATACTTAAGTCACCATAACTTCCTGTGATGGTTTCTGCGGTAAAGCTGGCTTCACCCGTATCCACATCGGTGATGCTAAGCGTACCGGTTGTGCTGATGTTGTTTGTGTTAACAGATATATCTTCTTGCACAGCACCGGTATCAGTGCCTGCAATGATGGCGGCATCGCTAACTGCTGTTACATTAATAGTAATGGTATTCGCTGACTGGTCTATATCAATACCAGTATTTGCAACTCCACCATCATCCTGAACCTGAAAGGTAAAGCTGTCATAACCCGTGCCATTTGCATCACTCGCAGGTTGAAATTTAAGTTGTCCTGCAGTGATGTCGGCAACAGCAACTACAGCATTTGCAGCTAATGCTTCACCGTCGTCAATAATGCCATCAGCATTACTATCTAAATAAAGTGTGCCGTTTGAGGGTGCACTGGCAATAATGACATTAAGTAAGGCATCGCTCTCAACATCCGTAAATCCAAAATCGACCACCTTGAAGGCGTAATCAGTATCTTCATTGGTAATAACAGTTTTATCGGCACCTGATGGTGCATCGTTAACCGCATTTATCGTTACACTAGCTGTCGCTGTATTACTGGTAGCGCCATCTCCATCCGTTAATACTGCTTCTAATGTACGTACACCAGTTGTTGGGTCCTGTTCACCGTTTATCGCACCAATAGCTAGAGCTTGATAAACATTTTGAACACGTGCAACTGTTGCATCGTTACTAAGTGTAATAACTAAATCAGAACCACTAGTGCCTCCTGAGAAACTACCCACTAGCACGCCATTGACTAGCACATCACTACCTGATGTTGAAACACCTCCAAAAGTCGATAAAAATAACGTTTCTTTTGAGTCACTGCCAGAAGCGATGCTGAAGGTTAGAGTTCCAGTATTAAAATCGGCACTATCGGCATCTGAAAGTGATGCCCCGTTAAATGCTGCGTAGGCATTACCTTCATTGGCTGTGCCATTACTGCCATTCGTTAATACTGGCGCATCATTTACAGGTGTTACCGTTAAGTTCACTGTGGCTACATTAGATGTTAAAGCACCATCGGTAATGGTGTACATAAATGAATCAGAAAGTGTTTCTGATCCATCATGAGTGTAGGTCACTGTGCCATCGCCATTCACTACTACGGAACCATTGCTAGCAGCTGAAGTGATGGTGATTGAATTCAAATCTAGACTAACATCATCTGCATCATTTGCCGCCAGGTCGAGAATAATCGACTGACCTTCTAAAACGGTACCACTGTCATCACCCGCTCTGGGGTTGCCTCCATCGATCAGCTCTATGATACGTGTATCGACATTACTATTAGCTGTTCCATCATTGACAGACATGCTGATGTATAGCAAACCCTTGGTGACCGGGTCGGCAATATCTTCGTACTGTACTGAGCTCAGGGCAGTCTGGTAATCTGCTACAGTGGCGGTTCCAGTCAGGGTCAGTACGCCATTGACAAATGAACCAGTGATGTCGTTTTGATTGACAAACACCAGCGTATCTTCTGAAGGAAGGTAACCAGTGGTAAACCATATGGTTGCAGATTCCAGGTGGGTGCTGTCGATATCCGATACACTCAAGGCATTGTCTATTTCCAATGCTCCAGAAGCGTAAAGCAAGTTGCTATTATTGATTGATAAAATCGGTGCATCATTAACTGCAGTCACCTGTACCAGTTTGGTTCCAGTATTAGAGCTATCCACACCATCATCAAATGTGAAGGAAATCGTTTTATCCAGAGTGATTGGATCATCACTGTTGCTATAAAAGGTGACAGATTGCAATGCAGCTTCAAATTCGGCAATGGTGGCTGTTTGACCACCGATAACGCTGAGTGTCAACTGGTCGCCTACTAACGAACCCTGAATTTTTGAGGTATCGCTAAAGCCAAGAATATCAGCGGCTTCGTAGTTGCCGGTGACTTGCACTGTTGCCGTATATTGGTCTGATGGGTCGGCATTATTAAATCCGTCAATATCAGTCAGCGTGATGGCTGAATCTATGACTGTGGCATTTGCCTGTTCGATATAAGCTACTGTGCCAGCAGAAGAGGTTATAACAGCTATATCGTTGATTGCAGTCACGGTTATTGCCACAGTATCACTAGCTTGTAGTTGCAAACTATCAGCAAGTGATGCAATTTCTTGTGCCGTTAATGCTTTATCATAAATTCGGACATCGTCAATGTTCCCGTTAAAATCATAGGTGGTCGAGCCATTTCCATGTGTTCCAATATAGGTATTAGCACCTTTGGTGTAATCAACAGAAGTGGTTTCGACAACGGACGCTACTTCTACACCATCGACATAAAGTGTATGCGTATGGGTTGCATCGTCTATCGTATAGGCCACATGATGCCAACCTGTACCTGCCAAGCTCAAGGTGGTTTCAGCAAACTGATAGCTGCTACCATCATGATAAATACCTTTTATCTTACCGTCAGAATCTAACCGAAGAACAACACTATCACCCAAAGAGATGACATCAGCACCACTTATGTCTGCAACAGAGAGATCAACCCATGCAGATAGCGTAACACTGGTCGGATTTGTTAAATGTCCTGATATTTCGACATGATCATTGCCATCAAGACTCAATACTTCACCATGTGTAGCATCAATTGTTGATGTTGCACCAACAACGGCCCCATCAAAAGTACCTGCGACACTGCTGTCATCACCAAGATCTGCGGTATTATCAAAACTGTAGTATCCCGCTAAATTGGCATCAATATTTAAACTGAGTAGCGTTGAATTTAGGGTATTAATCGTTAAGGTATCAGTGCCATTATATTCAGCAGGTGTGGTGTAAGTGAGGCCGTCCAGTGCCGCATTTAAATCGGCTAAAGTACCCTGAACTGTCATGGTTGAACTGTTATTGCTACCCGCAACAACAGTTAAGCCCGTTGTCCCTGATAAATTTAAAACGCCATTATCTACACTGATTGTAGCCTCTATGGCTGACACACCGGCATCAGACTGTGTAATTGAAATTAGATTGTTATTTGCTGTATTAAATAATAAAGTTGTATCTTCATCTGTGATCTGATCTATTGGAACTTGATTATAAACTCCATTTTCATAAACATTGATAGAAACAGCGCCTACTGCCCATTTTTCGATATTAGAAAGAGACCAACCCAAATCAACGGTTGTACTACCATTTTCCAGAGTTGCTCCACCAACAGTATTATCACCCACAAAATTCCAGTATTCTGTTTGCCCTGGATCAGGCGTCAAGCTGGTTCCTTTATGATGATCGACCACACCAAATACAAGGTCACCTTCTGATGATGTTATACCCGATAATGATGCATAATCACTACTGCCTTCAGCACTTGCAAATGCCCCCAAAGCTATTGTTTGATCAACATTAGTAAATGTCTGAACACCGACAATGGCAGAACGACTACCAGAAAAAGAAACATTAAGGTCATAAGTACCCGTATCTGGTGCAAGCAGACTCCAAATTTCAATACGCGCTTTACCACCAGCATCTTCTTGCACACCGACCAGAGTCAGTGCTGTGCCATTGTAGTCGATAGAAGTTACCGTACCATTGTCGGTATGCATTGAAATACCCACCAACATCAGTCTATTGTCACCTGATGTTGTATGCGAAATTGTCACACTTGAATTTGCTGTTTCAACACTGGATGTTGCATCGAGTACAACATCGTTTTGATTGGTAACTGTTACACTGATCGTTTGACTATCCGTACCGCTATTTCCATCGTCGGCCTGTACGGTTACTTCATAAATATTATCGGCACCGACATCAATGGGAGTTTCAAAATCTGGTGCTGTGATAAAGCTTAAATTACCGGTACTGCTATCAATTATAAACAATGCTGCATCGGCGCCACCGCTGATACTAAAGCTTGGTGTATCTGCCTCTGCATCAGATGCGGTAACGGTAAGAACAGTGGTCTGGTTCTCTGTGACATTGACAGCATTGCTTGAAGTGATAACCGGGGCATCGTTAACACCATTAACGGTTACTGTCACCGTAGCTGTATCGGTAGCTATTCCATCTGTTACCGTATAACTAAAACTATCTGTCGTAGAATCACCAGCACCCAGTGATTCAAACTGTCCATTTGGATCGTAGCTATAGGAGCCATCGGCATTCATTGTTAACAAAGCGCCAGAAGCCAGTGAAATCTGGTTGCCGACATCGCCCGCACTCCCCTCTACTTTTGATACCGTCAGGGTATCACCACTTGCTGTTACTGCTTGATAATTATCGCCAACCTCTGTAGCCGTTAATGCCTGTTCATAAAAGCGGAAAATAGCGATGTCACCATCAAATTGGCCACTACCGGCTGCAGTGCCCGCATTAACCTGACCTAATCCTGAACCACCAGCACCAGCCCAATCAAGACCATTCAGAGAAGCCTGGGCCTGAGATACTCCATCGATAAACAATTCTATGTGGTTGCCTGTCATATCGATAACAGCAACTAACTGGATGAATTCAGCAGTAGGATCGGCATATAGACTCGACAGGTCTACCGATACCTGGTCCAGAACTGCACCATCTTTAGCTACAAATATCAGATTTGAGCCATCGAGGTAAATACTTGTTCCATCGGTACTCCCCCCAGTTTCAAATAATATCTGCTGCCCCGTTAAAACATCTGGACGGAACCAGAGTTCAAATGACGCCGAGGTATCCGTTGGGTTACCGGTCAAGTCTTCAAATGAACCCATGGTGGCACCACTGGGCACAGCCCCACTAAACCGGTAGGCCGCGGTAATTCCCGGTAATGGCTTGGCCAGTGATGTGGTATGCGTGACCTCTGTACCAAAAGCATCCATAGTCCAGGTTCGGGCTGTAGCATCATCATCCAGCCAATCTCCGTCTGAATCATTGGCCGCATCAAAACTCATGGTGCTACCGGCAGTGGGTGACAGGGTTACAACATCCTCATCGGTGTCATTGCCCAGAACACCGGGTGCTGCGACATTCAGTACACTATCTTCATCAGTACTAGCTGTGTCATTGCCTGCTACTGGTGCAGTGTTACTAAGCTCACTTATTTGACTTGCAGTTAATGCATTATCGTAAAGGCGCACATCATCAATAAGACCATTAAATTCACCTGCAATCACACCTAGGTTAGAAGCACCAATACTTACGCTATTGAGGGAGCTAAGGTCAGCAAAAAAACTAGAAGAATCTTTATCCCCGTTATTGTATGCCAGAGTACCTAATGCTTCCGTTAATTGAATACCATCAAGATATATGGCATTACCCGCAGAAGAGCTGAATGCCACATGGTGCCAATTACCATCATTAATGCTCGTTGTTGAAGATAATTCAATGTCAATCGAGCCTCCAGTTCCAGTTGACAAAATTAGCTTTCCATTATTTACAAATAGGGTTAAGTATTCGCTAACGCCTGCACCATCACTAATATCAAAAATAGCGTTAAAGCTGGTATCACCACTCGCCACATTCACCCATGCTGAAATGGTGCCTTCTGTTAAGCCGCTAAAGCTTGCAACATGTGCGGATAGGTCAACAACATCACCAGTGCCATCTAATGATAATTTAGCAGCACCAATTTTATCAGTGCCATCGGTGGTATCTATAAATGCATTATCAATTAATGTGCCGTCATAATTGTTACCACTGGAATCTGTTGCATCCGTATCGAATGTCCAGTGTGCTATTGGTGTTAAAGCGGCAGTTGAGTATTCAATCTGTACATTATCAGCTTTAAAATATTGTCCAGCTCCACCAAAACCTGTGACAATATTAAATCTAACTTCCATATCATTAGTGAGCGAACCATGGCTTTCTAATGTATAAGTTTTAGTACCACTAATAGCGCCTACAACATCAATACTTTCCAGTGTTGTCCATGTTGCTCCGCCATCAGATGATACTTCGATAGCCATCGTGTCAACACCACCTGAACCATTGGCATCGTAATCAAAACTTAGTGTTGCTGTCGTTGCTCCTGTTAAATCAAAAGCACGCGATATACTTCCACCCCCAGCGCCACCATCACCTACGTCATCGATATGTAATTGATTGCTCTCGATTCGAATATCGCCTGTGCCAGCAGAACCATCATCTGCTGTTTCTACCCAATCACCTGTCCAGGCTTGAGTGCCATCAGAATTATTATATGAAACCTGATCAAATTGATCGGCAATGGTTTCTGTGGCTGTCACTTGTTTGATAGAAAATGCTAGGTCTTTACCAATAATAACATCGCCGTCTTTATCAAGTTGAGCACCATTGGCATAAGTACCAGAACCATCTGAGCCGACATAAACTTTACCTAATAAGCTATTGGTGATTGCTTGAATATAATAGGTCGTTCCATCGGTTAAAGTGACATCGCTAAAGCCAAAGTCGTAATTAGCATAACTGGTGGTTAGGGTATCGGATGAAATGGTTGCAGTGCCCAGAATGGAGCCATTCCAAGTGTCTCTCAGGGTGACAGTGATGTTTTGAGAGGCGGCATCCACATCTTTGATCAATTGCAAACTGATCTGGTTAACATCGTAAGTACCATTATCGCTAGTGTGTGTAAAAGTCTGTCCTGAAGGGATACTTGACTTTAATTCAGTGGGCGCGGTTACGGTGTTGTAAGATTCATAGATAGTTTCTGCTAAAACGGCATTCCATTGTTGTTGTGCTTCGGCAGAAATGGCTATATCTGACTCGATGCTTCCACTGTTATATTCCAGCTCCCAGTCACCACCCAATGCTGCTGCACCCGTTAAATCATCTGATGCAGCCACATCTGTATGTGTCAAATGACTTAAGGAATCGACCAGACTTTGGCCTTCTTCAGTTTCAGCCAAATTACAACCATAAATTAAGAAGTCGCCCTCTTCTGTAAAAGCATCACCCCAATCACTAATTTCCATTAGACTTTGATTTAAGGTATTTTCATCAAGAGTTGTATTGCCAATATCTATACTGCCATCTGAACCATGAGAGATTAAATGAACAGCATCCAGATTTTGAAAGTCAGCTAAGGTCTCTGTGATTTGCTCTATGCCATCACGCTGATTACCCAGCAAGATAACTTCGATGCTCCTTTCTTCATCACTCTGATTGATAATGTCGTTGAGTAATTCTTGATAATTATCGACATCAGTATCAATAAATACTAGTTCTTGGCGTATTAACTCTGTTGTACTGGCTGCAATAGAATCGGGGCTTTCTATTAATTCAGCTTCAGCAATCACTTCCATATGAACGGCTGCTTCTGGCTCATTATTGTCCGCTAAAATACCTTCTATTCCACCTGAAAATAACTGTCGCGCTTCTAGCTCTTCTAATAGCGCTTCTGAATGAAATTTCACATGAACTTTATGCTTCATATTGATACCTTGGTATTATTCTTTTTTTACAGTTCTACAACTGACATTATTTAACATGCCTCTGTACAAACCACAGGCTTATAAAAAATTAGAGTTATTCTTGTCTGTAGGAGGGGCCTATTGGCCGCGACCGAAACAAGATCAAGAGCAGTCGCGGCCAATAGGCCCCTCCTACCTTAATCACTAATTTTTTAAAAATATCACTAAAAATCAGCAAGTAAATGATTCTTTAACCTGTGGTTTGTATATAGCCATGTTACTTAATTGGTTGGCTATTAGACATTTGCCATAATGGGGAGCAGTGCTTTGGAGACTGTTCTAGTAGGAGTATATGTTTTCACAGTTTTTAAAGCACAACGCCCACCCACTATTTTTCTGCCTTCCATCTAGATAACTAGTTATTCCAATAGATAATTAAGTATAGTCAAAATTTTCATTACTATATCTCGTAGTCGGTCGAATCTGTTGTTAAGGTTATTTATATATTTTGGGGCGCAGGCTTTAGCCTGCTCTTGAGCTAAAGAATGCAGGTTAAAACCTGCGCCCCAAAAGACTGTTACTAATGATAGTTTTTTGTTAAAACCACCAATTTAACCCTCCACACTATATCTAATTGACAGAACATTAAAATCCTATGAATTCACAAATTCACAATAATTATCAAGAACTCGGTCACATTTAAATAAAATGTCTATTAAGCTATTGCTGATTACTCTCGATACTGACATTAGACTAGGTTCACTTTAATGGACGCTGTCATTCCGACCAGTGGATAATACTGCTTACTTAAGAAATTATTACTTTATTTTCAATGAGATACACCGTAGGTTGGGTTAGATTTTTTGACGAAGTAAAAAACGTAACCCAACAATTTGCAGATTTATGTGGGATTGTTGGGTTACGTTATCGCGCTTTGCTTGATAATCTAACCC
>Ga0209395_1004976_pt1 | contig 15215 bp, 16 predicted proteins | sample GOMGulsemesocosm_3_FD_184635 | JGI IMG/M metagenome (GOLD analysis project Ga0209395, IMG submission 184635) | Methane-oxidizing microbial communities from mesocosms in the Gulf of Mexico - GOM9D Gulf of Mexico (SPAdes) (version 2) | ecosystem: Environmental > Aquatic > Marine > Cold seeps... | reverse complement strand
TAATGTTGATGAGAGAAATTAACACATGTAAGTCTTTATAAATAGTAAAGTTACTCTGCTTTACTTATATTTTCATCAGACATAAATTTAATATTTCCACCTGCTTATATTAACACAATATAAACAAACAAAGTATTGTCTAACAGTAACGTATTTTAAAGACAAAAAAAAGCCCGCTTGCGCGGGCTTTTTTTCGTTTTAATCTTCTAAAAGATTTCGACCTTTTGTTGCTGCAATACGCATCCGTAATGCATTAAGCTTAATGAAACCTTCTGCATCTTGCTGGTTGTATGATCCAGCATCATCTTCCATAGTCGCTATATTTTCATCAAACAAACTATCATTTGAACGGCGACCAACAACACTCACATTGCCTTTGTACAGTTTAAGGCGCACTTCTCCGTTTACTACGCGCTGGCTGTAATCAATGGAAACTTGTAGCATCTTACGCTCTTCAGACCACCAGAAACCGTTGTAGATAAGCTTAGCGTAACGCGGCATCATTTCATCTTTCAGATGCGCAGCTTCACGGTCTAAAGTGATTGACTCTATCGCACGGTGTGCTTTTAGCATAATGCTGCCACCAGGTGTTTCATAACAGCCACGTGCTTTCATGCCAACAAAGCGATTTTCTACGATATCTAAACGACCAACACCGTGCTCGCCACCTATTTGGTTAAGCGTTGCAAGAACTGTGGCAGGTGTCATTGCCTGACCATCAATAGCAACAATATCGCCTTTTTCGTACGTTAGTTCAATGTATCTTGCTTCATCAGGCGCAGCTTCCGGTGATACTGACCAACGCCACATATCTTCTTCAGCTTCAACCCAAGGATCTTCTAAAATGCCTGACTCATAAGAGATATGCAGTAAATTAGCATCCATAGAATAAGGCGATTTTTTCTTATTCTTAGCGTAATCAACAGCGATGTCATGCTTTTCGCAATAGGCCATTAAAGATTCGCGTGAACTTAAATCCCATTCACGCCAAGGAGCGATAATTTCAACGCCCGGTTTAAGCGCGTATGCGCCTAACTCGAATCTTACTTGATCGTTACCTTTGCCCGTCGCGCCGTGAGAGATTGCATCAGCGCCAGTCTCGTTAGCAATTTCAATTAAACGCTTTGAAATTAATGGGCGGGCGATAGATGTACCTAACAGGTACTCACCTTCATATACAGCATTAGCGCGGAACATAGGATAGACAAAATCACGTACAAACTCTTCGCGCAAGTCGTCAATATAGATTTCCTTCACCCCTAAAGCTTGTGCTTTAGCGCGTGCAGGCTCTACTTCTTCGCCTTGACCAAGATCCGCAGTAAAAGTTACTACTTCACAATTATATGTTTCTTGTAACCAGCGGACGATAACAGATGTATCTAACCCGCCAGAATACGCTAGTACGACTTTCTTAATATCGGACATCTATCCTGCTCCAAACAAAAAAACCTGACCACTTATTAGCAGGTTCTACATTATAAATTAGGGGCGATAGTATATAGGGGATGTCATAATCCCACAATAAACTTGCCGACCCTCGATCAAATTAAATACAAAACTGGCAACCCATAAGATTGGCAGCGCAATTTATTACTCTTTGTCTAAACGTATTGTCACTCGACGGTTTCGCGCCCTATTTGACTTAGACGTATTAGGTACAACAGGGTAGCGCTCACCGTGATAGCGGGTGGTGATCATTGACTCCTCAATACCGAGGGAAATCAAATAGCGCGTGACTTCCTCGGCACGCGCCTTAGATAAGTCTCGGTTCAGTAATCGCCTACCACCACTGTCTGAGTGACCATCGATATAAATAGCTGATACGCTTTTATCTTCTTGCACGTAAAAGGCAATTAACTCTAAACGCTCACGTGTTGAATCAGATAAAGTCCATGCTGCCGGTGGAAACAGTACCGCTGTACGTGCAACTTGACGGTAATTCGCTGGTAACAATCCAGCCACACACGAAATGTAGTCACTGTATGCCGCTTTGAAATTCGCCGCCGATAAAGCAACCCGCAATTGATCAGAAGAATTCATCCAACCATCAACGGTAAAAGTCGGAGACATACCTTTGTATAATGAGACTAACATCTCACCAGCATAAGCCGCGTTGGTTTTTAAAGTGCGTCCCGCTTCAAGCGGACCGATTACAGACGTCGGCATACCAGGCTGCCAAGGAGACGCCTCAACCACCAATACCGCTTTTCTTTTAATCGCCAAACGCTGCGTGGGCTTTAAAGTAAATAGCGGCTCAACTCCTGCTTCGTGCAAGAACTCACCGATACCAAAGGCGGGGATATTTTGCGACAACTTACATTCAAACTTCGATGATTCTAGCACCCATTTTGACTCATCGATGGATGCGCGAAAGGTGATAGCTTGCGCTGTACTGATAACGGTACTTAGCAATACAAAAGAAATTAGTTTAATACAAGCCATCATTTTCAAAACCCACTCACCGCCATATGTTTATTGATAATCGAGAACCATATCCCAACCACCTAAATCTTTCCACCTATTAACAATAGAGCAAAAAAGATCTGCCGTCTTTTCAGTGTCATACAAAGCAGAGTGCGCTTTCTTTCCATCAAACGGGATACCCGCCATTTCACAGCCGCGTGCCAACACTGTCTGCCCGTAAGCAAGCCCTGAAAGCGCTGCTGTATCAAAAGTAGAAAACGGGTGAAAAGGGTTGCGTTTCAAGTCACAACGCTCTGCTGCTTCCATCACAAAACCGTGGTCAAAAGAGGCATTATGCCCCACTAAAATAGCGCGCTTACAACCGTGCGCTTTTACGGCTTTGCGTACGGCTTTGAAGATCATTTCCATCGCTTCAAGCTCTGCAATGGCTCCGCGTTCAGGATCTTCTGGGTCAATGCCAGTAAAATCTAGGGCGGACTGTTCTAAATTAGCCCCCTCAAAGGGCTCAACATGCGCTTCAAAACTTTGATCGACAATAAGGTACCCCTGATCATCCATGGTCAAAGTCACAGCAGCTATTTCTAACAGCGCATCTGTTTTTGAATTAAACCCTGCAGTTTCCACATCAATCACCACAGGTAAGTATCCCCTGAAGCGCTCTTTCATTAACTCTGTAATATTACTATTGGCCAATAGATTTTCCTTAAAGCTTTTTCAAAAGCTTAGATCCGTATAGAACGATTATTTCAGTGTATTCTAACAGCGCTTGGCGCAAAATCATCTAGATTCTTATCTTTATCCTTAAATTACAGCAGCTTTTCACTAGACCAAAAAAAACCGGCATCAGCCGGCTTTCTTTAAATCTAAAGCTTAAATCTAAAGCTTAAAGCTTATCAGACTCTGCTGCTAGGTATGCTGCAACGCCATCTGGAGATGCGTCCATACCTTTGTCGCCTTTACCCCAACCTGCTGGGCAAACTTCACCGTGCTCTTCATGATGCTGAAGCGCTTCGAAAAGACGAATTAGCTCATCCATGTTACGACCTAGTGGAAGATCGTTAACGATTTGTGAACGTACATCACCGTTTTGATCGATGATGAATGCACCACGAAATGCAACACCGCCATCGCTTTCTACATCGTATGCCTTGCAGATTTCGTGAGTCATGTCAGCAACTAGTGTGTAGTTAACTTGGCCGATACCACCCGCATCTACAGGGGTATTTCTCCACGCATTGTGTGTGAAGTGTGAATCGATAGATACGCCAACAACTTCAACGTTTAATGCTTTGAACGCCTCGATACGATGATCAAGAGCAATAAGCTCTGAAGGACATACAAAAGTAAAGTCCAATGGGTAAAAGAAAACTAATGCATACTTGCCTTTAGTGGCCTCAGCAAAGTTATAACCGTCAACAATTTGACCGTCGCCTAGTACTGCTGATGCTGTAAAATCTGGTGCTTTCTTACCGACTAATACGCCCATTCTAATTCTCCATCTATTTTATTAAATATATTGTTATGCACCGCTGATAACTTAACGCTTATCAGCGATAACTAATTACTCGCCAGCTTGCTCTGAGTCTTTTACTGCAGAGGCCACTATTTCTTTAAGCTCACCGGATTCAGCCAGCTCACAAACGATATCGCAACCACCGACTAACTCCCCACTTACCCACAATTGGGGAAAAGTTGGCCAGTTAGCAATTTTGGGTAATTCTGTTCTAATATCCTGATTTTCTAAAATATTAACAAAAGCAAAACGCTCTTCACAGGCCATTAAAGCTTCAACTGTACGTGAAGAAAAACCACACTGCGGGAAGCGGGGTGTGCCTTTCATGTACAATAAGATAGCGTTAGATTCGATTTGATCTTTAATAGTATCTGCAACACTCATAACTTTTCTCTCATACAGCCTTTAGCAGCGCCAAAGGGATATTAATTAATGGTCGCAATATTAACATAGCCTAAGTTGTTTACTTAAGAATTATTTCATCGCAATTTAATATAGATATATGCGTGCAAATTCCTATTTATCAAGGCTCATTGATCCAACAAGGTCGCAAAATCTAAAACATTTTATATAAAGCGCTCTAGCCTCAAAGAATCATTAATGTTATATATACCCGAATGTATTTGTGACCTTCCCTTAACATTATCCCGCCTTAGTATAAATAATCGACTCTTCAATGATCTTTCATATCACATTGAGTGCTATTATTTTTCTATTGGCCGCAAAAAAACAAGAACTCTCTATGAAACAGATAAGACATTTTTTAACACTACTAGACCTTTCCCAAAGTGAATTCAAGCAGATCATCAAGCGCGCGACAGAGCTAAAAGCGATTCGCAACCGCGGCGAAGTATTTGCCCCTTTTCCTCATAAAGTACTAGGTATGATTTTTGAGAAATCATCGACTCGTACCCGAGTATCTTTTGAAGCTGGAATGGCACAATTTGGTGGCCACGCCATGTTCTTATCCTCTCGTGACACTCAACTCGGTCGCGGAGAACCCATAGAAGATTCTGCCAAAGTTATCTCAAGTATGATCGACATTGTGATGATCAGAACCTTTGCACACAAAACAGTAGAAGATTTTGCCAAACACTCTAGCGTACCTGTGATTAACGCACTGACTGATGACTACCACCCCTGCCAGCTGCTTGCTGACATGCAGACTTACTGGGAACACCGTGGTGATATCCAAGGAAAAACAGTAACTTGGGTAGGTGATGGCAACAATATGTGCCACTCATACATCAATGCGGCTCGCGTACTTGATTTCTCACTAAACATTGCCTGCCCTGAAGGCTACGACCCTAGCCCTGAATTGGTTGCAGCTAACTGTGATCGCGTTAACATTTATAGAGACATTAAAGATGCGGTGAATAACAGCGATTTGATAGTCACAGATGTCTGGGCCTCTATGGGACAAGAGGAAGAGCAAAAGGCGCGAGAAAAAAGCTTTGCCAGCTTCCAAGTAAACCCACAAGTGATGGCTCTGGCCAATACCACTGCATTATTTATGCACTGCCTGCCCGCACATCGCGGTGAAGAAATCAGCGAAGACATGCTAGAAGATGCCAGCAGCGTTGTCTTTGATGAAGCAGAAAACCGTTTACACGCACAAAAAGCGCTGATGGAGTTTTTGCTTAACGAAAGCAAATAATCCACACCACCCACACATGCCCGCCACATAAAAACAGCAGCGGGCATTTCCTCATTCTCTTTAAAATCATCATCTAACTGCCAATAGTTTTTATTTTTCTGCTACAGTATCAATAAAGATCCTTGGGGCAAGCCCATTCGCTTTGCGCGTCTTCATTATATGAAGCATGATATCTCAAGTTTCATTGGTATTTACACATTCACACCCTAAAGGGCGGGGAACTGGCCCATGATGATTTAGGCCCTCCCTCACTTACCTTTTTAAAGTACAAAATAACTGGATACGACATGATAGAGCTCAGACACTTAAAGACCCTTTCTGCACTAAGAGACGCAGGATCTCTAGTAGAAGCAGCCGAGCGCATCCATTTAACCCAGTCAGCACTTTCCCATCAAATAAAAGACCTTGAAGACAGATTAAACTGCTCTTTATTTATCAGGAAAACCAAACCAATCAGCTTCACCGCGGCAGGTAGACGTATCTTGGCGCTAGCCGATAACATCTTACCGATGATCAAAAACACCGAGCGTGAAATAGTCCGCTTAGCATGCGGCGAAGCTGGGCGCTTGAACATCAGTATTGACTGTCACAGCTGCTTTGAATGGCTAATGCCAACCATCGATAGCTTTCGAAAAAACTGGCCTGAAATTGAAATGGATCTGGCTAATGGTTTTACTTTTGCGCCTATCCCAGCACTGACAAAAGGTGATATAGATTTAGTCATTACTTCAGATCCCGTGCCTCGCACTGGAATCTATTATACACCTCTATTTAGCTACGAGTCTTTAATAGCGCTGAGTAACGACCATCCCCTGACCTCTCAAAAGTATATAAAAGCGACGGACTTTAGTGAACAGACACTCATTACCTACCCTGTTAATCAAGACAGATTAGACATCTTCACTCGATTTTTAGACCCTGCTGCGATTGAGCCTAAAGAAGTACGCACTGCCGATCTCACATTAATGATGATCCAGCTTGTCGCCAGCGGTCGTGGCATAGCCGCATTACCTAACTGGGCGATTTATGACTATTTGCAAAAAGGCTATATTACCGGACGCCCTATTGGCGAGCGCGGTCAATGGTGCACACTATACGCAGCGATCAGAACAGAGCAGAAAAACGCTGAGTTCATCACTGACTTCTTAGAAACAGCTAAAGAGGTTTCTTTTGCTAATTTAGCGGGTATAAAATCCGCCTAACAATACCTAGGAGCCAGCCGCATTTAAGCTGAGCACTGCACTCAATTGCTGGTGCTCTAGCTTGCCCTTTGGTTTTGATGATTTTCCTTGCTCAAACGACAGTGCACACAGGTACACTTCTCTATCAAAAAAGTTTGTAAAGCCACCTATCACTGCTGCTAACACGCTATTGCATGCAATGCCCAGTTAACAATAGTCTAAGGCTAAAAATCTCAATAGGGTCACATCCCTCGCCCTTTCCCGTTAAATAGCGCTACAGCCTAACAAGGCCATTAACGCAGTCTTAAAGCTGCTTTTTTCGCCACATCGGTTAAGACCAACAGCTTCCCGACCATTTAAAACTCACCACTTATTATCATTGCCACTTTACCCGAGCAGTAATGATTGATCTTTTTCCAACATTTTTAGCCCTGCCCCTTGTTTATCGCCTATGATCCCTTAAACTGTCAGATCATTTAAATTAACAGTAGTTGCAGGCATTGATCTTGGCAAAACGCTTTATATAGATCAGCTCATCACTCTCACAGGCATTAAATTCAACATGGAAATCTGGACACCGCAAAGCTGGCGCTCAAAGCCTATCGTACAACAACCTACCTACCAAGATGCAGCGCAAGTTACTGCTGTTGAAAAGCAACTATCACAGTTGCCACCACTGGTTTTTGCAGGCGAAATTCGCGAACTGCATCGCCAACTAGGTGAAGTAGCCCAAGGTAACGCCTTTTTACTACAAGGCGGCGATTGCGCTGAAACTTTTGCTGAATTTAATGCCAATAAAATCCGTGATACTTTCCAGGTCATGCTGCAAATGGCCGTTGTAATGACTTTTGCAGGCGGTAGTCCGGTGGTAAAAATCGGTCGTATGGCCGGGCAATTTGCCAAACCTCGCTCCTCGGATTTGGAGACTATCGGCGATACTTCTCTACCAAGCTACCGTGGCGATATCATCAATGGTAACGACTTTAATGCAACCGCCCGCATGCCCGATCCTGAGCGCATGATCAAAGCTTACCACCAGTCTTCATCGACACTGAATTTGTTACGTGCATTTGCCCAAGGCGGTTTCGCTGATTTGCACCAAGTACAACGCTGGAACTTAAGCTTTGTTAAAAACAGCCCCTTGGGCGAGCGCTACCAGCATTTATCTGATCAGATCGATCAGGCGCTAACGTTCATGGAAGCTTGCGGTGTTAACTCAAATACCACTTCGCAAATCCGCTCAACTGATCTATTCACGTCTCACGAAGCACTGCTTCTAGGCTACGAAGAAGCACTAACCCGCAAAGACAGCATCAGTGACGAATGGTACAACTGCTCTGCCCATATGATCTGGATTGGCGATAGAACACGCCAGCCTGACCACGCGCATGTTGAATTTCTGCGCGGTGTCAAGAACCCAATTGGGATAAAAGTAGGCCCAACCACTAAGGAAGAGGACCTTATACAATTGCTTGATTTATTAAACCCTCAAAACCTACCGGGCAGAATCACTTTGATCGCGCGTATGGGCGCCAAGCAAATCACTGAAAAACTACCGGCATTAGTGCAACTCGTTAAGCGTGAAGGGCGCTGTGTCGTTTGGAGTTCAGACCCGATGCACGGTAATACTATTACCGCATCAAGTGGTTACAAGACGCGCAGTGTTGATGCCATTTTGCAAGAAATCAAAGGTTTCTTTGAAGTGCATCGCGCTGAGGGTACCCACGCAGGAGGGGTACACCTAGAAATGACCGGCCATAACGTGACCGAATGCATCGGTGGTGCTTATCAAATTACCGAAGAAGGCCTAGCCGACCGCTATGATACTTTCTGTGACCCTCGCTTAAACGGCGAGCAAGCTCTAGAACTTGCCTTCTTAATAGCAGATACTTTAAAGTCTGCTAAAGGCAAGTAGGACGATGCAACACTCAAAAATAGCGGTCACTTTGACTGCTATCACCGCACAAATGCAAGAAAAATCGCTGTGGCAAGACACGCCTCCTAGTGAGGACAAACTTGCCAGCAAACTGCCTTTTTGCGTCGATACTCTCGCTTTTAGCCAATGGTTGCAATGGGTCATGTTTCCCAAGCTATTTGTCATTATTGAGACAAAAGCAACACTGCCTAATAAAAGCAATATGGCCGTCATGGCAGAACAAGCCTTTAAAACAGAAAGCGCGGATACAAAGCAACTACTCGCATTAATCAAGCAGTTGGATAAACAAATATCTGGGGAGTAACTCCCCCTTTTTCCTGCAAGCTATTATCTAAAGAAAAATGAGAACAACATGTCATCACTAGACTCCCTGACTGAATTACTACAAGAGTGCGGCGCGCAATTTCGCATTTACGATATGGGCCGACAAATCAAAAAAATCAGCCCTGCGCAGTTTGCGCTAATAGAGAAGGGACACAAAGTATATCCAACCCCCTATCTGCACCACGCTTGGCTGGCATTGACACTATGGAATCCAAAACAGAAATTGCAAAACGTGGTGTGGTTTTTAAAGTTCCCATTGGATGAGCAAGGCTATTTAGTTCAAGCGGTACGTGATGACTTTATTAATCGCTTGATGCTCAATATCAATCAGATGCTTGATGCTAAAGAGCTCAGCGAGGCAGAAGATGCCCTAAAAGACAATCCTTTTTCTTTTACGCCCGATAATGAGAAAATGGCGATTTTCCACGCCCTTATCAACCGTACTATTAAGGCTGAAAATTCGCAGTTTTACCCGCTTTGCCAACAGTATTATGGCGGCAAGCGAGACTGGAGCAACTGGCAAGACTTAGGTCTGCAAGGCATCGCTGAAATAGCCGTTAATATTGAAGATAATCAAAAAAGCATCAAGCAGTATTTCTATCAATACCAGCAGCAACCTTTGATTGCGTTGTGTAACTCTCTTGAGCATGGTGCTATCGACAATAGTTTGAGCTTGCTGATCAGCGATAAGCTAACAGCGCAACTCGAAAAAGAACCTGACATTGCGCTTAGCTGCTCACTGTTACGCGCCTTACACGCAAGCTCAAACAAAGCTTTAGTTGCAGCATCTTTACTCAACACTCTAAATTCGAATATTGGTCACAACGCTGAAGTACTAACAACAATTGCTGTAAAACTCTCTGAATATTTAATTGAACCATCTTTGCTCAATCTATACCTAGAGAAACTCGCTGTATCAGATGCAGGCCAACAAGGTTTCTCTAGAATACTGTCGGATTTGATGTTTAGTGAAACGTTGCGCAATGCAATCCTACACACCTTTAGGAGCCCCGACCGTTCAGAAGCGCTGATTATCGCTATCGGACAAATGTTTGGCAATAAATTTTAACAGCCCTTCGCCTGTGCAGCAACACAGGCGTTTTAGCTGTTTTCTTAGCAGCGCTTAGCCCAATCTATGAATAGATTTAAACCATCAATTGTCGCGCTACTAAAACCCGCTTTCGAGACATCGCCGGCATACCAAAAACTTCAATTCAATATTCTAACGACTCACTAAAGCCAAGCCACTATTGTGATTATCCGCATTAAAACTCAGTCACGGATAGTATTTTTTATAGATCTGCTCAATCTCTCCTTCAGCATGCATTTCCTTTAGCGCACTCTGGAACTGCTGTGCAATTGATCCACCCTTCAACTGCAGCGGGTTATTCTCAACACTCACCTCAGAGTTTGAGTCAAAATTGGGGTTGTTAGACAACCTGATATACTTAGATTTTTTAGAAAAACCCAAGTACATGGGCTTGACCCCATTACAGCAGTTTTTATGAACTTTAATTTCGCTTTCGTTGTTTAGTCCTAGATAGAAATGAACGGAAGAATTATCATAAATATAAAAATCCGCTTCAAAATTTTTAATCATACTAACGGCTTGGGTAATATTTATTTCGGGCGGTTGTTTAATTTTAATTTTATTTACATCAAAATTTAAATTTTCAAGCAGGTTCGACCCTCCCTGTGAAAGTAATAAAACTTTACCCATTAACTGACTTAAATGATTGATTTCACGAAAATCCAGCCGGGATATCCCAACATGCCCGCCGGGTAAACCGTTGATTATGTAATATGTGAATTGTGACCTTGCCAAGGTAAAATCAAAACCGGGATAAAAATCGACCTTACCCTGTCGCATGAGACGAAGAATTCGATTTTTGGGTAACCTGCGCACTTCTAACCTGCAACCTATCTTACTTGCTGCTCGAGAATACAACGCTTGATATAGGCCACTATTGTCAGGGGCCTTGGCAATCATCGGCAACCTTTCATTCGTTCTGTAACCCATGACTAAGTCGCAGGCAAACAACTGAGAACTGATACAAATACCAATCACAAGCACCCAGAACGTATAAATTAGCCGACATCCATGAACCGGTTTCAGCATAGCCACACCTTAAATATTACCTTCAATTATTTTAACATTAATGCCATTGAAGCGTTAATTTATTAACCAACTACAGGTCCAAGTTAAATATATATGGAGCTTCTTCGAACGGGCTTAATGACAATAGCAGCGCTACACGAGCCAGCAGCAGAAAGGCAAACATGAGTATTTTATAACCTAATAAACCAACACCATCATGAGCTCATTTATTGGTGAGCGAAATTGTCAAGCGGGGTCATTGAGCGGTTACTGTTCATTTAAAAGAACAAAACAGGAATGCTCATCAAACTTGCCAATATATATTTTAGGTTTCCTGTCTTTTTTAAGACAAGCAAACCCATACCGTATATCAAAGCAGTACTTAATATTAGGAAAATCACAGCAAATGGCACCATCATCCCCATAGTAGGATCATTGAATATGAAAAAATATGAAAGAACCCCTTTATAGAGTAAAAAAACTCCCGCTGGTATGATTGGATTCTTTGTCTTTATTAAAATAAAGTAGCAGCTTATAATGGCAATAAGGTTATAAAAAATCATTTTTTCTCATCTGTTTAGATAATTTTTAGTACTTCACACATGCGTAGATACAAATAGCGAGCTTCTAACTCAATACTTAAATATCTGATCTTACTTAATTTTTCAGAAAACACTGGTGTAGCGTACTCGATTGTTAAATGGAACGTCAATCATTCAACGGTTAAGATGCACTCTCTTTATGTAAAAGTTCTGTGATTCCCTTTCAGCTATTTAGCGGCATATTGCATCAACAAAATGACCGTAATACACATTCTTCCCAACAAGAGATTGGAATTCTTTAGTACTTGGAAATGTCGGCCATCGTGAGGTCGTTTCTTTAGCAGCCTGCGCGCTAACCCACACTAAATGCCAGCAAAGCTCTTCTTCGCTATCCGTTTTTTGCAGTACTTGATGGGACAAAATAACTGTTTCCACCGCGTTCATCTCAGCAAAAATTAAATTACTTAACTCAATCACTCGTGCGATGTTTTCCTTCGTCACTTTAAACACAGCAAACTCTGTACAAGTACTCATAGTTTTCCTTTTGATATCATGCCAAACAAGGTTTTTAATTAATGGACAAAGAAGACATTATTCTTTGTCCGATGGGCAACCAATGCTCTGATTGCTCTAGCGTAGTATTGAAAGCAACAAATAAGAGTCGCCCATCAACAGACGTGCCATACATTATATTGTGAATTTGTGTATCAATCGCAGCTGTAATTAGCTCCATGACGATAAATGAACTGCCATTTTGCTCAATGACCTCATCCCTTATCCATTTAGCAGAAGGGTGCAGGTTGTGGAATGTGTTAGACAACACTGTATGAGCTTCTTTAAGCTGCGAGGGCCGCACTTTCGAAGCAGTATGATTAAATGCTATTGATACACCACCGGTTTCATCACTCAACACTTCAGTCGGTCGCCGGGTACTAGGGTATTTTAGCGCTAGCGCTTCTTTTGTCATTGGCGCAAAACTATCGGGAATTTCTAGAGTTACTTTCCCTTTCAGCACTTCGATAGAGGTGAATTCTACAGCAGATACCGATGCACAAAATACCATCATCAAAATCAGGCCAACATATTTCATTCTATTCCCTTATAATTTAATGCTTATAGCACGTGACTATCACTAGTTAAGCAACTGAAAACATAGGCGAGCCAACTGCCTGGTTGACGTTTAAAAAACGTTCTTAGAGGTTATTGATTTCGAACAGCGAAAAACCATTTTTCTGATACCACACATTTTCGAAACGTATAAATCTTTTCCAAGAAAATACGCAGAACCGAATATTTCAGACCCGTGAAGGCGACTGCCGGTACATCCTCCTTTTGGTGACCGACACCTTGAATCACTATTGAAACAAGCATCGGCATGATTGAGCAAATCAACGAAAACACCTTCAAATCTATAATAGAGCTCACCAAAGAGAACGTAGCAAGAATAAATACTGGCACTGCAAAAATATGAATCCACAAATTGACACTAGATTTATGGTATTTATTATCACCTTTCCACTGCCATTTTAAGTTATCAATAATGCGCTTAGAGCCTCCAATAACTCCAACGTCTATATTAGCAAGCTAAACTTTTCCGGCTAAAACAGTGACGAAAGGTAAACACCAACCGTCGACCCTTCACTTAATGATTAATGCGCTTTTAGGATTTAAAAGAAAACAAATCGCTTTTTGGCTTTTATATGCTCTGATATATCAACGTTCCCATAAAAAAACATAGGCGCTATAGTTTTGATATCTTTATTTGAAAGAGACCCAAAGCGAATTTTATCGACCATTTTTATTCGCTCATTAGTAGCAAGCTCAAAGCCACAGTCAACAGGGAATTCTTCTTCATACTTCATAGAGAGTTCAATATATAAGTCCGCTAACTCTTCGTTGTTCAATTTATAATCCTGTCATTAGCTAATGGTTAAAGGTCAAGTTTTCTGAAAACTTAACAGGCAAAGAACACGATTTAACCAGATGAATACTATAGAAAAATAGAATACCACCCCATCGCAAAACTCGCCATAAACGAACAAAAAAACCTTATCAAAGTTGTGGCTTTTTACCTCTCCTCCTCGACTCCTCTATCATTTGCTCAACAAACCACTTTACTGCCCTCCCTTTGTTACTGACTTTCCATGATAAGTATTGCGCTGTATTTGGCGCTTCTTTATCGATAGCCAAGGCAACTAATTCACCTGAGTTAAGCTGTGTTTTAATCTTGTGGCTCGGCAGAAAACCAATGCCTAAGCCTTGAACAATAGCTGTTATTTTATGCGCCATTGTCGGCACTCGCAGCTTAAGTTGATGATCAAAACTTCGATGACTTCTGATCGCGGAGTTTGTGGATGAATCTTTAATGATGATTGATCGATAGGGTTTAATATCATCGTCATTTAAGGGCATTTTTTTACTGATCAAAGGGTGATTTTTAGCAACGACAAACTGCCACGATGCCTGCATAATCGATTCAAACTTATACCCCTTCATAGCAACGACCGGAGGCGGCCCTCCAATCACAATATCGACCTTATCTTCAAACAGTGCCTCTAAACTACCGCCCATTACTTCTTCAAACAGACTAACTTCTACCCCTGAATTCAGTTGATTAAACTGCGCTAAGATTGGGTAAAACTGCTCGATGTCCCAGACGGTATCAATCGCAATGTTTATACTCGACTCCCAACCTGAGTTTATTCGGTGGGCGGATTCAAGTATACGATCAGCCCCCGATAACAACTCACGACCTTGATGCAATAGCAATTCCCCTGCAGGGGTTAATACCGCACGCCTTCCCTCGCGCCTAAAGATCGCAAAACCAAGATCTTCTTCCATTTTTTGCACGGTATACGAAATGGTCGAGCGAACACGATGCAGTGCAACCGCTGCGGCTGAAAAACTGCCTTTCCTATCGATAGCATCTAACACTTCTAACCCTTCAAAAGTTAGCTTCATACAGCCCAATTACCTCCAAACCCGCGATCCTAAATTCGGCCGTTGAATCGCCAAACTTAGGATGATTTTTTTGTTCGATTTTATCGAACATATAATTCAACATTACTCGCTTTTTATTATAAATACTTAATTTATAATGGTTACAAGTTCGAAACAAACAGACAATAATATTAGGAAAACAAAATGAAAATTTTACAAAGAGATGCCCTAACTCGTGGTGGTTTTGCTGGACTAAAAGAAACACGCCTCATTAAGGATACAAAAATCGGCGGAGATGACAGTACTTTTGACGGCCTTGGTAACTTCGTATATTTAGCAGATGCGAGATATTTACCACATGGTGAGACTCATATGCACTCTCACCTAGAAATTGATGTCATTACAATACTGATTGAAGGCCGATTAACCCATGAAGGCTCGCTTGAAGATGGTCAATCGATGGTGAACAACCAAGTTCAGGTGCAAAGAGCGGGTGGCGAAGGCTTCAGCCATAATGAAATAAACCCAGATCACTCTGGCACGCGTCTGTTGCAATTATGGGTGCAGCCAGAAACAGCTGGCGAAACTTCTGGTTATAAA
>Ga0209395_1004975_pt1 | contig 15220 bp, 13 predicted proteins | sample GOMGulsemesocosm_3_FD_184635 | JGI IMG/M metagenome (GOLD analysis project Ga0209395, IMG submission 184635) | Methane-oxidizing microbial communities from mesocosms in the Gulf of Mexico - GOM9D Gulf of Mexico (SPAdes) (version 2) | ecosystem: Environmental > Aquatic > Marine > Cold seeps... | reverse complement strand
TCTGCAAGTACATCTGGCAAGGTTGCTGAAAACATTAAATTTTGACGCTGGGTAGGCAAGTGGCTAATGATCTTTTGAATATCAGACCAAAAACCCATTTCTAATAGGCGGTCAGCCTCATCAAGCACCAGTTGCTTTATTTGCGTCACGTTAATGAGCTGCTGTTGTAATAAATCCAATAGTCGCCCTGGCGTCGCAACGATCAATTGTACGCCACGTTCTATTTGTGCCACTTGAGTTGTTTGAGATGTGCCACCACAAAGTGTAATACTAGTGATGCCTAATGGCGCTGCGACCGTGTTTATAGCGGACGTAACCTGCATCGCAAGTTCTCTAGTGGGTACAATAATCAGCGCTTGCGATTGCGCTAAATTGCCATCGATACTATTAATTATTGGTAACCCGAATGCTAGTGTCTTACCGCTACCGGTTTGCGCCAAGGCGAGTATATCTTGCTTATTTAAGGCGGCAGGTATCGCAAGTTGCTGAATTTTAGTCGGTTGCTTTAATTCGCTAGGCAGTGCTGCTAATAGCGATGGCTGTAAGTTTAGCTGGGTAAAAGTCATGGTATTTAGCGCTCAAAAAGTAATTACGGTTATTATAACTGTTATTGTGGCTATGTTAGCGCTTATATTTCATAATGAACCCTCGATATATCGTGGGTTTAAGGTGGCTGGTGGTGGCTAATAATATAAAGCAATATTTAGCGGACTCTGATTTGTTGCTAAATGCTGTAGGTGAAGGGATATATGGCTTTGATCGCGACGGTAATGCGGTCTTTATTAATCCGGCCGCATCGGTAATGACGGGATGGGATAGCAATGAATTATTAGGGAAGAACATTCATCAATATCATCATCATAGTCATGTAGATGGCAGTGACTATCCATCTTCTGAATGTCATATTTACGGTACGCTCAAAGATGGCATCAGTCGTACCATTAATAATGAAGTTTTTTGGCGTAAAGATGGTTCGAGTTTCCCTGTCGAGTATACCACCACCGCCGTCTATAAAGCCGATAAGATTATTGGAGCCGTTGCTGTATTTCGTGATGTTAGTGAACAACACGCCACCGATAAAGCGCTACGTGGTGCATTAGCTGAAGTGCAAAAGTTAACCGCCTCACTACAACGAGAAAATACCTACCTGATTCGTGAGTTGCAGCAGCAATGGTCTGGTCAAGGTTTGGTTGGCCGTAGCCCGTCGTTTCAACAACTGCTGGCCCAAGTTGAGGTGGTCGCCAAGACTGATAGCACCGTACTTGTCTTAGGTGAAAATGGCACCGGTAAAGAATTGGTTGCTCGCAATGTCCATCGGTTAAGTCCGCGCTGTGAGCGCGCACTTATTAAAGTTAACTGCGCTGCATTTAGTGAAAACTTGCTCGAGTCAGAACTGTTTGGGCACGAGAAAGGCGCGTTTACCGGCGCTGTTGAACGCCGTAAAGGACGGTTTGAAATGGCGGATAAGGGCACCATTTTTCTCGATGAAATAGGGGAGTTATCATTAAGCGCCCAGAGTAAATTGTTGCGAGTACTGCAAGAGCAGGAGTTTGAAAGAGTTGGTGGCAATAAAACCATTAGCGTAAATATTCGGATCATTGCGGCGACCAATCGTAATTTGCTAAAAATGGTCGAGCAAGGAAGTTTCAGAATGGACTTGTATTATCGCCTCAATGTATTCCCTATTGCTATATTACCATTGCGGGAGCGACTCGAAGATATTGAGCCCCTGTGCCAAACGATAATAACTAAACTCAACACCAAGCTAAATAAACAGATTAAGGCAATCAGTAATACAAGCCTCAAATCATTTAAGCAGTATGATTGGCCGGGCAATATTCGTGAGTTGCAAAATGTGCTCGAGCATGAGGCGATACTGAGTAACAGCGACATTCTTAATGTTAGCCATCGCTCGCTGCAACCAACAAACAGAGCGAGTAAACTCGGTTCAATGGCTAATGCCGAAAAAACGCATATAATGGCGGTATTAGAGCAGTGCCAATGGCGCATTGGTGGTGCAAATGGTGCCTCTCATATCCTAGCGTTACCAGAGAGTACATTACGTTCAAAGATGAAGAAATTGGGCATTAAACGCGATATAAATAAGGCATAACCATGAGTGGTACAAACAGATCAGATGTTCACGCTGGTAGTTCAGTACAAATAGTGCTGAAACAAGACCAACGCAGCGGTAAATTAACCTTAGGCGTAGTACAAAAGTTATTAACTAAATCCCCATTTCATCCACACGGCATTAAAGTGCAGTTGGAAGATGGTCAAGTGGGAAGAGTAAAGGAAATATTAGAATAATGAGTTATTTATGTATCTATCATAAAAATTGTGCCGATGGTTTTGGTGCGGCGTTGGCGGTTAAGGTTTATTGTGACGAACGAGGTGAATCTTGTGATTTTCTTGCTGCACAATATGGTGATGAAGTGCCGGATGTTAGCGGTAAAAAAGTCTTAATTGTCGATTTTTCGTATGACCGAGAAACCTTACTGTCATTAAAAGATAGCGCATTATCGCTACAGGTCATCGATCATCATAAAAGCGCGATGGAAGCACTCGCTGGGCTAGATTATTGCATCTTCGATATGGACTATTCTGGCGCCGTGTTAACGTGGCAGACGCTATTTCCTGACAGAGCTGTGCCGCTGTTACTAAGCTATATTCAAGATCGTGATTTGTGGCAGTGGCAACTCGAAGACAGTAAAGCGGTGTCAGCCGCATTATTGACCTTGAATAAAACGTTTGAGTTATGGCAGCCGTATTTGGCCGATGAATTGGTGGCGGAGTTGATTGTAAAAGGCAATGCGATCGTCGACTATCAGAATCAGCAATTGGCGCGTACACCTAAGGGCGAAAAAGTGCCAATGGCTACCATTGGTGGCCATACTGTTCCTTGTGTTAATAGCACCCACTTGATCAGTGAAATGGGTGAAATTCTTGCACAGGGCCATCCGTTTGCGGCGTTATATTTTGATCGCAGTGATAAACGAATTTACTCTTTACGCTCCGCCAAAGACGGTATTGATGTCGCTAAAGTTGCTCAGCAATATGGCGGCGGTGGCCATTTTCATGCCGCTGGGTTTGCGGTAGATAAACCAAATGTTGATGTCGTTTTACCCAGTAAATAACAATGGTAATCCACGGTATATCGCGGGTTACGTGATATGCCGTGGTCTTGGCTGGTTGTAAACACCATCAAATTCAATTAAATCAACATGATAGATGTTGGAACGTTCTTTGCTAAATGCTAGGTATCTGCAACTACCCTAAGTAAAGAAAATGTCAGTCGTTATAGACCCCAAAAACCTGATTATCGACCCCAACAGAAACGCCACAACCAATCACTCGTCTACAATCTATGTACGTGAGCAGCACGGAAAATACCAACGTATCCGTCGTAATATAGCGTTCTTTTTAATGGCGCTCTTTGCATTGCTTCCTTGGGTTACTATCGATGGCAAGCAGAGTATTTTGCTCGATGTTGGTCAGCAACAGATGCACATTTTTGGTACCACTCTCTTCCCACAGGACTTTCCTGTTATCGCCGGTTTATTGATGGTCGCCGCTTTTGGGTTGTTCTTTTTAACGGCATGGCTGGGAAGAGTGTGGTGCGGTTTCTTATGCCCACAAACACATTGGTTGTTTATTTTCATTTGGTTAGAAGAGAAGATTGAAGGTAGTCGTAATCAGCGGATCCAATTGGATAAACAGCCAATAGGATTCGCCAAAACCACGAAAAAAACAGCTAAACATGTTAGCTGGATGCTGGTGGCTTTTGTAACCGCGACAACATTCATTAGCTACTTTATTCCGCCATTTACGTTATACACGGATCTCTACAATAGCGATTGGAGCAATCTTGTTACCTTCTGGGTATTGTTCTTTGCTGTCTGTACTTATGGCAATGCAGGATGGCTACGAGAGAAAATGTGCCTACATATCTGTCCTTATGCGCGATTTCAATCTGCGATGTTTGATCGCGATACATTAATCGTTGCTTATGATGCAAAGCGTGGCGAATCTCGCGGCGCGCGCAAGCGTAAAGATGACCACCAAGCCTTAGGATTAGGTGACTGTGTTGACTGTAATTTGTGTGTTGATGTTTGCCCAACTGGAATCGATATTCGTCACGGTTTACAATATGAATGTATTAGCTGTGGTGCTTGCGCCGATGCCTGCGATCAGACGATGAAAAAATTTAATTATCCGCAAGGGTTAATTCGTTTTACTAGTGAGGCACAGCTTGCTGGTGGCACCACCAAACGACTAAGACCAAAGATCGTGAGTTATGCGCTGATTAGTGTGATTATCGTTGCCTCAATGGCAAGCTATTGGGCAGAGCGTGTACCTGTTGAGTTGACGGTCTTGCGCGATAGAAATGTGCTATACCGAATCAATAATGATCAAATGATTGAAAATAGTTACCAACTCAAGTTACTTAATAAGTCAGCATCAACTAAACAATATACCGTGATTATCGATGGTATTAATATGGCTAGCAGTAGCCTAAAACAGCCGATAGTTGTTGATTCGGGGGAGCTTGCATCAGTTATTGTGACGGTAACGGTTGACCCACAACAGCTCGATAAATCCGTCTTACCGATTAACTTAAAAATAGTCGATAGTGAAACAAATAGTGAGCTTGTCGTGTATCAATCCCGTTTTTATAGCGAGTAGTAGCTAATGGCCAAGTTAGCGTTTACTTGGCCTTGCGTTATCTCTGCTTACACTTGTCGATCAGTTGTTGCTTCTCCTGTGCCGACAGATATGCTTGCTTCAAGCCATTCTCTTGGAGTGTTTGCAATTGTAAAGCACTTAAACCAATCGCACGCGCGGCGTCGTTATACTCATACGCTATTTCAATATCACTGACCCCAGGATCGTCGGTATTGAGCGATACAAGCAAGCCATGATCAAGGAATTGTTTTATCGGATGAGTCTCATAACTCGCAATAGTGCTGGTATGGATATTACTGGTGGGGCAAGACTCAATACCAATTTGATGTTTGGCTAAATAATCCATTAGCTTAGGATCTTCAATCGCTTTCACACCGTGGCCAATTCGATTGGCACCTAGCTTTTCAATCGCATACCAAATGGCTTCACTGCCAGCCGCTTCGCCAGCATGTACCGTGATGTTTAAACCACTGTCGCGAGCTTGGTTAAAATGTTCTAGATATAAATGACTGGGAAACCCCAATTCATCACCAGCTAAATCTAAGGCCACCAGCTTTTCTTTTTGGCGAAGCAATGCATCAAGTTCAATTTGGCAAGCGTCAACCCCAAAGGTGCGTGATAATATACCGATCATATTAATCTTGATATCGTATTGTGCTTGGCCTTGGCGAATACCGTCCATAACTGCTTCAACAACACCTTGCGCGGGGAGGTTATGACTCATCGCCATATAGCCGGGGCTAAAACGCAATTCCGCATAGTCTAATCCAGCATTGTAAGCGTCTTCCACGTTTTCAAAGGCGATACGGCGTGCGGCATCGAGATCGCCAATCACACCTACCATCCAATCCAGTTTAGATAAGAACGCCACGAGTGAAGGCTCTTTCTCGACAACTTGAACATGCGGTTTTAGCGTAGCAACATTATCTGCTGGCAACGGAACATTAAACTTTTGACCAAGGTCTAAAATGGTATCGAGACGAATGTTACCGTCTAAATGACGATGAACATCAGTGAGGGGAATATTTTTATTTATCATTGTAAGCGCCCTATTTATTCTATTGTTTTATCATAGCAACTATTTTACGACCTTGTTTAACATAGGCATTAAACCTTTGCGCCAGCTCACAGGGTAAATCACTTGCTGTGAGCGTCGTGAAACCTAGTTGCTGATAGAAAGCCTCAAGAGGTGATAGCGCGAATGTATAAATAGACTCTTGATTAAGACAGCACTGTGACACGAGTCGTCGTGCGATACCTTGAGAACGATAGTCAACAGCGACATATACGCCGGTTAATAACCGGTAATTACCAGGCAGAGGAGCAAGACGTGCCGCTGCAATAATTATGTCTAGGTGCTTTGTTATCCAGACAATATCGTGACTGCTTGCTTTAGATTTTGCTTTTTCTAGCGCATAGAACTTATTAAGTAACGGATACTTAATTGGTTCGAGCTGCAAATAATTGTATTGGTTAATATAGCCACCTAGTGCTGGTGTTTGGATATGGCATCGCAATTATTTGCGATGCCATATAGGGTTAGCGCATCGTCACGAATTCTTCACCAGATGTTGGGTGAATAGCGACCGTACGATCAAAGTCTGCTTTGGTTGCGCCCATCTTTATCGCGACCGCGAAACCTTGAACAATTTCGTCACAATTAAAGCCAATGCAATGCAAACCAACGACTTTTTCATTGTCACCAGCGCATACGAGCTTCATGCGGGTCGGCTGACGATGTTGGGTGATCGCGCTATACATTGCGGTAAACTCCGAGCTGTAGGTCTTTATTTGGTCTTCACCAAATTGCGCTTTCGCATCTGATTCACTCAGGCCGATAGTGCCAATTGGGGGATGACTAAATACCACCGTAGCGATGTCTGTGTAATCAAGGTGCGCATCAGTCATATTATTGAACAGACGCTCAGCAAGGTGACGACCGGCCGCAACCGCGACGGGTGTAAGCTCGACTTTGCCGGTGACATCGCCAAGGGCATAGATACCTTCAACATTGGTGTTTTCGTATTTGTCTGACGGAATATAACCACGACTATCAACAGAAACGCCTGCGGCTGCTAAGTTTAATGGTTCGGTAACCGGAGTACGACCGATTGCCCACACTAAACAATCCACGGTGATCGCATTACCATTAACAAATGTTAGGGTTAATGAGCCATCGTTATTTTTGATGACCGATTGTGGCACGCTATTGGTATGTAATGTCGGACCTTCTTGGGCCATGATTTCAACCAAGGTGTCGCTGAGAATGGGATCGAAACTACGCAATGGTTTTTCTTTGCGAACCACCAAATGCGTTTCACTGCCAAGGGCATGCATCACGCCAGCAAGCTCAACGGCGATGTAACCGGCACCAACAACGGCAACCCGTTTTGGTTGTTCGGTTAGTTCGAAAAAGCCGTTAGAATCAATGCCTAATTCGGCACCAGGGACATCAGGAAAAACCGGCTTGCCACCAACCGCAATGGTAATGTGTTTAGCACGGTATTGTTTACCGTTTACTTCGACTGTGTTTTTATCGATAAACGTGGCAAAACCGTTGATAACAGTGACTTCGTTCTTACCCAACACACGATCATAAGATTGATGAATGCGACCAATGTACGCTTGGCGTTCTTTGACTAATTGTGACCAATTGAAACCTGTTTGTTCAAATTCAAAGCCGTAATCTGACGCGTAATGAAATGCTTCGGCAATGTGCCCGGCATACCACATGACTTTTTTAGGAACACAACCAACATTGACACAGGTACCGCCAAGATCTTTGGCTTCGATAATGGCACACTTTGCGCCGCGCATCGAGGCTCTGTTTGCACTCGCAATACCACCACTACCGCCGCCAATGGCGATGTAATCAAATTCTTCAATCATGTCAGATCCTTAATTTTTTTATATTGAGATTAGTCTAGCACGCTTCATTCGTTACCGTAATGCATTGCTTTCTATCATTGCGATTGTTAAAACCGATGATGGTTTTAACAATCGCTATTTTATGGGTGATTTTCATAATATTGGCTAAATAGGGTAAGACGATCTAACGATAACAATGAGTATTGGTTGAAATCTGCGTAAAAATCCATATATATAAACAATACAGACAAATAACGAGATGCCAAATGACGACTAATAACACAACCGAGTTACAAGATAATCCATTATTTATGATGACCGGGCTCCCGCCTTTCTCGCAAATTAAGCCTCAGCATATTGAACCAGCGGTTAAAGAAGCTATTGCGTTATGTCGTCAAAGCATCGAAACGGTATTAGCGAGTGGCGGCCCATTCACCTGGCACAACCTCGTGGAACCATTGGAAGAGTCTGATGATAAATTAGGTCGTATTTGGTCGCCTGTAGGTCATCTCAATGGCGTATTAAATAGTGATGAACTACGTGTTGCCTATGAAGCGTGTTTACCGATGCTAAGTGAGTACAGTACTTGGGTTGGTCAAAATAAGTCATTGTTTGATGCATACCAACAGGTTGCGCAAAGTGAAGATTTCTCCACCTTAAGTACGGTACAACAAAAAGTGATTAATGACGCACTGCGCGACTTTAAGCTCTCGGGCATCGCGTTAGCGCCAGAGCAGCAAGCCCGCTATGGTGAAATTAGTATGCGGTTATCGGAGCTTGGTTCTAAATTCAGTAACAATGTCCTCGATGCGACAAGCGGCTGGACAAAATTAGTGACTGATCAAAAACAATTGTGTGGCTTGCCACAAAGTGCAATTGATGCGGCGGAAGCTGCGGCTAAAGATAAAGCGCTAGACGGTTATTTGTTTACGCTCGATATCCCAAGCTATCTTCCTGTGATGACTTATTGTGATAATAGCGCGCTACGCCAAGAGCTTTATAATGCCTTTACTACTCGCGCATCTGACCAAGGGCCATGTGCTGGTCAATGGGATAATAGTGAAGTGATTAATGAAACTGTCGCCTTGCGTCATGAGTTAGCGCAATTATTAGGATTTGATAGCTTTGCAGATAAATCACTGGCAACTAAAATGGCAGAAAGCCCAGCACAAGTTGTCGGCTTTCTTGAGGATTTAGCGAATAAGTCTAAACCACAAGCGCAACGTGACCTCGCAGAGTTGACAGCATTTGCGGCTGATAACTATGACGCTAAAGAACTACAAGCATGGGACTTGGCCTACTATGGCGAAAAACTAAAGCAACATACCTATGCTATTTCTGACGAAGAGTTACGCCCGTATTTTCCTGAACAAAAAGCCGTAAATGGTCTCTTTGAAGTAGTGTCACGTCTCTACGGCCTGACGATTGTTGAACGAGATGATGTTCAAACGTGGCATAAAGACGTGCGATTTTTTGATATTAGCGACGTCAATGGTGAGCATCGTGGCAGCTTCTATCTTGATTTATATGCACGTGCCCACAAACGTGGTGGCGCTTGGATGGATGATTGTTTAGCGCGCCGCGTGACGAGCGATGGCGTGTTGCAAGATCCGGTGGCTTACTTAACCTGTAACTTTAATAAGCCAGTAGGCGATAAACCAGCATTGTTTACCCACGATGAGTTGGTGACGTTGTTTCATGAGTTTGGCCATGGCTTACATCATATGTTGACCAAAATTGATGTCGCTGCTGTATCTGGTATTAGTGGTGTGCCATGGGATGCTGTTGAGTTACCGAGTCAGTTTTTAGAGAACTGGTGTTGGCAAGAAGAGGCGCTCGCGTTTATCTCCGGCCATTTTGAAACAAATGAACCATTACCAAAAGATATGCTCGATAAATTGTTGGCCGCGCGTAATTATCACAGTGCGATGCAAATGCTGCGTCAGCTTGAGTTTTCATTGTTTGATTTTAGACTACATCTTGAATTTGACCCAGCACAAGGCGCTAAGGTCAGTGAAGTGCTTAGTGATGTGCGCCAGCAATATAGTGTCGTGATACCACCAGCATTTAATCGCTTCCAACATGGCTTCTCTCACATCTTCGCTGGTGGTTATGCCGCCGGTTACTACAGCTACAAATGGGCAGAAGTGTTATCGGCGGATGCTTTCTCTAAATTTGAAGCTGAAGGGATATTTAATCGCACGACCGGTCTTTCTTTTCTGAAAAACGTACTTGAAATGGGCGGTTCTAAAGCACCAATGGAGCTGTTTAAGGGCTTTATGGGCCGTGAGCCTAAAGTTGACGCACTGCTGCGCCATAGCGGTATTGGCGCATGAGTAAAGTTGAGACTAAAGCTCACCACGAAAAGTTTTCAGCGGTAATAGCACGAGCCGCTGAACGCAAAGGCGGTGAGGCCGCCTTAGCGGCACTGGTTGTTGGTCCTGCTTCATCGGCGCAAGTGGCGGCACTGAGTAATGACCGGGTGTTGTCGCAAATGACGAAGTCGGTATTTAAGTCTGGCTTTGTGTGGCGGGTGGTGGAAAACAAATGGGATTGCTTTGAAGAGCACTTCTTTGAGTTTAATATTGAAAAAATCCTGATGATGCCTGATGAGATGCTTGAGCGAAAAGCGACTGATCCTAAGATTATTCGTAACCTCAAGAAGGTGTTTACCATCCGTGACAATGCGCAGATGATTGCCAATATTGAGCGGGAACATGGACCTATAGGTGCATTTATTGCTAATTGGCCTGAAGATGACATTGTTGGTTTGTGCGCCTTGCTCAAAAAACAGGGTAATCGATTGGGCGGTAATACCGGCATCAACATTCTGCGCGGCTTAGGCAAAGACACCTACAGGATTTCGTCAGATGTTGAAGCTTACATGCGCAGTCGCGATATAGTGACCGGTGGTCTGCAAACTAAAACAAGCTTAAATGCGATTCAGAATCAATTTAATCTATGGCGTGAAGAAACAGGCTTATCATTAACCGAATTGAGTATGATTTTAGCCTACAGCTGTGGCGATAATAGGGTCGGTTTTGCTAGTTAAGCTACATTAATAACTAGATTATCTTTCACGGTCTAAACCAATGATAGCTGCGCTTGTCCTCATTACAAAACTGGTCATTAATTTATTGTAATGAGTGTTATTTTATCGATGTTATATTTTTCAATGTGTTACAGAAAACTTTTAGGGATAAGATAGTTAAATTGTCATCAAAATCATGCTAACTTAGTTATATCTATCGTCATAGGGGCTCGACATGAAGTTGTTATCCTTAACGCGATCTCTTCAGGTTATTGTAATGTTGGCGATTTGTTCCTCGGGAATATCTAGCGCTGAAGACGTCGTTCATTATGCTAAAAAACGTAAGCACGGCTTTAATGCGGCTGAATATGAGATAAATTCTTACTACCTCAGTCTATTAAAAATAGCGCTAGAAAAGACCAAGGCGGACTACGGTGCGTATCGCCTTGTGCCTTCTGAAACCGCGATGGTAAACCGTCGCGCGATAGCCAACCTAACCACGAACAGCAATGTTGATGTGGTGTGGGGCGAAATACCTGTTGCACTCGATTCTCGACTCGATGTTATTGATATTCCGTTGTTACGACGTTTTTCAGATTATATGTCTATCGTGATTCGTAAGGAAGATCAGAAAAAGTTCTCCGCGATTACTACTCAATCACAACTTAAGCTTTTGATGGCTGGTAGGATTCAACTTGCTAACGATATCGACTTATTTAAACGTAATGGCTATAAATTTATCGCGAGCACGCAAAAGCACGACAAGTTGTTTACCTTATTAAGCCATAAACGAATAGATTATTTTCCTATCATTGCATACGGTGGTTATTTAAATATTCATAAATACCCAGATTTGATGGTCGAACAAACCATGGCTTTACGCTATAAAAAAGGTGTTTATTTTATTGTTAATGCTGCCAAGCCAAGACTCAAAGAGCGCATCACTAAAGGATTACGTATCGCCGAAGCTGACGGCTCATTTAAACGTCATTTCGACACGCATTCAATGATGAAGCCATATCAAACTTTTTCTCCTGAAAAACTCAAGATCTTCCCGTTGCAATAGCGGGGGTCAGGGTAAGAGCATTATAATTGTGATATCACCACATATTACGTAAACACGCTGTAAATATATCCCTATACGCTCGATTTTTCGTCCATGAAAAATACGGTTTACTTCATATGCACTAATATCCCTTCAATATTAGGGTGTATTCATTAAAACGCTCTTGCCGTGTAGCGGGGATTATTAGAGGCTATTAGGATGGCATTTGTATCATTAGCTGATAAAATGTCATCAATATTTTATTGCCGAGCAAACTATGGATCAGCCTAACATCGCGATTGTCGCTCAATCGACTCAACTACAAGCGCAAGCTGAACGGCTAGCACAGCGATGGGATCTACCGCTAACATCAACGCCTAATGATATATTTCAATTGCAGCTCACCGAGCAACGACTCGAATTAGTTAAGCTTGATGAGCCAAAGTTAGGTGCTGTTTTTGTTGATTTTGTTGATGGCGCCGTTGCTCATCGTCGCAAATTTGGTGGTGGACGAGGTCAACTAATTGCTAAGGCGGTAGGTTTAAAGTCTGGTGCCAATCCTACTGTGCTAGATGCAACTGCTGGACTTGGTCGTGATGCCTTCGTATTGGCAAGTCTAGGCTGTACCGTGACTATGTTTGAGCGCTCGCCAATTGTCGCGGCATTGTTAGATGATGGACTCGAGCGTGGTTATCAAGATCCTGAGATAGGTCCTTGGCTTAAGCAACGACTCACGCTTACTCATAACAACTCTTTGGATGGATTATCTCAACTGACCAATAGTCATGACGTGGTGTATCTCGACCCTATGTTTCCTCATCGCAAGAAGTCAGCGCAGGTCAAAAAGGAAATGCGGGTGTTCCAAAGTCTTGTTGGTAGCGATCCTGATGCCGATGGTTTATTACCATTGGCAATCAATGCCGCTACAAAACGTGTGGTCGTTAAGCGGCCAAGTTATGCTGACTTCTTAAATGGTAAAAAGCCGAGCATGCACCTTGATTCGAAAGCGAACCGCTTTGATGTCTATGTGCAGGCGGCGATGGGTTAAGTCTCTGTCACTATAAATGCTCGACACACCGCAATTTTGTAGGTGTTATTTCATTAAAATTTGTTTAAAGTAATGTTTCTTAATGTGAATAAAGAATTATTACGACAATATGCACCGTTACGATAGTGCAATAACGTATTTAAATGGAGTATTAGATAGTGGCATACGATTTTGGTTCAGCGGGACTGGGCATTACCAACCCATTCAAACAGGAAGGTGCAATTCGTGCAGTGGGTGGTGCGGCAGTCGCAGCGATTGGTCTTTATAGCATCCTCAATATTACCAAGGTCGTCGAGCAGGATATCGTCCAGGCATGGATCTATGCAGCGGTTGGTTTTTTTCTACTGATTGCAGGCCTACGTCGATTAGGTAGCGGCTTATTCTATCTCTTCAAGTTTTTTGTTGGTCGTTCAGTACCATCGTCATTAGCGTTTAATTACACCCCGAGTGAATTAGATAATGCGAAACAAGAAAAGAAAGAACGTATTCTCGCTTATAGTGCATCGACGTTAGAGTCGATGTTAATGGGACGAAAAAACAGCACATTTATTGAACCTAAAGGTTGGATGGGCAGATTTGTTCATTCTATCTTCCCTAAATTGATATTTCTGCCTTATCCTGTGCGCAACGTCCTGCAAGAAGTCGTTTCTGTATTAGTGACAACATTAATTGCGTTCGTGGCCTTTGGCCTCACATATTTTGTTGCGTCTAGTGGATTGGCTGGACTCGCCGGACATATTATTGTGCCTGCGTTTTCTATTTTCTTGTTGCTCTATTTAGTGGCGGCATGGCGCAGCGCTGCTTTTGCTGTGCGCATCGACCGAGTAAAGGATCTGCAAACTGCTGGTGCAGCTAGCTTAGCTAAGATTATTGCTTTTTCGATAATCTTTCCGGTCGTGGTTGGGGTCGCTTATCAATACGTGATTGCTCGTTTCGAAAACGGAAACATCTTCAATGAAATTTTTGCTGACGCTGTTATCTTTTCAGCATGGCCTAGCCTTGGTGTGTTACTGACGCTCGGGTGCGCGGCAAGTGCCTTGGTATTAACGATGGTATTGATTCGCTCTCGTGCGTCAAATCCGATCACCGAGGTTAGTGAGTTTAGAGAAAACTTGCAGGAATCAGTGCACCCTCAAGAGATTTTTATCAATATTGAAACAATTGTGTTGGCTAATCGTCGCTACAAGGAAATCCCCAACAGGACCTATCGCGCATTCGACCCAAAACTTGATGAGCAAAGCCAAGGCAAGGGTTCTTTTGCTGGTGAGCTATTGATTGAAACGCAGCCTGAATTCAAGCCGATGGAGCATTCAGCAACATTCTCGATGGTACGTTTGGTGTCGAGTATTGGTGGCCAAGTGTTGTTGGTGGTAGGGGCATTACTGTTCTATTCATTGAGTGAACAAGCCGGAATCGCGATCGATTATGTTAAACATTTAGTGAGTAATCCTCCGTCATTAAACGGTAGTGAAAGCACCGTGGTCAATAACTTAAAACCAATTGTCGCCGAAGCATCGATATTAATCGTTGGCTTTATAAGCACCATTTTTATGTGGCAAATAGTGCTAAATATTGGCCGTATGCTAGAGAATTTCGCCAACGTATTCTACGCTGAGCTTCAGTTTGAATCGCTATTAATGTTGATGAAAACCGAAGGGACTTTCTCTGAATCTAAAATATCGACAGGGATGTCTATTCACGATTCTACCCGTAGCGAAAACGTCGTGGTCAAGTCGTCGATTACGCCATGGGTGGTTAGCTCTAGGATCACTAGTAGTACTTATGCCGCGGCTGGCGGTCAAAATGTCGAGATGCCGCGATATGTCATGTCGATGGAGAAGAACCAGCACGAACTTGATGCCATTATTGCTGAAATTAGAGATTTCCTTAAAGGGCGTGAAAACATTGCTGGCTTTACTAACACCGCCGACCTTCAGCATGCTGAAAACATCTTACAAGTGAATCAGGCGTCTCGCCAGCCTGTATCGGCACTCGATAATAAGCAGGACGAGGAAGCTGCAGGTTTTTTACGTAATCAACAGCAAGAGAATACCGAAAAAGATAGCGAATAACATCGAGCATCAGTAGCACGCTTTACCCTCAGGGTAACGTGTGTTAGCTATTGAAATTAATATTAATTATTGTACTATGATGGCGAAATTAATCGTCTATCCACAAGGAATAAAAATGAGTGAAGTAGTAGAGAGTAAGGGAACGTCAGCAAGTACAGCTAAGTTAGTGTACATCCTGTATATGGTTGGAATTTTCTTTGGTCCAACAGGTATTGTTGGTGTGGTTATGGCTTACATCAACAAAAGTGATGCGCCTGAGTGGTTGCAAACACATTATCAATTTCAAATTAGAACGTTCTGGATTGGCGCCCTCTATATGTTTATCGGTATTTTACTATCAATCATCTTAATCGGTTGGTTAGTACTGTTATTTTGGGTTGTATGGTTAATTATCCGATCGGTTAAAGGTATGAAGGCGCTCGAGGCGCAAGAAGCTGTAGAAAATCCAACGGGTTGGATGTTCTAAACGA